>SDBV01008625.1_pt1 | contig 13710 bp, 11 predicted proteins | sample 2277081 | NCBI WGS metagenome assembly SDBV01 (sample SAMN10402039, study PRJNA504765) | marine sediment metagenome | isolation source: marine sediment core GS10_PC15, 223 cmbsf | place: Arctic Ocean: Southern Knipovich Ridge | collected 2010 | reverse complement strand
CTTGCTTCAATTGCTCATAGCGGAGGAGGCTCATGGCTTCGAGGGACCTTTAATTGCATGAACACCGATCAAAAAGAACGCATGAAGAATCGGATCCTATCTGTTAATATAGCTCCAGCCTCTTGCATATCAAATGAAACAGCTTTAAGAGCGACAAATTTTTACTCAAACAGAGATTTAATTACAGGAATTTTTGGTGTTACTTCAAAGGTAACAGCAGCTTTTCGAACCGCAGTGGGGGGGATAATAGGGGGAGAGGCAGGAGCACACATGTCTTCTCGTCCAACATATAATGTGACGTTTTTGGACTCCAATAGACTCATCTCCCACGGGGTCGGTCATTCGATTCTCTACAATACACAACAAGGTGCTTTGCTACATGAATTCGAAGATCTAGAGGATAAGTATGGTTTTTATAAGAAAGCACGTTAAACTTATTCTCATTTTAGCGGCTGTTTTGGTCTGTTCAGCTTGGTATATTGTGAAAAGAGAGAATGATTATTTTACCCATCTTAATCGTATTACTAAGAAATTCATAAGTGAAATGGAGGAAGAACATGGATTTTCTTGTTTTAGCATAGGTGGCTCATTGGCAGGAAATATAAAAGAAGTTTCTTTAAAATTTAATTGCTATGAAAAAAAATCAATCGAAGAAGCGAGAATACTTGAAATTGATTGTATTGAGCGTTTTTGCGAGATGATCAATTCTCATAAAAAAATCCGTCCCTATCTAGAAGAATTCCCTTTTCCAACAGACAGAGTGGGCATTATGATTTGCTTTTGCAGAGAAGGTTTTAATTACTTTCCACCAGAAGAAAGCATCACTAGTGTAAACAATGCAAGGGGAAAATTTATTTATAAAATTTCATTTAATGATCAGCGCCCTAATCAGAAAGTTCTAGAAGAGTCCCACAGTGAAGCTTATGAAAAAGTAAAGGGACTTAGGTAGAAGAGCAACATGCTGTGCAGAGAAAGTTGTTCACAAGAGCTATAGGTGTTTCTTCAACGCCAGCTTTTCGAGCTACGGGGGGCTTGGTAGGGGCCATGTGTTTCCGTTCAACATATTAAGGGTTTGGTTGGATGGCGCTGGTGAGATTGTTTTTCAATGCACCGTCATTGCGCCATGGATGCCAAATTTAAACTTGAACTTGGTTTTTATGCAAGCTTAAGTTGGTCTATCCATAGATAAATGAGGTGCTTATGAATTTGGGGCAAGCTGGACTTGAACCAGCGACCGACGGGTTATGAGTCCCATTCTTGGTAAAACTCTGAACAAAAAAGAGTAAAACAGAACGCATTTTTCCTTTCAAGAAAATTGAAGATTTGTTCTGCAGGGTTCCTAAAATCTCGCAAAGTTTCAGACCATTTGCGGAAAAAATGCGGAAGATTTTTTCAAATCCAAGGTTTTTTAATTTGCGAAAATTTTTGTAATTTGGTAATATTCCCAACCATGAGTGTCTTACCTGTAAATTCTTCTATCTTTCCTGATTGGGAACTTCTCACTTCACGTGAGGTCATTGTACCAGTTGGTATTGCTTGCTTAGCTATTATTACTACCTGTGCTTTTAGAATTTTATCGAAGTCTAATGAGCAAGATAAAGAAAACAGCATAAGACTTCATTCTGATAGAGTCACGCACAAGTCGGCTCCATCTACTGCTAGTGCTCCAGATGTTCAGCAAATTTCTGAAGATAATGAGGTTAATTCCTCACTACAAGAAGACCTACATAAGGCAATTCTTACAGAAGATCTTTCAACTGTAAAAAGATTGATAGATCAAGGCGCGAAAGTTAATGTTGAAACTCGAGTTCCTTATAAACATGGCTCAAATAATTTATGCATAAGCCCTTTAATGTTTAATTGTATCGAATTGAATATTACTCCCTTCTCTGAATTACACAAGAGAAGTAAAAAAGATTCTTTTTTAAAGAGGTTTCAAATAAGCGAATCCCTTCTTCAGAAGGGAGCAAATCCTAACGAAGAGATAGCTCAACGAGCATTTCTTCATTGTTTTGCTGCAATGGGAAGGTTAAAAGAATTAGAACTTTTTATTAAATACAAAGCTAATCTTGACAAACTAGATAAGAATGGAAGCACTGCTCTGCACTGTGTTGCAGATTTTGTTAAAATGGAACTTGAATTGGCAAGCAGTCAAAAGAAAGAGGATCAGCTTGCGTCCATATTTCCCCAAACTTATTTTGGTCGAGTCCAAGTTTCTGAAGCTCCTCAAATGCTCAAGACTCTTCTTGAGAATGGAGCTAATCCAAACTTAAAGGATAAAGATGGTTATACACCACTCTATCGGTTTGCTGAGATTGGAGATTTTGAGTCCCTTAAAGTTTTATTAGACAATGGTGCTGATCCTACTCTCTTGAGTTCAACTGGTGAATCTCCTCTGCACGTTGTTAAAGGAGAAAAAGCTGCAGACATTGTATATCTACTTCTTTCGAAGGGAGCAGAGGCAAAAGCAGTAGATAAGTATGGCAGAAATGCCTTGTATGATTTTCATGGAAAGCAAACTTTAAAATGTGCTCAACTTCTTTTTGAAGCAGGTGCAAGGGTTTCTAATCAATCGTGTACACTTCTTCATACCACCCCACTGGAAATGGCTTTGGATCATGAAGATGAGGCATTAATGGATTTTTTCATTGCAAATGGAGGAGATATCAATATAACATCGGGAGGTCTCAAGCGTACACAGCTCCATTATTTGGCAGAATCAAGTTGCAATCCTCATGTGTTGAATTGTATTCGCCTCTTTGTAAAAAAAGGAGGTCAAGTAGATGCACAAGACTTAAGAAGAATAACACCATTATGGATTGCTTCTAGAAATGGTAAACAACAGATGTCGGATTTACTTCTCGAACTTGGAGCTGATCCAAATATCCAGAACAATAAGGGAGTTGCACCAAAGGATTTTTTGAGTGATCAGGATTTTTTGCGCATGGCTTCTTTTAAAAATGAACTTACAAGATCTATAATTCCAGAATTACTTGGGTCTGTAGCTGCATCATTAGCTCAGGAAGTAGAAAAAGATTTGTAAAATTTTTGCTTACATTCAATTTTGGTTCCCTTTTTTAGTGCAGAAGAGCTCTTAATATAGAGAATCCTTTAGAGAATAGTTGTCAGCTATTAAAAAAACACAAAACATTTTTACTTTGTCGAATTAATTTCATAATATTCTTTTGGTTTGCTAAGGATTCTTTCGTATTTCCTCCATGACGCAGGACTGCTAATCGAGAAAGTTCTTTACCCGCTTTGGTTACTGGTCCTTTAGAGGTTCCGCCATGCATATGGCAGGTTTTTCTTCCTCGGATAGCCCATTTCTGGCATTGCTTGCCAGAGCGTTTACTTTTTGCTGTGCACTTTCTCACAATGATCCATGGGGTTCATTCATTGTTTTTTTTGGAGACCCCCTCCCTAAGAGGTGGTGATAGGTTCTGGGCTACAATCGCTTGCCCTTCATTGTAGAGGTGGACAACTTGGACAATTTGCTGCCCACCATAATTGATGAATTTCTTAAAGCCATAATCTTCATTACCTGTATGGCCGTATTGTAGCCAATCTAGATTTCCATCTTTACGAGCGATATAGCCATCGATACTAGTTGCAATGTAGACTGAGATTTTTGGACGATCTTGTCGACTTATCATAAGAAATTTACCTATTTCGATATCTTGCGGATCACCTTCATAACCATCGGGATCGTTGAAAGGCATGGGGATATATCCATTGTTGCAATAATATTTATAAGCTTCTTTTGAGGATTGAATTAATAATTTTTTAAAACCTCGATGGATGAGCCATCGTTCACAAAGCTTTAAAAATTGGCTTCCATAACCGAGATTGCGATATAGCTCATCAATTACAATGATTCGCAATGCAGCTCGATACTGAGGCCAAAGCTGGAGGTGAGCATACCCAATGATTTGTGCATTTTTATAGAAGACGAAATGGACATGGTCTTTATGTTTGAATGTCCAAGTGTAAGGATCCGTTTTGGCTTTAAAAAAATATAGCTGTCGTAGATTGCGTACCGTAGACCATTCTCGATCCGTTAAGGCTTGTACCATGCGCCACCCATCATATCCATCCTTTGCATCGATACTTGCGACGAAGGCGTCTTTTCCATTGCAATAGTGCAGCATGTCTTGAGAATTGGCAGATAATTCTTGCTTAAGTTTGGCGTAAGTTTCAGCATCTTCAGGATGAGAACGCATCCAATCTCGAAATTTTAAATACCTACTGATTTCAGGATCATCCTCCTGATAAACATGTACGTTATGGGTCCTAACATTCTTGCTTTTTTGAAAATAGCGCCTAAAAGCAATCCCGTATTCTCCTTTGACTTCGTAGCCCAAAGATTCCATAGCCCTTGTCGCCTGATCGACCGTTTGGATGTCTCGCACTACTGGCAGTATATCGATGATAGGTTTTGCGCTTAAGCCAGGTACGGAAGTTGAGCCAATATGATGAATCGTTATGCAGTTATTCCCCAAAGCACGTTTGATTAGCTCTGCTTCTGAAGCAAATAATTCCGGCCATTGCGGGTTATAAGAAACGACTTCAATAGTGTTGTTCATGTGATTTGCATTCATTTTATTGCAAAAGGGGTAGCATCCTGACAAAAGTTCTGACATAATGCCCTCTGTTGTTATGGACATAGGGTTATGTCAGAACTAAAACGACTGATTTCTAAGCAGTTGTAAAAATGGGGCAAGCTGGACTTGAACCAGCGACCGGCGGGTTATGAGGGAGGGAGAATCCCATTTCCACCAGCACCATCCAACATTTATGAACGTAAGTGTAAAAGACTTGGCTAATGGATGCAACGGGTTTCTGTTGGATCAGATTGGTAAAAATTGATGCTCAGTGCACCGCGAGTGCACCAAAAACTGATACAACCAATCTTTAGCTTAGAATTCATTTGGGCGATTGCATTGATCTTTTTCTAAAAAAGGGATCGCGATAGATTTCTAAGCTATCTACCATTATCATCACTTCAAAGGTGAAGAGATGGCGAAAGAGCAGTGCAGTCAGTTTTTTTTGGCATTTCTCAGAAAGAGGAAAACCCTTATCTGCCTGTACGTGGTGTTGGCGGCGTGGGTCGGTCTCTTTGGAGTTTTCAACGCCTATTTGCTGAAAGTCCTCATTGATCGGTTGAGCGGCTCCTTAGGCGGGTTCCGTGACCTTATCGCTCCTCTTCTCATCCTTTTGGTCAATAGCGAATTTCACAATATGTCATGGAGGGGAATCAATCTTGTCTGCTTGAAATTGATCCCTCCTATTAAAAGTGAAATGACACGTGATCTTTTTGACAGAGCTCACCAAAAACCATACCCTTTTTTTCAGAAGAGGCTGAGCGGTGCTATTGCTCAAGATGTGGCAATTATCACGGATGCCTTTGAAAGGACAATAGGGAATATCGGAATCCGTTTCATTAGAGGAGGAGCCCAATTGATCGCCTCGCTCATTCTTATGGGATCGATCCATCTTGGCTATTCTCTTCTTTTCCTGAGTTGGATGTTCTGTTTCGCAACTGTCAGTGTCCTAGTTTCAAAGAAGGTTCGTGCTTACTCCCGTGAAATAGCAAGAACTCAATCTGAGATTTCGGGACAAATTGTAGATAGCTTTTCCGCAGCGAAAGAGGTAAAGCTATTTGGAGGTGCTGCTGCTGAATCCAATCGACTTGACCGCTTCCTCAAAAGATGGAGATATGCCTATAAGCAAAAGGGGAGCTTTTTCCTAAAATTCTATTTGCTCCAAGGATGTTCGATCACCTGTCTCATCTTTGCGATGACCTTTTTACTCATCAAACAACACCTGGTAGGTCTGGTCACAACTGGCGATTTTGTATACATTCTCAGCTCAACGTTTCTCCTTACAGAGATGATTTGGGCCAACACCGAGCTGATCGATCAGTTCAATGAGCAGATGGGTAGATGTGCACAAAGTCTCTCTCATTTACTGAAAGTAGAGAATGAGAACTGTTTAGAAAATCTAAAAGAGGGGATAGTGAAAAAAGGGGAAATCTCTTTCGAATCGATTGTATTTTCCTATAAGCCTGATCACCCTCTATTCGAGGGGGAATCTCTGAGGATTGCAGGAGGCGAAAAGGTCGGAATTGTGGGAAGGTCGGGGGCGGGAAAATCAACACTTATTCATCTCCTTCTAGGATTTTATTCTCTCGATAAGGGGAGGATTACCATTGATGGTCAGGACGTAGCCTCGATTTGTCGCGAGTCTCTCTATCAATCTGTGGCTGTCGTATCACAAAATCCAGCCCTATTTCAACGCTCTTTGTTAGAAAATATTCGCTTTTCCAATCAAATGGCCTCTGATGAAAAGGTCTTGGAGGCCGCTCGACTTGCAGGTCTTGATCTTCAAGATGCTTTGGATATAAATGCTTCCGAGTTGTCTGGGGGTGAGAGGCAGCGTGTTGCAATTGCGCGAGCTATTTTGAAAAATGCCCCTATTCTCATCCTTGATGAGCCTACCTCTCAGCTTGATGCTATTACGGAATATGAGGTAAAAGCTTCTCTTTATCGCCTTATGGAGGGGAAAACTACAATCGCTATTACCCACTATCTTTCGACATTGAGTGAAATGGATCGGATCATTGTCCTTGATCAGGGGAAAATCATCGAAGAAGGAACTCACGTAGATCTTTTGAGAAAAAATGGGAAGTATGCAGATCTTTGGAAAGCTCAAGTTGGAAATTCATTTCTTGTAACTCAATAAATCGTAAAAATGTTAAGGTTTTCCCTTTAAATCGGAAGTAATGATGAATCATGTGGCCGTTATTGGGTTGGGAAGAATCGGGCTTCCGACTGCGCTGGTATTGGAAAAAAGTGGATTTCAGGTAATAGGTATTGATACGGACGAAAGCCGCCTCAATGCGATCAAGACAAAAGCTCTTCACATTGATGAACCCGATATTCGATCTCTCTTTAAGGCTAGTAAAATTTCCGTTTCTAATCAGCCTACAGCTGCAGATATTTTTCTCATTTGTGTGCCGACTCCCCTGACACAAGAGAAGAAGGCAGATCTTTCGCACTTGCAAAGTGCTATCGCGATGATCCAACCCTTTTTGACAAAAGAAAATCTCGTGATTATTGAATCAACATGTCCTATTGGGACGACCGATGAAATTGCATCTCATTTTCCTGGTGTCTATTTTGCTTATTGCCCCGAGAGGGTCATGCCAGGCAAGCTCTTAAAAGAGCTCATCGAGTGCGATCGTACAATTGGTGGAGTTGATCAGAAAGCGACAGAGAAGGCTATTGAATTCTATAGTCGCTTTTGTCGAGGAAGCCTTCACAAAACGCAGGCTAAAATGGCAGAGGCAGTCAAACTCGCTGAGAACGCATATCGTGATGTCAATGTGGCGCTGGCTAACGAACTATCAATGTTTGCGAGAAGAATTGGCCTTTCCGATCAGGAGCTAATCGCTCTTGCGAACTGCCACCCCCGTGTCGATATTTTGAAGCCAGGACCCGGTGTTGGGGGCCACTGCATCCCCATTGACCCTGAGTTTCTCATCGAAGCATTTCCGAAGGAAACAACGCTTCTTCAGGCAGCTCGCGTGGTTAATGAACAGAAGCGTATATGGGTTGAGGAAGAGATCGAGAAGGGGATTAGACAACATCGCTGCCAGACTATCGCGCTTTTTGGCCTCACTTACAAGGCAAATATTTCCGATTTTCGTCACTCTCCAGCGCTTGCGATATACGAGAACCTTAAAGAGAAGTATCACGTCATTCCTATCGACCCCTTTTATCCAGAAGGTGTTCCAATCCAGAATGGGATCAAACAAGCTGAGATGGTTGTTGGTCTTGTTGCCCATGATGCTTTTCGTGTTCTTGATAAGAACTCTTTAAATGGGAAGATCATCCTCGATTACGCCGAGGTGTTCGGATGAAAAAACTCCTTTTTATTTTGGGAACTCGGCCTGAAGCGATCAAGCTTTACTCACCAATTCGGAAGTGTCGGGAAAATGCCAGCTTCCTCACACAAGTCTGCCTGACGAATCAACACACTGATCTGATTCGACCATTTTTGGAAGAGTTTGGAATTGACGTAGATTTTTCTCTTCCTGTGGAAAGCTCCAATCGTTCCCTTCACCATATCGTTGCAAAGCAGATCCAGGAGCTCGAAAGAGTGCTTTTGAAGGCCGATCCCGACCTCGTCATCGTCCAGGGTGACACGACCTCGGCATTTTCGGGAGCTCTTGCAGCTCACTATTTGAAAATTCCGGTTGCGCATGTCGAGGCGGGCTTACGAACAGATAATCTGTTTGCTCCTTGGCCTGAAGAGATGCATCGCCGTTTAATAGATCAACTGACATCCTATTTCTTTGTGCCCACTTTAGCAGCAAGGGAAGCTCTTTTGAGAGAAGAGATCTCTCCCAAGGCTATATGGGTTGTTGGAAATTCCTCCATTGATGCGCTGAGTCTATTGAAAGAGAGGATACCAACGCGCTCTGTGAATGGAAAACGATCGATTGTCGTGACCATTCACAGGCGAGAAAATCATGGAGATATTTTGGAGGGAATCTGCAGTGCACTGACAACGGTCGCCCGAAGTGTTGATGATGTTGAGATCTTATTCTTTCTACATCCAAATCCATCGGTTCAAAAGATCGTGAAAGCATGTCTCAGCGGGGTAGAGAACATCCACTTGCAACAGCCTGTAGATCATCTAACATTCGTCGAATTCATGGCCCAGTCTGCATTCATTATCACTGATTCGGGGGGAATTCAGGAAGAGGGGCCTTACCTTGGAAAACCTATTCTCGTTGTGCGCGATACTACAGAGAGACCGGAGGGCCTTGAGGAAGGTACAGCTCGCTTAATTGGTACTTCGCCCGATCAGATTGTTGCTCATTGTATGGAACTTCTTCGCAGCCCTACGGCCTTAGCATCGATGTCAAAGGTGCATCATCCTTATGGTGAGGGTAACAGCGGAAGTCAAATCGCTACAGTACTCGAACAGGTGCTCCAATGAAAAAAAGGCCCCAATTGTTGTTCGCTGATCGTCTTCCCCCCTTAGTCGGAGGGGTTGAGATGCATGCTGGGGCGTTTATTCGTTATTTTAGAGAACACTCCACCTATCCAATCGCTAGAGTAATTGAAGGACCTGTGGAAAAAACACCTCTTAGTGAAGCACCATCGATTCTCTTTTTCAACAGCGGCAGATGGATCGAGCAAATGCCTTTGATTCGGAGGCAATACCCTTCTGCTTCCATCATTTACCGTACAGGAGGCAATGAAATTATCAAAGCATCTCTCGATTGTTGCCTCAATTCGCATCAGAGGCGCCAGGCTATTTGGATTAAGACCCTCAACGGGATAGTTGATCTTATGATCACAAATTCTGCATTCACGGAAAATAGACTGAGAGATCTTGGTTTGACTGTTCCTTTTGCCAGGTGTGTAGGGGGTGTAGATTCCATCCTATCTAGCTCAAACCCGAGACAAACTTCAAAAAGCTTATGCTTTTTCTCTGCTGCCCGATTTGTCCCTTATAAAAATCACCATCTGCTCATAGCCGCCTTCAATGAACTGCATCGAAGGGGAAGAGAATTTTCTCTTTTTCTTGCAGGTGATGGATCGCTTCTCGAAAAAGCACAAAGCGATGCTAGAGGGAATCCTAAGATCGTGTTTTTTGGGCGATGCGATAATCAAGAGATCTTGCGACAAATGGTAGAGGCCGATGTCTATGTGCAGCTTAGCTCAGATTATGAGACAGAGGTTCCCGGTGGATCTTACATTCATACCGAAGGAATGGGACGCTCGATCCTTGAAGCGATTAGTGTAGGTACCTATGTCATTGCAGGGCGGTGTGGTGCCCTAGATGAGATTGTAACCCCTGAAAGGGGCGAGTTGATTCCTCTTAATTCTTTCCACGAGATTGTCAAATCGCTGGAAGCAATCCTCAATTCGCCACCTGAAAGACGCCCATTGACTGACGCTTTTAATTGGAACTATTTGTTTAAAAGGTATGAAAATTTATATGAGAGTCTTAATCATCACTGAGAAGTGCCACCCCAACTCGGATCAGAGGGATGGAGGTGCTCGAGTTATCGATACGCTGAAGCATTTTCTCAAAGGTGTGTGCGACATTATGCAATTTGGAGGAACAAAAGAAGGCTGTGCCAAATACTATTACAATTATCCGGATTGCCAAGAAAACCGTTTTGAAAGGCGACTTTCTAACCGAGAATTTATTGGGCAAAAAGTCCAAGAGATCAGCAATGACTACTCTCATCTGATATTTATTCACATTTCAATGCAATTTGGACTTGAGGTGTTTCCTGTTGAAAAAGGAACTGTTGTATGGACTTTTCCGATGTTTTTGACTCCTTCATACCGGGCTTCTGGAGAAACTATTCCCAAAGAGTATTTTGAAGCGGAAAAGCTGGCATTGACTTTCTCGCATGCGATTTTAACTCCTAGTCTTTTTGAGAAACGTCAAATTCACGATGTTTACGGTATTGATGAGGAAAAAATCTTCATGGTCCCTAGGGGGATCGATGCTTCACTTATTTCAAGAAATACTCGGAAGCTCTCTTCCACCTTTCTTTTTTGCTCTGTGGGTAGCATCAAGCCTCAAAAAAACACCCTCGAGCTCGTGAACCTTTTTGCTGCAGTGCAAAAGCGGTTTCCCTCTGCTCTATTACGTTTGATTGGACCAGTTCAAGATCATCAATACGCTATGGAAGTCTTAAGGAGAATAAAGCAATTAACACTTGAGCAGCAGGTGGAGTTCTCCGGATTTGTCGAACCCAAGGGGTTGGTAAAAGCTCTTTCCGATTGCCACTTCCATTTGAGTGCGTCTTGGTGCGAAACATTTGGTCGTTCGATTTTCGAAACGCTTGCATTGGGAATACCAAATATCGCGTTTCAGGGTGATCATGCAGCTCAGGATTTTTTGAGCGAGCGTCCCTATATGGCATTTGTAGATAACAAAGAGGATGCTGTAAGCAAAATCGAAGAGATGATTGAGTCCTATGAAGAACTCTCCGTAATGGCTGAGGAAATAGGAGAACTTTATTGTGATGATTTTTTGGGCCGTCTTCTTACGGCCACTCTCTTTAGTGACGAGATCCTTGGGGTCTGCGACTTTGATGGGACTCTTTTTCACAAAAATGATGAAGACAAGACATATAGATCTCTCTCTGCTTTTAGACGTTTCCCTGTACGGGTAATCTGCAGCGCTCGACCCCTTTCGTCTTTGCTCTTGGCAATAAAGAGCTATGATCTCGAGGTCGATTGGGTAATTGCCCATAGTGGAGCACTTGTTGCAGATGGATCGGGAAATGTGAAGTGGGAAACTCCCTTAACGAAGCGCGATCTCATGTATTTGGAGCAAAAGACAGGGTGCATATTTGCTAAAGATCAAAAGATGCTTCAGGTTGCTCTACCGAAAGATAAGGCGCCCGACATTCCTTTTTTGAGAAAGGAAATGTATCAAGAAATGGCCTATTTCAATCACTGGAAAGCATCAAAACTAAACGCGCTTTGTCAGCTCCTCAAAGAAATCGATTGGAAGGGGCGGGTTGCCGTCTATGGAGATGGTATATATGATCGAGAAATGATTACCTATTTTGATGGGCGATGGATCAATCCTCAACCCAGTTTAATGGGACAACAAAAGGAACTAAATTATGTCTGATTCCTTCTATAAGGGTTATTGGATGGTGACCAATCGATGTAATCTTAATTGTAGCTACTGTGTTTTGGAAGATGCTCCCGATCAACTCAGGCGAGAGCTTGATCTCGAAGGGAAAAAAGCACTTGTAACCCATCTCTATGAAAAACTTCGCTTCCGGCGTCTAACCCTATCTGGAGGAGAAGTTGTGATTTTTGGTAAGAGAGCTCCTTCGGGCTTTATCGAGCTTCTTCAGTATATTCGCAAATACCGAAAAAATGATCCCAAAGAGAACTTAGAAATCGAGCTCTATACAAATGGAACCTTTATCGATGAAAAAGTGATTGAAGCAATGGATGGGGTTATCGATCTTGTCGCTGTTACTATCGATGGGGCTCAAGACCAATTTTTGACACAAATTGGCCGGAATAACCAAAAATTCAGTCACTATTTTGAGAGGATTGTTGGTGTCTGTCGATCACTTTCGAAGCTGGGGATTGAACTTAAATTGCACAGTGTGGTGAGTGCAAAGAACCATAATCAGCTCCCTAAAGAGCTAACCTTTATCTTAGATGCCATCGAAGATGGGGGAGGAAGCGTCTCCAAGTGGAAATTCTACCAGTATATGTCTTATGATGATCCATGCACAGACAAAGCGCATGCCATTTCGGAAGAGACCTATTTAGCCTTCACAGAAAAAGCGAAACAGAATCTTGCTAATCGGACGCCTGTTTTACACTTCAAAGACAACAAAGAGATGAATGCTTCTCTCTTTAACATTTTGTCGTATGGAAATGCTCAATATATGCAAGACGGAGATACCTGGACAACTAGTGGAAGGACCAATGATCTTAGAGAATATTCTTCAATGGAAGAACTCTTTGCAAGACACCAAATCGATGTAAAGAGATTTAAACACTTTCACGAGCTCTCCCAATGTTGATTGTGACCGTTGATCTAGACTGGGCCCCTGAGCCTGCAATCGAGGAAACCCTCGACTTTCTGCAAGAACGAGGAGTAATTCCTACTGTCTTTGTAACTCACCGGTCGCCTCGAGTCGAGTCGAGCCTCGGTGAGATCGAAGTAGGGCTGCATCCTTTTTTTCATCCCGACTCCTCTCATGGAAAGACTATTGAAGAAGTCATTGACTCAGTAATGGCTCTTCCCCATAACATTCCGGCCTTCCGCTGCCATCGATATGCCACCTGCAATGAGTCGAATAGGCAGATGATGGAAGCGGGGATGAAAGTTGCTTCGAACATCTGCACTGATCTCGAAATCGTGCCCCCGTTTATTGACCGCCTAGGTCTTATCCAAGTGCCTATTTATTTTGAAGACGGTGGATATTTGTGGAATTGCCATCCTCTAACCAAATCATTTAAGCCCGCAGAAGAGGCCATTACTGTCATGAACATCCATCCTATGCATTTTGTGGTCAACACGCCAGCCTTTGACTACATGGTGCAAATCAAACGACAGTTCACACGAGAGCAGTGGATTGGAATGAGTCGCCAGCAGCTCGATCACCTGAAGTATCAAGGAGATGGGATACGTCGAGTGATCGTTGAGCTAATCGATGCATCCAATGAGACGGGATCACTCATCCGAAGTATTGCAAAATCCCCCCGATTTTCGACAAAGATTGGAAAGGCAAAGGTGTTAAGAGCGAGGCATTGATCAAAATCTTCTCGAGGATATTGGTTTTGATCCGTGCCAAAAAAACACTTGCCCGGGCCCTCTCTGAGCTCTTCGATAAAATGGTCGAATGCAAAAGACTTCCCCTCGATTAGAGCTCTGAGATATGAAGCACAAAGATCATCTTCCAAAGTAGGTGTCTTGCCTTCATGGCCCATTGGGATCACCTTCAGCTGAGAAGGGTTGATCTGTGCGATTGCTTCTGCAGTAGCTTTGGCATTAACAAAGCTTACCGCCAACAAGATGTCAGCTTCTTTATAACGTTTTACCCCTACTCCTCCAGCAGTCGTTCGATGAATTACCATTCGATCTCTTAGGTTCAGCTCTTGAACTCTGGTCGGAGAATTAGGGATTGTATAATGG
>SDBV01008624.1_pt1 | contig 13710 bp, 15 predicted proteins | sample 2277081 | NCBI WGS metagenome assembly SDBV01 (sample SAMN10402039, study PRJNA504765) | marine sediment metagenome | isolation source: marine sediment core GS10_PC15, 223 cmbsf | place: Arctic Ocean: Southern Knipovich Ridge | collected 2010 | reverse complement strand
GAGGGCTTTTGCGATTTTGTGCCACTTGGGCTTTTGGGTGTGCTCGGCAATGATCGCGTCGCGGTCATCAAACCCGGCCTGCTTGAAATTGGCGGTGCTCTGTAGGATCTCGACCGCCGATTCGCCGTACTGGTTCGAAAACCCCAAGGCCGCGGCCTGTGCCTCGCCCAAAGACTCGACCTGATCGCCGATCACTTTTTCCAGATCGATGGTCGCGCTCTCGAACTCTTTTGATTTTGTGAATGCGTACGCGATGCCACCGACAGCCAGCCCGACAAACACCAGCTCCAGTTTTGCAACCGTTGCCGCCAGGTCTGCCAGGGGCTGGGTCGCGCCCGACACCTTGCTGCCAAAATCGTCGATGCCACTCGACATCGATGACAGCTGGCTTGATAGCTCGTCTTTGCCTTTGAACGTTATTGCTACGGTTTTCTCGAGATCGGCCATATCACTTTTTCCGGTTCAACCTGGTATAGTATAAGCTCAATAGTTCCATCTCCGTTCGGGTCAAAAACTGCGGAAAGATGTCGGGCCTCAATTTATGTAACGGCCGCCCCCAGGCATGTGCGAGAGACAGTGCTATTTGGATTTCGGGATCTTGCCAGAGGGCGGCTGTTTTCCCGGCACATGACCTAGCGCAGACAGCATCTTGATTTTATTTACCAAGGTGTTGTAGTCACCGGGGGCTACAGCGCAAACTTTTAGGGCAAATTCCAGATCCATTTCCGGGTCAACCGCGCCGAGCTGGAGGAATTCTAACCCCTTGGCCACTTCCATCGGTGTATCCTGGGCCACTAAATCTTTGATGGCTTCGATTCGATCCTTGCTCAGATGGCTTGAAATGCCGTCCAGGATGTCCCGGATCTTGCTGTTTTTATCGGCAACGTCATTAACTTTCCCGACCTCAACACCGGTCAAGCCCCTGACTTTCCATTCCGGTTTATCGACATCTTTGAAAAACTTCTTCAACTCCGGATTGGAAACAGGAACGGTGTCGGTTCGAGGCTCAAACTTCGCCGTTAAAAACGCGTCTTTATCAAATCCCATAGCGCCTCCGATACCTTATTGGTTGGCAGAAAATTACCCGGTTACTCTCACGCCCTCTTTTTCAGCCGAGATGGTACAAACTGCGCTTACGGAATCCCCAGCTGGATATGACTCGACAATCCCAAGGATGCCCTGGGAAAGAACGTACTCGGATTTCAAGCGGTCCTGGAAAAACTTAAACATTAAGTTGAAACCCTCTCCGAGCAGAAAACCATCCGTAATTCCGTCCAGAAGGTCGGCGGTAAACCCTCCCTGGTTCAAGGTCTTTGAAACAGACCCCAGAGTTGAACCATATATCTGCTTTGAGCTGACGCTATGGCTTTCTCCCGGTCTGGTAAAAGCGGACGCTTGCGGAACATCGGCAAAAACGGGTGTATGATAATCGACATAAACCAGCTTCCCGGCAACGGTCGTTCCTGCATCTTCGCTGTGGATACCATCGAGCGCCGAATTGAACTTAACCCCGGCATAACCGAGGATCCCCGCTTCGACATCGTAATGCTCAACGATCCAGGTCGGGTAGTCGTAACGCTCCTGGTGAGTCCCTACGACCTGCTTGATCTCGGACGCCACGACAGCACCGGCGGCAACCACAATAAACCGCACCTGACCGATTTCGATTCCATCGTTGTCGATCCAGGGTGGGCCGCCTACAGCCCCTCTAGTTTCGCTAACGGCGGTATGGTCAACACCGGACACGACCGCAATCGCCCCGCCTACAATGACGGTGATCGAATTCGTTCGGTAAATGTCGGTAGTTGCTCCCCGGAGACACGTTTCATCGGTCGCCGCCCCGACAGACGTTAAGACCCCGGCGATGTAGCAGGTTAAAGCAGCCACATCGACCAGGTCATTCGTCCCCGATATCGCCGGTGTGATAACCCCGCCGGTTGCCAAGCCGTTCGGCTTCACGCTCGGCACATAACCGGATTTGTTGCTCCAAAAATTAACCCCGGATTTATAATCCATAAGGTCCGCAGCGGCATTGGTCAAAAGCGTAAACCCAGCCGCATTTTCGCCGGCTTCATATTGCAATCTTGCATTTTCAGCAGTTGGCATTTTTTGTTCCTCCTGTTTACGGGCAAAAAGAAAGGGGTCCAATGCAACGTTTGCAGCCGCTGCAACGACCCCTTTCGATTTCTTGCGTCAGTCTTTGACCCGGCGGTCTCAGACCAAGCCCGTTGTTTTATGGCTTAATGGTTATTATCAAGCCCTATTTCAATTGCTTTACTTCTCTTCCGGTACCTTTGGCTGGCTCCACTTCTTCAAAATACCTATTGCATCCGGTTTCTTGGCAAGCCGAGCATTCCCCTTGATAAACCCGTTATATTGATTCAAGATGTGAACAATCTTCTGTACACATCCATCTATTTGCGCTAATCGTTGCTTTTCCCTCGTATCTTGCATCCTGATTCCCCTTTACGATGGCTGGTTGTATGGATCCCCGGCCAACGTTTTGTATTTAATGTTAAAAAGCGCCGGAACTCCGATATCTTTATGTCCGGCCTCCGGATAGCTTTCAGTCCCGCCACCCGCATACTCGATATCCTCCGCCAGCCCGCCGGTAACAACGGTCGGCGCGTCCTGTCCGGTCGGCGGCCCAGCTATGGTAGCGACATTCAAATTAGCCCCGACGTTCAGGTTTTCTGCTTCGAACGTGCCGACCAAGCGCCGCAATGTTAAATTTCCAGCCGCATCCTCGCCAGCCCATGTCCCGCTTGACAGGCCCGCCACTCCAACGTGAGCGGTGGCGCCGGATGTGGCCCCGGTGATCGTATGCCCGGCCGCAATCTCGTAAGCACCGCCGGACGTATAGGCCTGGATCCATTCGATCGCGGTCATAAGCTCGATCAGGTCCCCCAGAATCTTCTCCGCCTCGACCGAGGCGTTAACCGTCCCGAAAGCGACCAGGCCGTTGAGGTTGATCGGCATCACGATATTGGAATAACTGTATTTTCTTTCCGACGTTTCTGGCTGGGGCCAGACCGTTGTCGCCGGCAGGGCCTCGAAATCGACATCTCTTAAAACTCGCTGGACGTTCTGCCCGATATTGGTATTATATCCCTTGGCTGTCCGGATATCGGCCAGCCGGGTTACAATCGCCGCAATGATCTGTTCTCTGATCGTGTCAGACATTTTCAGCCATATCACAGTGCCCATCAGTACGGGCTGTGTACGGATTACACGTAGAGCAATAGTTTCCATCGTGGCATTCGGGATGATCCGTTACACAGATTAAGCGCTCAAATTCCTGATTGCAGTTATCGCATTTCATCTTAAAGTTTGCTCAGTTCCCGGTTGAGTTCGTGTTCGAGATTTGCCGCCAGCCGGTCATCTGCCATTGACAAAACCGGCTTCATCACCTTGTCGCTTGCATATATGTCCTGGACCCTGGGCCCGGTCTTTCGCTCTAAAGACGCTCCCGGTGCACCTGGGTAACGGTATTTTTTTGGCAGCATCGAATAGGGAAAGCCGGGTCTGAATTTCGCCCGGGGACCGGTATACAATCTGTAAAAAACGTGCTCTTTGTCGCCCGCTTCTGTCTTGCCCCTGACGTTTGCTAAAAAAGTATGTTTTATAATGCTCCTCTTGCCGGTCTTTTTTACCTTAACCGAAACACCTTTTGCCTTCTGTTTGGTTCCAGTAAAACTAGCCAGCCCGACCGGCTTCCCCACGCTGTCGATCTGCCCGGTCAACCGGGAAAAAGACATTTTCCGAATCTTAAAATCCTCGCCGATCCTCTTTTGGGTAAGATTCAGATCCTTTGCGATCTCTTTTTTCGCATCGGTCCGGACACCGGTCAGCGTCTTGTTCACGGCCCGGGTCAGCACCTTCGGATATCCGTTCTTGATCCCCGTCAACATGCTTTGAACATCCCGGAGTTGGCTCTCGTCAATCTTGATTTCCATCACTTCACCGCAACCTTGCAAAACCGGTTGTCATTCTCCAAAACAGCCCCGACTGTGTAGGTTCCCGCGTGGATACCCGCTGCAATCAGGAACGTGTCTCCCGGATCCGCTTCCTTTCCGACCTCGGCCAGTATATATTCGATCGCGACTACCTGGTCCCACACCTGGGATTCACCGACCGGTTGAGGTCCTACCTCGATGTCCGTATTAATCGTAACGTTTTCAACCGGATCGCCTACCAGGGGCGTAAATGTAGCAGACTGGCCCAGGGCATCGAAAATGTCCTGGGCCGCCTGACTAAATAGGGCCTCGCTCATGGTTTTTTAGGTCGTGACATTGTCATACAAATACATACAGGCCTGTGCAATATTACTGACAACCGAATCAGAAGTATTCTTGCTCTGGATATAAGCCTCATCGGTATTATGCCGCACCCTGAACACATCCGATCGATTGGTTTCAGCCCGGTACTGCTCCACAATGGGATTCTCCGGACTATCACCAGTAAACAAAAATGTCCGGCCGATGCCTGGCTGTGTCAGATCCGGTCCTGAAGATATCTTGACCAGAGCCGCGTATTCGCTTGACCAAATATCGGCTATATTAGCGTCAATCCCTTTTGCGGCTGAATCGTAAACCGCTCCACCGACTAGAACCCTTGGCAAGCCAAACGCGGTTGCAAGCTGCGCCGACGTCATGTTTTCCATATCGATCATCGGAAAGGTATATTTCAACCTGTCGACAATCTGGTCGACCTCTTTCAGCTCCTCGAATGTCGAATATGCAATTACCAGCGCATCCGGCAGCATTCCACATTGCAGCCTGAAAGCAAGTTTCCCGGTCTTGATATCGGTAATAGGCACGGCATTGGTCGGGTCGTCCCACTCGTGTGTGATCGAATTGGCCAAAAAGGTTGAAGCGTTGAACACCTTGTCCGCAATCCGCTTCTCCTGGGCTCGCATAATAAAATTCCAAGCCCTCCGAGTTGCGACAAAGTCCGCCAGCCCCGGCGCTTCCAGGTCAAAAAGCTCCCTTTCCGAATCGTCAAGCAGCTCTTCCCGGCCTTTTTCCGACGTCAGAAAAACTCCCCTCTCATACTCCCAATCATCCCGGCTGTAAGCGCCACGAGGTGCACGGGAAACATCCGGTATTTTGAGCATTGCCTCTTTAGGAATAACCGGGTAAGTAGCAGTGTTCTTCCCGGTTTTAAATATCGGCATCAACTCTAGGCCGATATAGCCCATCGTAGGCCCCTCAACATATTCCATCACCGCTTGCCCAAGGTCAGGCCTGAAGATAGCGGTTGTACTTGGTGTTCTGGACATTTTTATATCCTCCGTCGTTTAAAATGGTTCTTTTTCACTTTTAAGAAAATCACCTGCCCGCACTGCTTTCTGTGCGGGCTGGTGTGGTCTTTATTTAATCCCTTATGCGGCTAACGCCTTCGCTGTGTACTCGATCCACGGCGGATAAATATAAACGGCATCGCCGTCATTCGTTCCGCCCAAAGCCAAAACAACAGACAGCCCACCGGGCGCGGCCAGTACACCATCGGCCCCGCAAGTGAATGTCAATTCGGTTCCAGTCGCCACAATCGTTGTGGCCGCTGTGTCCTGGATATCCGCATTCTGCAGATCCCCGACACCGACCGGAAAAACCTCACAATCCAGGGTCAGCACATCGTTGTCGGCAGCCTTGCTCACCAGTACATGCACGATAATATCCGCGCTGTCATCCAGGTCCTGAGGAACCGAAACACTAAAACTCAGGTTTTCACCTGCGCTGCAGTTGATCGGAATATCGATCACGCTTTCCTTGTTTCCGATTTGTTGAAAACCCGCGACCGTTCCGTTCTGCTTCAAAAGGGCCGTTCCGTCCTCTTGCGTGATGCAACCCAGTGGCACCATGATGCATTTCTGTGCGCTCAAAATATGCTGATAGATTTCAGCCAGCGCAGCCTCAACGGTTGTCTCGTCGGTGTGAGCGTCAGTATCAAGGACCGTAACCGTGGCAGCGGTTGTGCTTTTCACGTTCCACATCGCACACTCGATATGAGCGTTATCGGCGCCGACCTCGAGGGCTATCCCCTGGGCTGTACCACTCGACGCATCTGTCACCATCCCATCGGCTCCCCCGTAAAGAACTGTGCCTCTAGCAATGGCCGAGTCGACAAGGCATTCGATTTCAAACGTTCCCGGATAGGTATTGAGTTTACATGCGACCTTAGCTCCGCTGGCAACGGCATATTCGGTCACACCGACAAAATCCTCGCCCGCATCAGCATACTTAACCTGCGGCGGCGTGGTGGTCGTGCCAGATTGAATCTTCACACGTCTTTTTGCAGCCAGGGCCTCCCCGGCCGTAAATGTTTTTATTCCTTCGTTCCACATGGTTTAGTCTCCTCTTGTTGTGTCGTTATGTTTCAAAAGTCCTGGCAAAAACTATTCGATCCCCAGGTTATTTTTTGTTGTGCTTCGCCAGATACGCCTTTTGCGACTCCGGATCGCTCTTGATGATCGCTTTCATGGCGACCTCGACCCCGCACTTGTTATCTTTTCGATACTCGGCAACCAGGGTCATAAAGTCTTTGCCCGGAAGCTCTTCTTCATGCTGGCCCAAAGGCGTTTGCGCGTCCGTTTCCATCTGTTCTAACCCTTTGGCTTTCTTGCCTTTTTCCGCCGCAAAAAATTGTTTGTAGGCATCGGCTGCAAGCGTCCCGTCCTTGATTACTTTCTCGGTTTCCACCGGATCCGCTTCGGCCTCCATGATCTCGACTATCCTCAACCGCTCGGCCTTAATGCCTTCCTCCCGGCCATCATCATAAGTTGCGATATTGGCAACGGCTGCTTCTTCGATCTGAACAACCAGATCGGGATGTTTTTCTTTCAATGTTTTTAAGTCCATAACTCCTCCTATTTGTTGTGATAGCGCCAATGCGCTGTCTAAATTACCGATTTTGTCCACCAGGCCTGGGCTTAACGCCTTTTTGCCGATGAATATTCGCCCATCTGCCATTTTTTCATGTACCATTTCCGTATCAGATCCCCGGTTTCGGGCGACTGCTTCCAAAAAAAGAGTGTAATAATCATCGACAAAGGCCTGCAAATATTCAGCGCCTTCCTCTGAAAGCGGCCTTTCATCGCTGGCGATCCGCTTATATTTTCCCCCGACAATCACGGTGCGCTTAACGCCCGATTTTTCGTCCCGGGCCGAAAGGTCATAATGTATCAACGCCACGCCGATGGACCCGATCTCTGCCGTCTCTGATCCTACGATCTTGTGCGCCGCCGACCCGATCCAGTATGCCGCCGATGCCATGATGCCGTTGGCATAGGCCACGATCGGCTTTTGTTCCCTCGAAGCATAGATCAGGTCTGAAAGGTCTTTTAGGCCGTCGATCGTTCCGCCCGGTGAATCGATATCGAGTAAAATTGATTCGACCTCCCGGTCGTTGAGGGCGGCCTTGAAATTTCGCGCCAGGATCTCGGTACTGCTTCCACCCGATATCATTGCCATCATGTTGATGCGTTTGCTCAACACACCATAAACAGGCAAGATCGCCACGCCGTCGCGAACTTCATATCGGTCATCGGCCTTGTCGCCGCCCTTGCCTTTGGCCGCCTCCGGAAAATCAATAGTTTGGGCGGAAAGCCGCTTTTCGATAAACACTGCGACCTCTTCCAACTTGCCAGGATGAAGCGCCCATACCCTATTTTGTACAGCGTCAAGAAAATGATCGTTATTTTTTGGTGGCATCTTCTTTCTCTCCTGTTTTGTCGGCTTCCAGGCCTTTTTTGCTCCTGGAAATATTCACCCCTTCCTTTTCGATAAAGGTTTCTTCCTTTTTCCGCTGCTCGACGATTTCCTCCCAATCCCGGCCCTGGCCAGCTGCCTCCTCTGCCAAAGTGGATAAGCCGTAATCGATCGCCATTCTCGAAGCCTCGATCTCTTTCACTGGATCTACCCAGCCCCAGCCGCCGCCGATCCAGTTTGCCCGGCAATATTCATGTTTGAACTCATAGAAGTTCTTGGCATCGAACATCCCCCGTAAAAACGCTTCCTCTAAAACCATCTCGTAAACCGGTTGACACAGTTTGCGGGCCAGCCAGTTTCTCCAATAGATAAACATCCGCCGGCCTTCCAAGAGGGCCGCCCGAGCGCTGGAATAATTGGTCTTTGAAAAATCCTTGATCAAAAGTTCATAAGGCAGCCCAATTTGCACCCCGATAATCCGGAACATCGTCTCAATAAACGGCGCAAAATTTTCACCCGGCTGCTTTGGCTCTACAACATTGATGGCCTCTCCAGTTTTCAGGTAATTGATCAGTCCCGGCTCAAGCGCTTGAATTCGATTACCGGTCCCGGTTTCGGTGTCTGGCCCCATATTCATCGCCGCTCCCATCGGATCAGCCTTTGTGACAAACACGGCCAGACATGCGGCGACCCTTGCCGTAACGATCGAGGCCTCAAGGTAGTCCGCAACGTCCTTGAAATATGTCAGCACTGGCGCGAAAAACGGTATGCCCCGGAGCTGCCCCGGCCGTTTGGCTTGAAAAATATGCAGGATATTCGGTCGACCCATGGCATCCCGAGCCTTGACCGGCACATGCTCCGACGACAATACAACGCCATACGGATCAGCCTTGCGGATGTGGTACGTTATCGGCTCCCCACGCTTGCCGACCTCGATTCCGTGCCTAATTTTCCCGGATGTATAATCCATCCGGTCAGACTCGATCATTTCCAAACATCGTCCAAAGGGCCTCCATGACTCTTTGGCCCATGTCGGAATTACGATCGATTCGCCATCTTCAACGACCTTCCCCAAGGCTAAAAACTGTATTTCGTCAAAATCCAGCCGATTCCCTGAATCTGCATATGGACTCCACAGCCGGAAGGCACTCTCGGCTTGCCGGTTCAACTCCGTTGCCCGTTCAGGTGATATGCCGATACGGTCGGCCCGAATACGCCCCTGCGGATGCAATCCGGATCCCACGATATTGGTTTTTAGGGTATCAGTAGCGCCGCTTGCGACCGGATCAGTCCGGTTTGCATGGCGAGACGCATCTCTGATCTGGGAGAGCTTGTGTGTGTCCGGAGTCGATTCCCGCTGTAGGCCCAACCCCCAATTATTCCGCAATCGCGTGGTTTCCCCCGCCGAATATGCGGACAAGAGCATTCGAGATTGTCGCCGCTTCAGCGCCCACTGTGGAGCGACGCGCCCGATCCTCTTGTCAAGCCAAGTATCCAGAACGGCCGGGTTTGTATTAGGTAGGGGCATCGAACCTCACTTTGTTGGTAAAAGATGTGGAAGCGGCAAGCTCCCCCTGGATCAAATCTCGTAGACTTCTCAAGGTCAGCAAATCCAGCTTCCGGTATGTGATCGATTTGTCCCCGATGGTGACGGAAACCGCACTCGCACCGGTCGCCAGGTCCATGATCGCTGTCTCGACGCTCGTCAGGTTAGCGGCTGTGAATGCCATCCCGTATTTCCTCCAAAAGCTCGATCATCCTCAGAGACAGTGCGGTGTTGATCTGTTTCTCGGAGTGCATTTTCTCACTTTTTCCGAATTGAACTCGAAGCAGCTCAACTTTCCGCTCGAACAGGCTCGGTTCTTTGGGTATGACCTTTACATACCCAGGCGGTAGTGAATCCGGCAATTTGACTTCACCATCGGGAACAACAAGTTCCGGAATAGGCTCTTTGGAGGGAATTACAGGCTTTTCAAGGTGTTTTTCTGGAGAATCCGCAGCTTTTTCCGAAGCAACCACGGCGTTTTTGGCAGACTTTTTTGAGGAAACTGGCTTCTTTTTTGTCATAAAAAAACCCCATGCATGGTGGTTAATAAATTTAACCGCACAATATCATGGGGTTTTGGGGTTTTTTTGGAAAACGGAGGCTAATGGGGTGCTAATGGGGTGTTAAAGGTGACTAAAACGGGTGCTAATGGGGTGTTAAACCGCTTGACAGGGAATTTTAGGCTGGAAGATTTGGGCGAACTTCACCACAATATTGGCAGTCACCCCAATAAGAAAAATGGTAAGCATTACATGCCCCACAGCTCCAGGCTCCATCTGCAATGAGTACTTCCTGGAGGCCGACGGCCATGTCAGTGATATCGATCTTGCCTTTTTCGCCAAACGCAGCCGGGGTTATCACGCCTCCAGCGGCAATAGACCTTGCAGTCTTAGATATTTCACAATGACCTTCAGTGTCTATATGGACAAGCAGCTTATCACATCTAAATTTTTCGTTTCGCTCATCCCGTCGATTCCATAAACATTTGACATTTTTACAAAAGATTGCCATTCAATCCCCCTTTTCATTCCGGATCCTCCGGTAATTCCTGGCCCTCATAGCTAACCATTGTCCATCTTTGCATCCAGGCCTCTAAGTTGTCAACATAAGCGAACCATCGGTTACCCTCTATGCGTACGGGCAAACCCTTTCTGATCAAACTCCGGATCGCTGCCTCGCCCTGACCGGGCATATAATCCAAAACGGCCTGTTTGCTAAACAACATTTTTCGGGTTTTTAACGTTTCAGACATTAGCTCACAATCCGGGCCACTTTCCCACGTTCCAGTCCGCATTCCTTGCAATAGCTGCAGGTGAAAGTTAAATACAGGATTGCATTGGTCGGGTTTTTCGGATGCGCCGGAGGCAACTCACCTGCTTTGTGGCCATGAACAAATATGAGCCCCTGGCATTGAGCGCAAACTGTTGGTTCACATTCGTCGTAATGAACAGCTGTTTTTAATGTAATGTCCGTCATCTTTAAGCCCTTTCTTTATTCGCAACATCGGTCCATGATCAATTGAATCCTGTTTACAACGGCCCTCTTGATTTTAGAAATAATTCCAAGCTTAACAGCATCCGCATCCATTTTTTCCCCTATTTTGACATATTTTCGACGAATATCTCCAGCCGCTTTAATTGCTTTTTCAAACGGCACCCCGATAAGCCTCGCTATAGAAAGAAGGGATCTTAAATCATGTATTTCTGCATGAAAAGAATCAGAATTTATCTTAAAATTTTTCGCCAATATTACAGCAATATCCATGGCATCTTGAGGGCGGGTATTATAAATCATCATCACTGTCATAAGCAGTTCTAATATTTTCAAAAAGGGCATTCGATATTTCCAGTCGATAGTCAACTTTTCACAAGCCCGGATAACATGAAAGCTTTGTCGGCAATCAACACCGACGAGGGCAAAACGACGAGCAGATTCTAAAATGATATCGATATCCTTGTATAGCGCTGTGGCCATATGCTCATAAACTATCTTTTTAAAACACAACGGGTCAAAAAGATCGCATGTGGTCAGCTTTTCCATTTCAATTAGCCAAGCGTCTATTTTTTCTTCCCATTCCATACTCGCATGACGATATTCAGTTGATTTATCCATCCTTGCTTCCTCCTGTTTTTAACGATTCAACCACGATCCTCCCCCTGTTTGCCCTCCTGACGATCTCTCAATCCAAGCATTCCCGCCGGCGGGTTTTTCTGGTTCAACTCTTGGTTTGTTTTTAGGAATATTTTTGACCCCGACTACATCTGTCAAGGCCAACTGGTACACTGACACGTCCCAGGCATGATTCGGCTTCCCCGGTGGACACTGCCAAAGGCCCTCCACGTCGACATATTCCACGGTCATCTGCCGGGCCCAGTCAATCTCAAGTTCACTGTGCATGTGCCACGCCCCCGGGTCGGCCTTGTCAACCATTAGTTTGCTGGACAAAATATCCTTATAATATTTTGTATTGACCCGTAAAAGTTGAATCGCCCCGGGGATAGGCCGGTTTGTCCCAGGGTATGAGTCGATTCGTGACCATGCCTGCGCCTGGGTCATGTCCCGACGCTGCTCACCCTTGATCGGTATCACTCGGCCCCGGTTTTTCCTTGACCAGTCGTAGACCTGGCTCGTGTTATACCCTCCCAGCGGCGACCCCTGAGAGTCGATCACGGCCATTCGGACAACATATATTTTGCCGTCGATGTCCAAATATTGATCCTCAAAAAAGACCTGCTCCAGGGCGTCAAAGGTCGTGACATAACCCTCCCTGACCCCCCACGATTCCAGGTCCTGGCCGAAACCCCACGCTCGAATCTCATAAAAAAAACCATCCTTTTGCGTGTCCGCCGAACCGAGCACACAAGACACAACATCCCCCGATGGGACAAGACCTCGAGGCCGGTGATCCCTCAATTCCAAGATCGAATCTTCCGACCGCTCGATCGTGTACGTTTTCCACGGCTCCGCGAAGCTGGAATTGACAACCCCCTGCAACAGCTTCGGATCCCCCGATGCCAAACACGTCAAAAAATTATCGACCATCTTAGCGATGTTGCCCGACTGTCCGAGAAGGGAATACAACCGGTTCAAGTGATAACCGATTTTTCGTTTTAAGCCCTTTTTTTTGACAACCATCTTGCCTTTTTCGACCGCATGATTTTTCTTGATCGTTGTCCAGACCTTCTTGCAGCTTCCGCACTCATACCCCGCCTCCATAATCTGAGAGTGGCTTGCTTCCCGGCCGCCGCTCCAAACCACCCGACCCAGATGCCGAGTCTTTCCCTTGTGATCAACGTACTCCTCGTTTTTAAACCCCGCTGCATATTCGTAAGACCAGACCAGGGGTTGATAAACCCTGCAGGATGGGCACGGTACGTGAAAATAGTACGTCCGTAGGCATCGCAAAAATTCCTGCCAGATGTTTCCTGTTTCGTGAGTCGGGGTCGACAAAATCATATGTTTTCTACCGAAAAATGTTTCCGACCTTTCCCGGGCCAGTGACATCGGAGCTGCCTCTTTTGATGCGATATAATATCCAGGTTTATCAACTTCATCCATTATCACGACTCGGAATTCCCTGGCGGCCAGAGTAGCAACACTCGATGCCCATGCAGTCGCCACAAACGATCCGTTTAATAATTTCATTTCCTCGCGATTCCATGGCACCCCGATCAACTCTGCCATATCCGGAATAGCTGTAAACATAGTTTGTATTCGTTCTTTCGCCATATGGCCCGTTGTTTTCTCATCTGCCATCACCAATAAAATCGGGCATGGCTCCTGATGGGCAAAAAAGCCTATAGGAGTGATACAAAGATTTTCAGTTCCTCCAAACTGCGCTGGCTTAACCACAACGATCTCTTCCGTCTCGGGCTCGACAAAAGTGTCTATAATGTGCACAAAGTAAGGAGCCCGGCGCATCCGCATAGGCCCTTTTTCCGCGCTTTGGCCGCTTAAAACCCGATATTTCTCCGTCCATTCAGACGGTTTTATGTTCTCTTTCGGCTTCCAGGCGATTTCTTCTTTTCGACAATACCCTATCCGGTTCAACTCATCGGTCAGGACAAGCCATGAAGCCATGTTTTTGGGGTTTATTAATGTCATTTCGTTTCCAATGCCTTAATCGCTTGGCTGGCATTGAGTTCAACTTGTTTCAGAAATTGGATTAGGTCAAACGGAATGTTGCTCATCACTTCTTTAAGCTTGCGTTCAATTCCTGCCCTGCCGCTAAACCGCAGATCATTAACGGAAACTCCAAGCTCAATCATGCAGTCTTTTACCATCTCAAGCCGCTGGTTTTCGTCTTTGAGCATTCTATTTTCATCCATCACGTCCTTGACTTTCTTATCTACTAGACTGCGGATATGATATGCTACATCATGCCCTAATCCTTTATTTGCCTTCATCTGCTTCAGTCGATCTTGCCACATGGCCGCCGGTTCCCGGCCCGTATTG
>SDBV01008623.1_pt1 | contig 13711 bp, 10 predicted proteins | sample 2277081 | NCBI WGS metagenome assembly SDBV01 (sample SAMN10402039, study PRJNA504765) | marine sediment metagenome | isolation source: marine sediment core GS10_PC15, 223 cmbsf | place: Arctic Ocean: Southern Knipovich Ridge | collected 2010 | reverse complement strand
ATCCATTCTACAAGTCTCCTTCCAAGGCATGACCACCTCCTCCAGTGGTCCATATTTTGCCGGAACGAAACCTGTTACCCAAGCTCCCGGTCTGATCTGTTACCAGAGTACCCGGTCTGTACCACCGGCGCCTTGAGCGATGGGGTAAAAAATTGACGTTGGCGTATCAAAGACGACATTGTATTGGTAACGCGTTTTAGCCAATCGAAGGAATGATGGTTTTATGAACAATCGCAAGTACTTACGAATCGCAATAGTTCTGGTGGGCGCACTCGTGCTCGGGTACTTCGGCTATCGGGCGGTGGGGCTCTGGCTCGACCCTCCCGCAGCCCCGATGATCGGCGCGGACATGAATGTGGAACAGGCCGCAGGGCTCGACGCCGATTTTGAGCGAGAGATGGGCGTGTGGAACAACCAGTTCGCCCGTAAAACCTTCTTCTCCCTGGTGGGGCTGTTTCTGCTTCTCATCGGATCCTTGCCCAAAAAGAAATTCTGGATTCCAAAGTTCACGTTTTCCATCGGTCTGGTGGCGCTCATCATCCATCACTTGCTGGCGGACGGAAAGATCGGCGCCATCATGGAGGAGGGGATCCAGCTTTCCGTCATATGGATCGTCCTTGCGTTCGTGGTCAAGGGAACGGGGATGTGGTGCACCATCTGGCGCTGGAAGGTGCTGCTCGAGGGACAGGGATTTCGTATCCCCTTGAAGCACCTGGTCGAGTCCTTCCTGATCGGTCGATTCATCGGGTCCTTCGCGCCGGGAACCTCCGGGCTCGACGGTTACCGCGCGTATGACATCGCTCGCTACACCGGCAAGGTGGCGCGTTCCCTGGCGGTAATATTCGTGGAGAAGCTGATCGGTTTTTTCGTGCTCGGGTCCCTGTTGCTCATGGCCATCCCCGTCGGTAGGAGCCTTTTTGCGAACAAGCAGGTCAACACCACATCCCTGGTGATGATGGGGTTGTTCTTTGTGGGGATGATGACAGTGTCCATTCTGGTCCTCTTCAAGCCGGGGCTAATCAGGTGGATGGCCGACAAGTTCATCCCCAGGTCCAGCCCGATTCGCAAGAAAGTGGACAAGGCGGTTCGAGCGGTGGCCGCTTACGAGAAGCGCAAGCTGTACCTGGTCAAGGCGCTCGCCATCGGCTTCGGTGTTCACGTCTGCACCATCGGCATGTATTTCTGCACTTCCCGGGCGATCCTGGAGATCGTTCCCGCGCAGGATCTATTTGCCACCGGGGCGCTGATGATCGGCGCCACCGTCCTTCCGCTCTCCATCGCAGGGATAGGCATGCGTGAGGGTGTCTTCGTGTTCTTCCTCGGTCCCATCGCGGCCATCTACGCTTTTATCGGATACCTGGTTGGCGAGATCATCAGCCTGTTCGGAGGCCCCGTTTGGCTGATCCGCAAGGGTGATTATTACGAGGTCATGAAGACCCGGCGCGACGCTGTCAATCGCGGCCTGGGTGAAGACGATGAGAAACTTGAGGATGAGATCGAGGTGCGTGAGCCGGCGGGACCGTTGCCGTCCATCGTGCGGTACGGATTGACCGGGTTTGGGGCCGGGCTGATGGCCGGTCTGGGGGTGGCGATCTTCGATTCGGTGCGCCTCTGGCTGGTCGGCGGTGTGGTCGACTGGTCTCTACCGGGATACGCCGCCGTCTTGTACGGGCCGCTCCTGGCGGTCATCGGGGCAGGGGTAGGCATTGTCTTTGCCCTGGCCGGCAGGCTGGTGGGGAAACCCGCCACGCCGCCGATTCACACGGGTACCTTCATCGGGTTCTCCCTGTTTTCCCTGTTCTCGATGGTCATCGGTTTCTTCTTTCTGCAGCGGGACGTATTCGGGGAGAAGGCGAGCCTCTTCTCTCCCAAGCTGCTGGGCGCGGTTCTCACTCTTGGCGCCGGTTTGCTGGTGGTGAGCGTTGTTTTCAGTTGGTTGTTGCGGAGGGTATTCTCGGGTAAGCGGGAGCGTCCGGGCTACCCGCGTTTTGCGGTCATCGTCTATGTAGTGCTCACCGGGGTTCTGGTGTTGCTCTGGCAGGCGGTGGGCAGGCCGTCCACTGATGCGAAGATGGGTCCCGCTCCGAAGGTGGACCGACCGAACGTGGTGCTCGTCATGAACGACACCCACCGGGCGGACCATGTGGGAGCATACGGTTGCGAGAAAAATCTCACACCCAGGCTCGACGAGCTGGCTGCGGACGGTGTGGTCTATCTCAACGCATTTGCCCAGGCGTCCTGGACCAGGCCGTCCGTTTGCACAATCCTGACCGGGCGCTATCCGTCGTCCCACACGGCCACGCTCAAGGGCTCGGTCCTGCCCGACGAGATAACCACCCTTGCGGAGGCAATGACCGGCGGGGGATACGAGACCATCGGGATAGCGACCAACTTCAACCTGACGCCGTTCTTCAACGTCAATCAGGGGTTCGTCGATTACAGTTACCTTCCCCCCGACCAGCCGTTCGGATCGACCGACGAGCAGGCGAAGCTGATCTTCGTGGAAGTGGCCAAGAAGATCTCCGCCAAATTCCGGGGCGTGGAAGAGTCTCCCAAAGACTATTATGTGATCGGCGAGGTCGTGACCGACGAAGCCCTGGCCAGGCTGGACAAGAGGGACAAGGCTCGCCCGTTCTTCATATTCCTCTCGTACATGGACGTGCACGATCCATATTTCAGGCATCCCTTCGATGGATACGGCATCTCTCACCGATCCAACCCCAATCCGGATCCGAACGACGAGGCGCTGGTAAAAGAGATGAAGGAACTTTACGCCGGTGAGGTCGTGTACTGGGACAGGCAGTTCGGTCGGCTCGTGGACGGTCTGAAAAAACGGGGGATCTACGACGAAACCCTGGTGGTAATGGTCTCCGATCACGGGGAGGAGTTCGGCGAGCACGGCGGCTTCTGGCACGGGACAACCCTTTACGACGAGCAGTTGAAGATACCGTTCATCGTCAAGTACCCGGCGAGTTCGGGCATTTCAGGGGGAGCCGAGGTGAGCGACTGGATGCGCCTGCTGGATGTGGCGCCGCTCATCATAGACAGCGCCGGGCTGGAGATCCCCGACGAGATGCAGGGCGCACCCGCTCCGCAGTCGGCGCGTACGCCGGTCTTCGCCGAGGAGGACCACCAGGGCAACGTCCTCACCTCGATCCGGTACGCGGACGAGGGGCGTGAGATCAAGCTCATCAGGGCCAACGAGGGCAACCCTCGGGGCCTGCGGCCCGTCGAGATGTACGGCGTGGACAAGGATCCCGGTGAGACCAGCGACATCGCGCAGGGCTCGGAAAAACATCTCGATAAGGCCTTGCAAGCCCTCGACGCTGCCGCAGCAGCCGCCCGCCTGGGCGCCGCGAAAGCCAAGGTGGACGACCTCTCCGATGAGCAAAAGCGCGTGCTAAGGCAACTGGGTTACATGAAAGAAGGCGAGTAGGCGGGACGTCTCGTTCATCCGCCATAGCTCGCTCGCGAGCGACGGCGGACAAGCGTCAGCGAGTCTTGTCTTTGCCCCGTTTGTCGTACGGGTCGTCGATCTTCTTTTTCGGCTCGGCCTTCTTTTTCGACTCGGTCTTCTTTTTCGACTCGGTCTTCTTTTTCGGCGCGGTCTTCTTTTTCGATTCGGTCCTTCTGGGCGGTCGTTCTTTCAATGCCCTCTTTCTCGTCGGTTCTCTCTTTTCGATCTTCTTACGGGAAGAGGATTCGTCCCGTGACTTGCGTGATTTACGCTTCACGGTCTTGCCTTCCACTTCGGCGGGACTGCCGTACGGATTGGAATCCTCTGACTCGCCGATCTTTCCGCGGGCCTTCGGGGTGCGTTCCCTGGATTTGACGACCTTCCTTCCCTGGGGAAAGGGTGGATCCGGTATGACCGGCTTCATCTTGCGCGACTGCTTTTTATCAATGGCGGTGTTGTACGGATCGTCCTCGACGGGCGGACCAGCCATCTGTTCGGAATCTTCGCTCTCGGTGTCGATGGGCGGACCCAGCATGGGTTTGGCCTCGTCGGTCTCGGTGTCGATGGGCGGACCCAGCATGGGTTTGGCCTCGTCGCCACCGGTGTCGTCCCCGGGAGTTCCGATCCGGTGGGGCGGATCCGCGAGAATGCCGTCGTCGTATTCTTCGGAATCGTCTTCGCTCCAGCGACCCGGAACGTAGATCCAGTCTCCGTCGTTGTCGTTGTAGGACGGTTCCCTCCAGGTCATGCCGTCCTGCGGGGGTACTTCCCAGCAGCCTTCTTCCCAGGTCCAGGTTTCCTCTGACAGGTCCCAGTCCCAATATCCGGAGATCCACACGTGGTAGTCGGAGGGTGCAGAGGGCCGGGCCTCCTCTTTGGGTGCAGGTGGCGGGCCGGCGACGTATTGCGGTCTGGGCTTTGAATAATGATGGTGATTGACGACACACGTGCACCCTGTCATGGCCACTGACAGAAGAAACCAGGCGGCTGCAAACAGGGTAATCATCTTGGCAATTTTCATATCGTCGAGCTCCTTGTATGGCAAAGCTATGCTACCCGCCTGCCCTGAAGCGGTCAAATGTTCACGCATGCTGCTTAATCGAACCGATATTTTGACATCTTTTAGGGCTGGCCGCCATCATCTCCCCCTTCCCCTCGCAGGGGAAGGCCGGGATGGGGTTAGGGGAAAAATTCTTACAATCCTGATCTGTTTGTCGCGAATTCACGACTCGAGGTGTGTCGGCGGTGAGACATACTCCCTTGCAACCTGGGCCCATCACGATGTTTTCCGAGGTGATATCCCAATATTAACCCGGCATCGGAGGTTTTCGGCCATCACCGGGCGACCTGGCATTCATCATGCATAAAACAAATGTAGGTATGGTGGTTGAATGGCTGAACAACGGAGATATCATGGACTACGACTTGCGAATTGAAGGTTTCAGCATGGACGAGGATCTCGAGGAGCAGCTGCTGCTCAGGTGCAGGCGCGTGGTTCTCGGTGTCGGTTCTCGGCACCCGGTGAGGGTCAGCATTCGGCAGGTGGATGGAAGGGTTCAGGGCCGGGTAGATGTCGTCCTTCCGGGGCGAAGGGTCTCGGCGGTGGTCTGGCGTTCCGATCCGGTCACGGCTCTGGAGGGCGTGGTGAACGCGGTGATCGACGCTGTCGAGAAGGTGATGCACGTGTCTTGCGAGCATGGTGGGAACACGACGTTCGAGGGAGCTTTCAACACCCTCCAATGATGTGAGTTCCGCCCCTCCCCAGGAGGGCCTCGGGCAAGGCCTCCGAGCTGGTGATGATGGCTCTCTTGCCGCCCCGGTCCAGGAATTCCCGCACAGCCTGAACCTTCGGCCCCATGCTTCCCGCCGGGAACTCACCCTTTCCCTCCAGATCCTTCAGCCTCTCTGACGTGATGGCTCCGATGGGCCGTTCCCTGTCGGTGCCAAAACCCGTGCAGACCTGCGGGACCTCGGTGAGAATGACGAAGATCTCGGCGCCGATCTGGGTTGCCAGGATGGAAGACGTCAGGTCCTTGTCGATGACCGCCTCGACTCCTTCGAAGGTGCCGTCATTCTTCTTGACTATCGGAATTCCGCCGCCCCCCGCCGCGATAACGATGTTTCCCGCCTCCGCGGACTCGCGGATCATGTGGCGCTGGACCACTTTTACGGGAGTCGGCGAGGGAACCAACCTCCGCCAGCCGCGGCCCGAATCCTCCACTATCTGCCAACCGAGCTCATCCCTGCGGTGCTCCGCCTCCTGCTGGCTAAGGAACGGCCCCACGGGCTTGGTGGGCTTCTGGAAAGCCTCGTCGTTCGGATTGACAAGCACCTGTGTGATCACCGTGACCACGTACCGCTTCTTTGCGGAATTGCGCAGCTCGTTGAGCATCGCCTGCTGTAAAAAATATCCGAGGCTCCCCTCGGTCTGGGCGACGAGGACGTCGAGGGGCATCTTGGGGATGGATTCGTCACCGGACTCGTTCAACAGGAGGAGATTGCCCACCTGGGGTCCGTTTCCGTGGGTGATCACGATGTTGAAGTCCCGGCCGATCAGGGTCTGGATCATATTGCATATCTTCGCCGCGTTGCGTTCCTGGACCTCCACCGTTCCCTTCTCGCCGCGCTGCATGAAGGCGTGCCCGCCGAGGGCCACCAGAATTATCGGTCTATCCTTGGTCTGAAGTTGCGATGCCATGGGGAACCTCGTTCAACTCTCACGATCATGTTGTGAGTGTTCAGGCTTGGGAATTTATCTGCTACGCGAGTTTCGATCAACGTCGAGGATCTCGCGAAGCTTGCACTGGAGCTCGTGCAGGTCGAAAGGTTTTTTCAGGAAGTCGGCGTAGTAGGGCTTCTCTTCGTTCGGGATCTCCACTCCGCTCATGAAGACGATGGGCATGGAAGGCTGGGCCTGTGCGAGGGCGCGTCCCAGATCGTGACCGCTGAGCCCCATCATGGAGAAGTCGACGAACGCCGCGTGGAATTGCTCGCGTCTGGTGATTTCCAGTGCGTCCTCGCCGCTGACGGCCGACTCCACGTGAGCCCCCCTCAAGGTAAAGGCCGTGCGGATCATCTCGCAGATGTCCGGATCGTCGTCTACCACCAGCACCGCTATTCCCGGCGGGATGGTGGAGCTGACCTCTTCATCTTTGCGCTTCAGAGGCATATGCTCGTCCGTGGCGGGCAGTGAGACGGTGAACGCGGTTCCGCCGGGTATTTGCGATGACACCGCGATCGTCCCGCAGTGGCTCTCCACGATTCTTCTGCAGATGGTCAGTCCGAGCCCGGTGCCTCCGGTCCCGTCGCCTCTCCTGGTCTTGGTGGAGAAATAGGGGGTGAACAACTTGCCCATATTGTCTGCCGGGATCCCGCTTCCGCTGTCCGAAAAGACTATCCGGATGTGATCGTCGTCATCCGTGACCGACACCTGAAGGGATCCCCCCGCGGGTGTGGCGTCCATGGCGTTGCGGATGAGGTTGACGAAGACCTGGAGCATCTTGGCGGCGTTGCCGAGGCACGCAGCCCTGGAGGTCAACTCGCTGGTGATTGTGATGTGGGACGCCTTCAGATCCCATGCGAGAAGTCGAAGAGCCTCATTCGCCGTTTCCAGGGGCGAGAACACCTGGTCCGAATCGTTCCCCGGTTTCGCGATGTCGAGAAGCTGCGAAGAGATCTGCTTGGCACGCCTGGTGTTGCTCTCAATGGTTTCGAGGGCGCAGCTCGCCTGAGTGTTTCCGTTGACCGTTCGCTTGGCCAGCTGGGTCCACCCGAGGAGCGCCGTGAGGATATTGTTGAACTCGTGTGCAACTCCCGTGGCCACGTGGCCCACGGTTGCCTGGCGCTGCAACTCCTCCAGCTCGACAACGGACATCCTCTCTTTGGACAGGTCCTGCAGCCGGACTGCTGTGTAGTATAGCGGACCGCTGTTTTTGAACCGGGTTGCCCGAACCTCGAACGTGTGGCTGTTGTCCCCGTCCGGGTCGGTGGTGGTGAGGGCGCGAAACGCCTCCCCCGTCTCGGTCAGCCGATGGAATTTCGCCTCGAGGCTCTCGCGTCCAGGCCGATCAACGGTCACCAGATCCAGAAAATCATCAAGGGACCTCGGGTTGAGTCCAATGTCCTCTCTGACCGCTCTCGAGACAAATGCGACACTCCAGTCCCCATCGAAGACAATCAACGGAACGTCCAGTTCTGCCGCGAGTCCGGGCAAACCGGTCATTTGCAATTGGTATTTCATTGTCGGATGTAAATTATTACACTGTGAGCGTAAAGGCAAGCATTTTATTGAATTTCATGTATGATTGCGGGTCTTCCCGGAGGAAATGCCGATGAAGCAACATGAGAGCGAAGCATACACCGTGTTCTGGCGGGACGATGCCGTTGTGATGATCGATCAGCGGGTCCTGCCCCACGAGGAGCGGTACAACGAGTACCGGGATGTGCGGGAGGTGGCGGAAGCTATTCGCGACATGGTCGTCCGAGGGGCCCCGGCCATAGGTGTCGCCGCGGCATTCGGTGTGGCGCTGGCCGCGAGGGTGTCCGACGGGAATGTGGATGCGATCTCAAAAGCCTGCGATCTTCTCGCGAGTACCAGGCCCACCGCCGTGAACCTGTTCTGGGCAATCGAGAGGATGAAGGAGCACATCGACGACGGCGCGGAGGCCCTGCTCGCACAAGCGGAGTCGATTCTTCAGGAGGACATCGCCAACTGCAAGGCGATGGGGAGCTTCGGGGCCGATCTCGTTCCCGACGAGGCGACGATCCTCACTCATTGCAATGCCGGGGCCCTGGCGACCGGCGGGTGGGGGACCGCCCTCGGGGTAATCAGATCGGCGGTTGCGCAGGGCAAGAAGGTAAGGGTCATCGCGGACGAGACACGTCCGTTTTTGCAGGGAGCGAGGTTGACCGCATGGGAGCTGAAGCGGGACGGGATCGACGTGACAGTGATACCGGATGGTGCAGCGGCCGCGCTCATCGCGTCCGGGGAGGTCGATTTGGTTGTGGTGGGGACCGATCGGGTCGCGAGGAACGGTGATGTGGCGAACAAGATCGGCACGTACGGTGTGGCCCTCGCCGCCCACGCGGATCAGATCCCGTTCTACGTGGCGGCGCCCTGGTCCACGATAGATATGAGCTGCCCGGATGGCGACTCCATCCCGATCGAAGAACGGCCGTCGTCAGAGGTCACCCATGTCTTGGGACAACGGATTCTTCCGAAGGGCGTTCCCGTGAGAAACCCCGCGTTCGATGTGACCCCCTGCGAGCTCGTCACGGCACTCATCACTGAAACCGGGGTGGTACGTCCCCCATTCGAGGACGAACTCAAGCGAATGAAACCCGCCTGATCTACTATCGTATTCTGTCAGTGATATTGAGAGTTTGTTTGGAATCTGGCAAGATAAGTCGAATAGAATACAACTTCGTTGTGTTTTTGACGAATATGCATAGACGCCAGGGGATCTTGTTGAAATAGTGTCTGGCAAGGAAATTTGAGTAAAGAAATGGATGCCACCGATCGCAAAATAGTCGCGACCCTACAGGGAAACGGTCGCATCACCAACGTCGAGCTCGCAAGGCTCAACAATCTGGCGCCGTCCTCTATGCTGGAGAGAGTTCGACGGCTCGAGGAGAGGGGAATCATCGGCGGGTACCGCGCCGAGCTCAACCCCAAGGAGATCGGGTACAACGTGGAGGCGTTTGTGATGATCATCCTCGATCACCATCAGGCTACCGGTATCGAGGATTTTGAGTCGGGGATACGCGAGGTGTCCGAGGTCAGAAGCTGTGTACACGTGGCGGGAAGGTACGATTACATCCTTCACGTGGCGGTTCGCGACATTGAGCATCTCGGTGATCTGGTCAAGCACAGGCTCGGTTCCCTCGCCGGGGTCGAAAAGCAGGAGACCTTCCTGGTCCTTTCCACCGTGAAACAAGATGAGGGGTATTCCCTCGAACCATTGTTCAACAACGAATAAAGAACAGAGAGGAATCCCATGTCCAACAAATCTGGAGTAGAAAGATATGTTGAACTGGCGAGCAAGGCGGCGCAGCGCCGCGCGCAGGACATCGCAAAAATAAAAAAATGCAAGTTCGACACCATAGCGGTGCACGGCATGTATTCCATGAACGAGTCCCTCAATTTTAACCAGGGATCGATTATCGAGCCGATTTATATGAGCTCAAGCCAGGCCTATCGGGACTCGGACGAGATGGAGGCCGCCCTGGCGTACATGGTTCCCACGTGGTGCTATTCGCGAATCGGCAATCCCTCCATGTACTATTTGGAGCAGACCCTGGCCCTTCTCGAGGGATACGGCGCCGACATCGAGACCTCATGCTGTGCCACGTCATCGGGGATGGCTGCCATTGCAAGCGCAACCGATCCGTTCCTCGCGGTGGATCCGGACAAGCCCGACCGGAAGATCAACTTCGTGACCACCTGCCAGCTCTACGGCGGAACCTTCCAGCAGTTTGCCATTCGCAAGGCGCAGGAGCGGGGCCTGGATTGTCGTTGGGTCATCGACTCCACGGATTTGGGTGAGTGGGAGTCCAAGATCGACGAGAACACCCGGTTCGTCTACGGCGAGATGCCCTCCAACCCGGGGCAGGCGTTCTTCGATCTCGATGCGGTCATCAAGCTCGCCCATTCACGGGGTGCGCCGGTGATCATCGACAACACGGTGGGCTCCCCGGCGCTGCTCCGCCCGCTCACTCGCGGGGCGGACATAGTGATCCAGTCGGTCACCAAGTCCCTGACCTCGTCTGGTTTCGGAGTGGCCGGGGCCGTCATCTCCCGCAAGGACATCGTGAGCAACTTCGGTTTCGACGAGATGAAGGCCGATTTCGCCATGTACATCAAGACGCTTCCCAACAGGGACAACGGGCAGAGCATTTCTCCGATGAACTCCATCCTGTCGTTGAACGACATCAGGACCCTGAGGTCCAAGATGGACATGTTCAGCCGCAACACCCTCACGGTCGCCAGGTTCCTGTCGGAGCACAAGGGGATCGAGTCGGTCAGCTACCTGGGCCTCGAAAACCATCCGCTCCACGAGCTGGCCAGCAAGTACATGTTCCTGGTGGACGCGGAGCACGACCCGCAGTACGGCAAGCCGGTCAATCGCTACGGTCACTTGATGTCCCTCAACGTAAAGGGCGGCGCCCAGGCGGCCAGGGACATGTTCGACGGGCTCCAGCGCATCTGGCGCGCCACGGATCTGGGGCGTATCAAGTCGGTCGCGACTATCCCGGCGATCTCCACTCACTCCCAGCAGGGCGAAGAGGGAAGAGTGATGGCCAACATCCAGCCCAACCTCATCAGGCTCTGCGTCGGCGGCGAGCATCCCTCCGATGTGATCGCTGATCTCGATCAGGCCCTCGAAACCGTCGGCGGCAAGGTGTCGGTGCAGGTTCCATACGAGTACTCCACCGGCGGGGCTTCCGGAGCGACCACCGCCAAGTAACGAAAAGGCGCATATTGCTTAACCGATCAAGGATGGAGTGTGACTAAATACTACAGCACAAACCGTGAAGTTCCCGAAGTGGATCTGGCCCAGGCGCTGCTGCAGGGTCAGGCGGGAGACAAGGGCCTGTTTCTGCCCATCTCGGTGCCTGTCATGCCCCATGAGCTTCTTTCCAATGCGCGGGACATGACGTACCCGGATCTGGCGGCGGCCGTGCTCGCTCCGTATGCTGACGGCGTATTCTCCAGGGATGTGCTGGAGGAGATCTGTCACGAAGCCTACAACTTCGATGTGCCCCTCGAAAAGGTAACCGGCCGAAGCTGGGTGATGCGCCTGGATCGTGGTCCGACCGCTTCGTTCAAAGATTTCGCGGCCAGATTCATGGGGCTGGCGCTCGGCCGTCTCGTTCGCGAGCGCAACACGGATCTGCTGATTCTCACAGCCACCTCCGGCGACACCGGTTCGGCGGTGGCCCACGCGTTCCTCGGAGTCGAGGGCATTCGAGTGCTGGTGCTCTTTCCGAGGGAGGAGGTGTCCGACCGGCAGCGCAAACAGATGACCACCCTCGGTGGGAACGTGTCCACTATCGCAGTGGAGGGTAAGTTCGACGAGTGCCAGGCGCTGGTGAAACGGGCGTTCGCGGATCCGGATCTGACCGACCTGAACCTGTCCTCCGCCAACTCCATCAACATTGGCCGCCTCTTACCCCAATCGGTGTACTACGTGTATTCCGCGTCACGCCTGGCGGATATCGCGGGCGGCGAGGGGGTTGTGTTCTCGGTTCCGTCGGGTAACTTCGGAGACCTGATGGGCGGCGTGCTCGCGTTCAGGGGAGGGCTACCGGTTTCCCGTTTCGTGGTGGCGACCAACTCCAACGACGAGGTGCCCAGGTTCTTCGCCTCCGGTGTGTACAATAAGATCGATCCATCTCTTGTCTGCATCTCCAACGCCATGAACGTGGGGCATCCATCGAACCTGGCGCGTCTGGTAGCCCTCTACGGGGGATGGATGGACGAGGTTGGAACGTTGCTCCTCGCTCCGGATCTCGAGGCCGTCAACCGCGACTTCTATGGGATCAGCATCAGCGACGACGAGACCCGCGCCACCATCGGTCGAGTGTTTCGGGATAGCGGTGTCATGCTGGAGCCACATGGCGCCGTTGGATGGGCGGGTCTGACAGAATACTTGAAGGAGAATCCGGACGCCGCATCCAGGACGTCCGTCTCTCTGGAGACAGCGCACCCCGCCAAGTTTCCCGAGGAGATCAGGGCCATCACAGGACAGGATCCTGTGCTGCCGCCGAGCCTTGAAGGGCTGGACGAAAGAGAGGAGATCTTCGGTGAGATGGATCTGGACTACGCACAGTTCAAGAACCACCTGGTTTCGGAGTACCGTTCATGAAGTCGGTGATTGTGCTGGGCGACGGGATGTCGGATCACCCGGTCGCCAAACTTGGCGGAAAGACGCCGCTCATGGTTGCAAACAAACCTCACATCGACCGGATCGCAAAGATGGGGGTCACCGGCCGGTTTGTGACCGTCCCCGAGGGACAGCCGAATGGTTCGGCGGTGGCGAACCTCTCCGTGCTCGGATACGACCCGGCTGTGTGCTTTTCGGGACGCGGCGTACTCGAGGCGGCCAGCATGAAGGTCGTGCTCGGTGCCGGGGATGTGGCCATGCGCTGCAACCTGTTGTGCATCGACTCGCAAGGAAAGATCAAGAACCACTCGGCAGGCCACATATCAACAGGGGAAGCCGTACAGCTGATCCGGGATCTCGATGAGAAGTTGGGGGGCGCCGTGGGCGACCGTCCAGTGAAGTTCCATCCGGGAGTGAGCTTCAGGCACCTGTTGGTATTGCCGGGGGGATGGGCCAACAAGGATTTCGACTGTGCCCCGCCCCACGATCACGTGGGTGAGCCCGAGGTCGATCTGATGCCGTGGGCGTTGAACGACGGCGCGGTGGAAACGGTGGACAGGCTCATTGAGGTTCACAGAAATGCCCGCGAGATTCTGACGGATCATCCGGTGAACAGAGCCCGCGTGGACAGGGGCCTGGATCCGGCCAACTGTATGTGGGTCTGGTCTCCTGGGAGTCGACCGAGCATGCGCACCTTCCAGGATCTGCACGGTGTGAGCGGCGCGGTCATTTCGGCGGTGGATCTCATCCAGGGTCTGGGTGTGTATGCCGGGATGGAGAAGATCCTCGTGGAGGGCGCCACCGGTCTTCATGATACCAACTACGAGGGCAAGGCTCAGGCCGCGCTGGAGGCGCTCGAAAAATACGATTTTGTGTACCTTCACGTGGAGGCCACCGACGAAGCCGGCCACGCGCGGGACCTCGATCTCAAGATCAAGTGCATTGAATATCTCGACAACCGCATCGTTCGGCCGTTACTGGCCGGGATCGAGGAGCGCGATCTCAGGGTCACAGTGGCAGTCCTTCCGGATCATCCAACTCCCGTGGAGACCGGCTGTCACGCCAGCGATCCGGTTCCCGTGGCCATCTGGAGGCCCGGCGCCGAGGCCGACAACGTTCAGGGGTACGACGAGGAGCAAGTGAAGTCCGGCTCCCTCGGCCTCCTCGAGGGGGATCGATTCATCCGTAAGGTCTTGCGGGAGTAGAGCCGACCATTTCTAAACTCCCAAGCGTGCCCCCAAGCGTGCATCCCAAGCGTGCCAGACACATTTTTTTAGTTTGGATGACGATTTTTGGAAACTTTCGCGCCAAGCGTCCGATTAAGGAGGGTGAAAAAGGAGCGCACATGGCAAGAAGACCGAGAAGGTGG
>SDBV01008622.1_pt1 | contig 13711 bp, 20 predicted proteins | sample 2277081 | NCBI WGS metagenome assembly SDBV01 (sample SAMN10402039, study PRJNA504765) | marine sediment metagenome | isolation source: marine sediment core GS10_PC15, 223 cmbsf | place: Arctic Ocean: Southern Knipovich Ridge | collected 2010 | reverse complement strand
CAATAACGCTACTATGGCAGGGACTCTTGAAGCTACCGGACTAACTACCGTAGCGGATGGATCGCTGACTAAGACTACTGCCGCACCAACTACCGACGCGATGATCGCCAATAAGAAATATGTAGACGACCAGATAACGGCAAATGCCCATGCTTTTGTGCAAGGTATTTCCAATCTGGACTCTGAAAGTAATGCAATGCTTAAAGCGCACGCCTATCTTGCTCAGGTAGATGGCTTTGTGTATTGTGAGGCAGACTTAGATTCAGCAGGCAATACGAATATCCAAGGATTTATTCACAGTACAAGTAATCCTGCGGGCGCGGGAACTCGCGTGGGATTTCAAGAACATACGACAGGTTCAGGAATCGGGCAATTTGCCTCTTTCTATTTTGCAGTGCCAGCGGGTTGGTTTTTTGAAATCACAGGCACAGGGGCTTCCCTTGTAATAAGATGGCAATCAATAGGCTCTGACAGTAAGCCAATAGATCAGGATTAAACAAACTAACTCTTGTATTCTGTTTCATAAATACCTTTGAGAACGTGTGATACTACATTGTGATTAAAATGTTGACGAACCCGATCACTTGCCTTTTCAATAATCTGGTCACGGTTGGCTTGTGGCATTTTGGCGAATTCTGTCATTGCCTTGGCAAGTGCTTTTTCGTCCCGCATAGGAACTAAACAACCAACTTCATCGGTATCAATAATTTCAGGTATGCCCGAAAGTTTTGTTGCGATACACGGAACCCCCGCCGCCATTGCTTCTAATAAAACCAGAGGCATACCCTCAGACCCCACCGAGGGGAGTACAAAAACATCAATCGCTTTTAAAAGTTCAGGGACATCTTGCCTGTAGCCAAGGAAGTGAACATGCCCCAAAAGGCCGCTTGCTATAACTTGTCCGAGGATTTGTTTTTTAAGAGGCCCTTTACCTATAAAAACGAGATGTGCATTTAAATTGCCCCATCTTACCTCTTTAAAGGCTTTGACCAAATAACTATGCCCTTTGTATGGCCCAAATCTCGCGATCATACCAAATATAATTGCATCTTTGGGTAATTCCGGCAAATGCTTTATTCTTGCGTCTGCTTTGTTAAGAGTAATCTGGAATTTCTCAAAATCAATCGAGTTTCTTAGAGCAATAACCTTTTCGGGCTTAACGAAGAAATTCGTTTTAATAACATCTTCCCGAACACTATTTGCACAGCCGATAATTTTGTTGACACGTTTGAACATAAACATATTGAGTATTTTTCGGCCCAAGTTTTTTGTGCGGCCTAAACCGTGAACATGAAAAAGGATCACAGGTGTTTTTGTTATTACTTGTGCCAAGACTCCATAGAAACAGGGCTTGTGGCGGTGGGCGTGAATAATATCAACCTTTTCATCTTTGAGTATCGCGACCAGTTTTAATAACATAGGGACACTCAAAGCGTGTAGTTTCTTTTTTCCGGAAAGGCAATAAAACTGCTGCCCGTCTACCGTAAAACTATCCTTTCTTCCCCCTTTACTCTTGAGAAAAATATGTATAACCCGAAAACGCTCACTATCCAACAGCGTAGCGAGTTTGCCAACCGCAGGCACTCCACCCCCGCCGTATGTCGGGTATATTGCTGCAACCGTAAGTCTTTTTTTCATGTTCATTTTTCCTTGCCTCTAAAAGTAACAAATAAGCCGATAGTGATAACTGCCACTGTGAACCACATAATAAGCAGTTTTCCGAAAGCGATCTCTTTGGAATCGGCACTAAAGAAAAACCCAAAGGCACGGGATTGGCTGCCAAAACCGGTGCTATATCTGTCCATAGGAGGGAAAAGGCCCATAAGTACAAACATGAAAATACCAAACCATAAAAACCCCATCCTTTTTTGCCGATTGCTCGCTTCACAAAATCCTCTGAAAAGCCTGTTTAGAACTCTGCCAAGCCAATATAGAACCGCATAGATAATCCAAACACCCGTAAAGCTGGCTGGTGCAGCAGCACAGCAATACCAGAACTCGCCAGGTAATAGGCTGGAATTGGAATCGGTAGGAGATACAGTTTCGGAGGGCTTATTGAAGATTTTGGCAAATTCATTTTCAGGGAATTCAGCAAGGATTTTAGCAGCTTCATTTTCGGCTGGTTGGCGTGTATCAATCGCAAACCATATCGCCAAGCCTACCCATATCAAAACGGCAAGGATGGAAATTATCCATGTTATTATCTTAAGTCGTTTTTTTTGTTTTTTGTTCATTCTGACCTCGTTTCAATATCCTCAAAACAATAAAGTACAGGGCTTGGTATGATTTGCAAGGGGCAATTTCACAGCAAAAAAGGAGCGAAAAATTCTTTTGCCCCCAAACCAGATACCAAAGCGATACCAACTTAATTTACCCATAAGAAGCACTTGTCAAGTAAATATCCTATTTACTAAGTGTCCAGTCCCATTTTCTTCTTGCACAGAAAAGGCAAAAGTGATATGTTCCAACGTCCAAGGGAAGCCTGACGGCGGAAAAACTACCCTTCCTTCGTTCTGCCGGGCCTACTAAGGAGGCACCTGAATACAAGGTGTGAGGCGGGTATCAGTTTGATGCCCGCCGTACTTTTTTACCACTGGTGGGAATTGGAGAATTAAACCAGTGGTACGCAGAAAAAAATATTTTTATTCTTGACAAACTTTAAAAGTGTGCTATTGTTTAAGCATGAGAATCACGGAAGCAAATCTTTTTATCAATCCTAAACTTATGGCTGGGGACTGCTTATCGGTAACGACAGCAGCGCACATTCTGTGGGCGTTCATAATCCCCAGCCACTTTTTTAAAGGAGTAAAATATGAATACCACAGAGAACAGAACGGATGTTGACACAAAAACCATCGAAACTGAATTGAATGAGATCGGAGCATTTCTCAAACAATTCGACAAGGAAGCACAGGAAGTATGCTTAGAAGTATTCCGGGACATCGACAGCTACCTCGATACTATCTTGCCGGACCGGGAAAGCCCGGATGAGGACGAAACGGAATTCCCCGAATTTGCACCGATAGAGGCTTTTCTGAAAACCACGACTGATCGAGAAAAGGTTTTATGTGCCTTAATGTCCGGCCTGAGTGTAGCTGACAACTCATCAAGCGAAACTGGCAGATATTTAGCGGGATTATGGCAGGAAAAGCGGAAAGCGTGTATGAAAGACGCAAGGGCTTTAACGAGCAGCCCGGAATTAGGCACTATGGCTACAATCGCAACCATCCTTGACAGGCTGGCAAGCTAAAAAGAAAACGCAAGGATGAACCAACGATTTTGAATAAAGATTAAACTAATCCGGGTAGTGGTGGGCGTGGGCTAACTCCTTTGGCCCTCACGTTACGCTCGCCACTACCCAATAATTAGGGAAAGGATGAGATTATGAAACTATACAAATATACACTGTGGGATCGAGTTATTGACAAGCCCGGCTATTACTATCATCAAGTTAGAGGCTGGTGGTATCAACACCATTACATAAACCCGTTATACGCAGCAGGCCAAAAACTTATAGAATTAAACCCTGAAATAATGCCGGACACTGTTAGTGTTCGCACTTGGACGCGATTCGGGAGATCGCTTGTCTGTGATGTTAGACTCAAAAAGTTTGATGAGAAAATAACGGTAGGCTGTGGTATGGTTACTAAAAATGGCATGTCCACTTGCATCGAATCTACTAAGTGTTGCTGGCTATGGCTATATAGAAATTATGAGCGATATGTGATCGAACCCCAAGGGATGAACAAAGAAAAGGATGGTTAATTATGGCCGGGAAAATAGGACTTTATCGTTGTAAAAATGGCACTGAAATAAAATGGCGCGTCCGGTGGTATGGCAACTATAATCCAAACGGCGAAAAGCTGAAAAGGTACAGCAGAACATTCACACGGAAAAAAGATGCAGAGAACTTTCAGGCACAAAAAAAGAAAGAACTCGAACAGGGCATACAACGTGACCCGTCAAGCGTTACGCTAAAAGGATATACGGCCCTTTGGTTGCGGAATAAGACCATAAACGACGAACTCCGTCCGGCAACAGTGCAGCTCTACGAGTTGACACTTAGGCGGCTCTATGGTCACTTCGGATCGGACACGTTAATGCGTAAGATCGACAGGCGAGCGGCCAAGGCTTTTCTTGCTGGATTGTCGGCAATTACCGCCCGCAAGCAAGCATTAGGAAGCTGGAGCCGTCACCGTGTCCTACGGCACTGTAAGACACTGTTTAAGGAAGCGGTAAGGGACGGCGTAGTTGGCCGCAATCCTTTTGACGATATGAAAAAACCAAAATGCACACCGTCTAAATGGTACTCTTTAAGCGCAGGTGAGTTTCACAAGCTGCTTGGGTTTACGCCGAAATTGAGAGAAAAGGTTTTGTATGCTTTGGCTTATACGGCTGGACTAAGAGCAAGCGAAGCACTTGCTTTGTACTGGACGAACATTGACTTTGACAAAGGGAGAGTTCATATTGAGAATAGATCGGCAACAAATGAATACCCCCCCTTTGATGTAAAAGATAGTGACACTCGAATTATACCTTTGCCAAAGTTGACGCTAAGCCTACTTACTGAACTACAATTAGAATCTCCTGATAACGTACCTTTTGTGCTTATGGACAAACAGGGCTGCCAGCGAATCCGCGATAAATGGCAAAAGTGCCGAGAGCAATCCCGCCCATGGCTGAATCCCTATTGGGCTAATAATGCCCTCCGGAACTTTCAAAGGCGTATTGGTTGGGCCGGGATAGAGCCGAGAAATGAAGAACTATCTTTGCATGTTTTGCGCAAATGCTGTTGTCAAAATTGGGCTAACACCCTGCCCATGAATGTAGTCAAAGAGTTTATGGGCCATAGTTCCATTGACACCACTGCCGAGTTTTATAATAAGGTTGACGATCACCATTATACCAAGGCAACTGAAAGCATGGATGATCTATTAAAAGATGCTGGAGCGGAAACAAGTGACCTTTTTCAGACCTTTTCGGACGATTCGGCAACAACACAGGACACTCGAAAGGCAAACCAAAAACGTAAGTCTATATAAAATCAGTAGTTAAAAAAGCTGTCCCCGTAGCTCAACTGGATAGAGTATTGGCCTCCGAAGCCAAAAAGGGGGTAAATGGTAACATTAGGGTGCATAAGCAGTTAGGTGAAATACGGTTTTTGGCCTAAAAACAAAGAGTACAGTAATAGTACAGTGAGGCCTACAACTAAAAGCCACTACGCACTGACCTTTTAGTGACCTTTTGGGGCCGTTATCGCCTGACAAGCAGACGGGCAATGGAAGCGGCAGAACATTATAGAGCATAATAAATACCGCCCCACGTCCTCACCAGTGGACGAACAACCCACCGCATGTATACAGAAGCGAGGCTGGGGGAAATATTGGCTAAAAGTTCCTCCGCAGGAACCTTTAAGAAAGGTGGCGAAACTTCTTTGCCAGACGGCATTAACAAAAAATCACCCTGATAACGTTATCAGGGTGAATGTCTTTCCATGTCTCATATTTCGCTAATTCCCCATCAAGGGCATCTCGTATCATGCTCCCTTTCCAGTTGCCACCGAGGAATTTCAGGATTGTTTCGCGGCCTACACCTTTGCTTTTGGCTTCCGTGTATGCTGTTTGGCTATCAAACAAACATCTGGTAACGTTACCAGATGTTGCATAGTCATACTTCGCCAACTCCCCATCCAGAAACAATTTAACAGCCTGTACGGTTTCATTGATAACCGCCGGGCTGGAAATACTATGGTTGCAAAAACTACGCAGACCTGTATAATGCCCGAGCAGGGTTATTTAAGGGGCTTGATTACATGGAAGAAACAAAATTGAAAGCAGTCCCGGGCGATTACAGCGAGGAACAAGGGGAGTTTTTAAGGGCTGTTGGGGATCACCAAGCAAGGACAAAACAGAGTTTCTTGAGGGCTACCGACTATCTCAAAGTTATGCTGGATATGGGATATAGTAAGAATCCAACAGCGTCCGCGCAAAACTAAAATAAATTATCATTCATAAGCTGCTTTCATTCCTACACTTAGAAAAATAGTGTGTTAATTTCAAAGAAAACAGTTGACAAAGTGCGTTCTATCGGGTATATTATGTTTGTTCTTTGAAAGTAAATAGCGTCCTGACTGGCAGGGCGACAATGTAAATTGGCCGGGCGATACATCCAATATCCCCGACCGCGACCAATACTAACGTAAGGAGTATTGATATGGTTACACTAACAGAAAAGCAAAGTAAAGTCAATGAAGTACAGGCCCAAAGCTTAGATCGGGCGAAAAACGGAACCTCACTTAAAAACTACCCAATCATTATAGCGGGCTTTGCCGCCATGGGTATACCTGAAATGGAGATCGTGCCAAGGGTCAACTGTTTCACTTATCAGGCATGGCGTGCGCAAGGACGGCAAGTCCGCAAAGGTGTACACGGCATAAGGATAAGAACTTTTATCCCGATGGACGTTAAGGACAAGGACGCTACCACTGGCAAAGAAAAGATCAAAACTGTTAAGGCACGCCGCACTACCACCGTTTTTCACATCACCCAGACCGATGAGACGGGCGGTGCATCTTGAGCAAGTTGACAATTACAGGTATCGAAAACGAAATAACTAACCGGATCGCAGTTATTGACTCCGAAATACAATTGATCGAAAAACTTAAGCTAGTAAGTGCTAGGGATGACACCCTCTTGTTAGGTCATGTTAACAACTTGATATGCAAGAATACGACAAAGGCGGAACTTAAGGGTTTGCTTGCTAAAATCCAGACAGGGGGTGCATCGTGAAGTATTCAGGCATCAATGAAACGCCAGTTATTGACTTTCAAAAAGAACTCGAAATACGCAAAATTAGCCAGCTTCTAAGGGATTCTTTTTCTTTGGAGTACGTTTCTTCTTTACTGTATCAGATTCAGCAACGGCTACATCCTGAGCAGCAACCCGAACCGCTTCAAACAGCTTGAACCTGAAAACGTATAATCAGAAAAGGAGTGTATGGCATGAAAACCAAAAAAACATTATTGATTGAGAGACTCAAAAAGGGGCGCGACGCGAAACGGGCAAGGGACGGACGCTGTGAGGGACGCAAGCCGTTCGGACATCTACCCGGCGAAAACGATACTATCGCCAGAATCAGGCAGCTATACCGCAAGAAGCCCGGCGACGACAGGCTCAGTTGTTATCGCATAGCAAAGGTTCTAAACCGTGAAAACAGACCGACCCGAACCGGCGCGAAGTGGCGAAGCAGCACAGTTACCAAGATACTCGAAAGGCTTGGTATCTTAAAATAAAAAGGACTTTACTAATTACCGATGATTCGGTAGAATGATTTTCAATCAGGGAATTGACGGCGTAATTAACCGGCATAGGTCTGAGTGATAGTTAGGGCTTGACAGCCTGTCTTGGCTCTGTTTATCGCTCGGATCGCCCCAAAGAAAGGCAGGCAGAAAATGAATAACCAACAACCAATCATACAATACTCACTATCAGTTGACAAACCGGGATTCTTAGAGGACATGGCTCAGTTAATAGCTGGCTGGACTAATGACAAACGGAAATTACAATATCTCCAGGAACAGATCACAGCCTTTCACGAGGATTATCAAAGTCGCGATAAAAAGTATTACCCCCTCGGCAAAGAGTACCGCAGACAGGTGGAGGAAACTAAAAAACTGGACGGGGAAGAAAACGAAGATCATCAATACCGAATCGACCGGATCTTGCTGCCGTCATGGGAAAACTTATTGAAACTTCCAGATTGTCACACGCTCCTTGAGGTATTGGGGTCGGGCTGCATCGACTCAAAAGAACCTAAACAGACCCTCCCGCGCAAAAAGCAATCGCAAGTTTATTGTGTTCACCTTGCAATTCTGCACGATAAAACCTTTGAGAATGTAGTACTTGTGAATTCCATTAGTGCGGATATTTGGCCGCAAGATGAGCCTTGGGTTGTAGGCCAATGGGATCAAATGCGGCAAGAAAGGCAAGGCTGGCAATCCATAAAATTAAACCAGTTTTTTGGGCGTGCTTTTGATGCCGTAGAAGCCCATTTTGCACAAACTCTACCGAATAGGATAAAGCGAGGCAAAGGCAAACTCAACGATCAAGTAAATACATACTATGCCCAAAACCCAGATATCATAAACCCAAAAGCCCCAGCAATCGCCAGTTGGATTAATAACGAGTGTGATCCCGGAAAGTATCTGCCAGCAAAAGCGGACTCCATAAGAGACACAAAAGCATGGGAAAAACAACACACCCGCAGCGGATAACTAACTTTTTTTCATTAAATAAAAAAAAATGTCAGTTTTCTCAACCCCCGCCGTAGCGGTATTCGCCAAACAACTTATATTATCCTCTACGCAGTACATACTTCCACATAAACCAACATACACCCCACCTCTCAACCCCTACGTCAACCCCCGCCGAAGTTTTGTAAGTCCTTTATATATAATACTTTACGCTTGACTTTCTTGCAATCCTGACCGATACTTATTGATAGAATATGGTAATGATATTTTTTAAGGACGTACCAATGCCAAACTTTTTATCGACAGGACAAATTGCCTTACAATTAGGTATTCCACAATGGCGCGTTCACTACCTGCTAACCAGCCGGGGAATTAAAGAGTGTCAACGAGTCGGGAATTGTCGGTTGTTCCTGCCTGAGATCATTGAGACGCTACGCGAAGAACTTGCGGGCATAGACAGCAGGAAACGCAATGTCGGTTCGGCAGTGGGGGCCGCATAATGGCAAAGAAAGCATCGAAGCCACTAAATGACAAGCAGGAGCAATTCTGCTTAGAGTACATCATTGATTTTAACGCTACACAGGCCGCAATCAGGGCAGGGTATAGCAAGAAAACGGCACAAATGCAAGCATCACGCCTGTTATTAAATGTTATGATTCAAGAAAGAATCGCTGAACTCATTAAAGAACGCCAATCGCGAACGCAAACCAAGGCTGATGATGCTATGAATGAGTGCATAAGGATCGCCCTTGCCGATGTGGGGCAAGCATTCAACGGAGATAACACCCTCAAAGATATTCACGAAATGCCAGAGGATATCCGCAGGGCTATATCGGGGATTGAGATTGATGAGATTTACGCCGGCAGAGGTGAATCCCGCAAGCTAATAGGCTACACGAAAAAGGTCAAGTTTTGGAGCAAAGATAAGCAGATTGAAACCCTTTTCAAACATCACGGGCTATTCGAGCGAGATAATGACCAGAGCAAGCCAGAGCATGTTATACAAATTGTTATGTTTGGAGATATCAAAAAACAAAAAGAGGACAGCCAGGAAGAAAGCGGATTGAGGGATAAATGACCAGTGAGACAATAAAACTTGTTCCAATAGCTTTCTTGCCAAGTGGTAAGCCCGCGCCGGTCCTGTTGACATCCGAGGAGACTATTGAAATGCTCCGGTTGGATGGAAACAGCCCGGAGCGGACATTGAAGTTTTACCGTGATGAGGGGCTTTTGCGAGGTGTTCGAATAGGGCGTAAGATGCGATATCGCCTGTGTGATGTGCAACTGTTTTTAGCGAAGAAAGCGGGCGAACACGAGGACTAACGGCCTATCAGGCCAATACTCTAAGGTGCTAAAAGGTGTGTTAATGATGCAGAAACCAAGAAAATCAAAGGTGACAGGGACCAAAAGGTCTGCGGAAAGGTCAGTGGTGGTATGAATTCGACGACCACAAGACTAATAAGGGCAAACGCGCAATTGCACCGCCGCCGATCCCGAGAGGTCGACAAGCGGGAACAATCAGGACCGCAACACATCGGCGAGATCGTCCCTGACGTTTTGGCAGACATTAAAAACCGTATAAAAACCGTATGAAAAGCGAGGTATCATTATGAGCGATGGATTCACGAAACTATCAAACAACCTATTGACATCTTCTATATGGTCCGAAAGCAATAGTACCCGGATTCTTTGGATCACGCTTTTGGCGGCGACTGATTACACTGGTTATGTGGCCGGTTCAATCCCCGGCATGGCACAAATGGCAAGATTGACCATTGAGGAAACCAAAGAGGCTTTCAGTGTTTTAATGGCCCCCGATCAGTATTCCAGAACCAAAGCCCATGAGGGCCGCAGACTGATCGAAGTTGACGGGGGATGGTTGATAGTTACCTACGAGAAACACCGAGCCAAACGTGACCCCGAAGATCGCAGGACACAAAACCGCGAATCCAAAAGGCGACAACGAAGCAAACAAGACCCAAAACCTTGTCAGCACAATGTCAGCCAATGTCAGCCAATGTCAGCCCATACAGAAGCAGAAGCAGAAGCAGAAGCAGAAGCAGAAGCTACTACTCTGTCAGCAGGGGATTTCGAAAACTACTGGAACTCAAAAGAATCCTTACCACGCATAAGATCATTTACCGCCGCAAGGAAAAAGTCTCTTAGTGTCCGCATTGCGGAACCAGACTTTAGTGGTCACTGGCAGGAAATTATTAACAAGCTGGCAGCTTCACCTTTTTGCACTGGCACAAATGATCGAAGATGGAAAGCAAGCGTTGACTGGATTCTAAAGAACTCGACAAATTACACCAAAGTGCTTGAGGGCAAATATGACAGTGACACCCTCAATCCGACCAGAACCTTTGAACCCGGACAGAACCCACTCGATAAACTTGCGGAACAGGATAAAGAAAAGAAAGAAGCATTATTAAATAAACTGGAGGCCGTAGCATGAGCGAGCAAGCCGTAAAAGCCGTAAAAGCCGTAAAAGCCGTAAAAGCCATAAAATCCGATATAGCCGCAGAGGCCGGGCTTTTAGGTTCTTTAATACTTGACCCGAAGATCATCCCCGCCATAAGGGATGGGGCCAGAACCAAGCATTTTACCACCACCGCCAACCAGATAATTTTTGAGGCCATACTTGCCGTATACGACAAAGGCAACAAAAACGGCGATCTTGTCAACCTACGGGCCGAGTTGACCACACAGGGCAAACTTAGCGACGCAGGCGGCGTTGAATACCTTGCCGAGATCGTTACCACCTTGCCATCGTCAGCAAACGCAGAGTACTATCTCGACCAAATAATCACCACACACAAACTGCAACAACTTTCATTATTCGGACAGAAGATCGCTTTCGAAGCAGGAGAACCGGGAACCGTCGCGGAAAAATATGCAGCCGCCGACAAAGAACTCCGGGCCATTAGTGGCAATATTAACAGGATCGACCACCAAGCCGATGTCGAAGATGTTGTCGGAGATGTCAGCTTTGAATCAGGTGAGGTTTTCATATCGTCCGGGTTTTCCTGTCTTGACGATATTATACATGGTTTAGGCAAAGGCGATTTAATGATCGTCGGGGCGCGGCCGGGCATGGGTAAAACATCACTCCTTGCAAGCATAGCCCTGAATCTTATCCGGGACGGAAGATCAACAGCGTTTTTCTCCATGGAGATGTCGCAGAGCCAGCTATTGCAACGTATGTTATGCTCCGCCGCCGAGATTGACTTAGGAGCGGCCTTACACGGCACATTGTCAGCAGGGCAAGAAAAAGCCCTTGCAAACGCCCGAGCGGAACTTGGAAGCTGCGGACTCACAATAGACACCACGCCCGCCATCACGCCCGAACAACTTAGGTCGAAGATTCTGGCATTGCAGGAACGCCGACACATTAACGCTGTATTTGTCGACTATATGGGGCTGATGCGAACCACCGGCAAAAGACAGAGTTTGTATGAAGCCACAAGCGAAATAAGCCGATCACTGAAAGCAATAGCCCTCGAAGCTGATATCCCGATCATAGCCGCCGCACAACTCAATAGAGCAGTTGAGGGCCGCGACGACAAACGACCACGTTTGAGCGATCTAAGAGATAGCGGCAGTATTGAACAAGACGCGGACGTTGTTGCATTGCTGTATAGGGCGGATTACTACAACGACATAAAAGACGGAATCAGTGAATTAAACATTGCGAAGAATCGCCGAGGTATTACGCAAACCCTGACTATGCAGTTTATCGGAACACAGACGCGCTTTATTGAAGGGATTACGTTGTGAGCGATAGTATGTATGAATACGGCGAGAGGGTTGCGATCTTGATCCTCGATGGTGGTTTGTCGGAAGAAAAAGCGGTACCGCAAGCCCGGCGTGAAATTATCGAAAGGATTACACAATGACGGCGACAATAAAAGAAAATTTGCCATTGTTTAAGGGTATGTTGAATCCAAGCGTTAAACCAGCCGACGAAATGCGGTTATCAAAACAATGCAGAATAATGTACACCCGCTTGCTTCGCGGCCCCGCTACGAATTTGGAACTTCAAGAATTAACATCGTCGTTGGCCCCAAGCGCGCGTCGCAGCGATCTCCGGGCAGAGTTACGAGAACACGGGCGCGACTTAGTTAAATTACCCAGCCGAGATTTACCGTCCGGAGTGAATCGTTACGCAATTACCGACACCAGCGGAAAGGTGGTTGCGGCATGAAATGGAACGAAAAGACACTCACAAGGCACTCGAAAACAATAATGTGCAATAACGAACTGAAAACAAAGGAAAGCAACTGATATATAATCAGCAAAGGGGTAAATTATGGGATTTTTAGGTAGTGGAGTAAAAAGTTTAACGGGCGTTGACCTGTTTAAGGCTTCTAAATCAGAAGTAAGTTTCGTTGAATCTGCCAGAAGCAAAAAGGCGGGCGAAGAACTCTTGAAACGTGGACTTGAATCTGTCACGGTTCCGGGACGTATGATCGACGACTTGACCGACATTGAACTCAGGATCGAACAACAGGCAAGAGATCAGGTTTTTGGGGGTCCAAGCGAAACTACTCAAAGAGGGATTGACCTTACCGCCGCCGCCGCAGAACAAACAGACCCCTTAGAAGATCCGACTATCAAAGCCTTAATTGCCGAAGCGACACGGATCGGACAGGAAGAAACCGGCAGGGTTGGCAGAGCCGTACAGATAAGCGGCAATTTAGGTTCGACCACAGGCAGGGACGTTTTAGGCAGGAGTGTCGGCGCAACACAAGAAAGAATTATCGCCGCAGCGTCACCGTTGATCTCACAGAAATTGGGTATAACCGAGCGGGCCAGATTAGACATTACTGGTTTAACAGAGAGGCTTGAAACACAGCGTGCAAGTTTCGGCGGCGCAGTAAGCAATTTACGGCGGGGTATCACAGAATCGAAGAGTGCCGCCCAGATAGAGAAATTCATCACTGACCTCAATATCAGATTCGGATTGCAAGCCAATTTATTGAGCGGCCAAACTAATAGGGAAACTTTAATTACAGGCGGCGATCCGAGTTTGCTCACGCAGGCGGCACCACTGATCGGAGCGGCGGCGGTGGCGGCAAGCGATAGACGAATCAAAGAAAACATAGTCCCCATAGATAACGCTCTTGAAAAACTCATGCAGCTCGAAGGCTTTACTTTCACAATGAAAGAGGGTGGCGAAAAGAAAGCTGGCATCCTGGCACAGGACTTGGAAAAAGTTTTACCAGACGCAGTATTTGAAATTGACGGAGTGAAGCATATTAAACTTGACGCCGTTTTAGGTCTTATAATCAGCGCAATAAAAGAAATGAATTGAGGTATATATTATGGCAATAGATTTAAGAAACCCACAAGGTGAGTTTGGCGGAAGTTTTCAGGCGGCGTCTGATATTCTGGCTTCGATTCAGAAAGCCAATAAAGCAAAAGCGGATCGCAACACGCTTAATGAAATCTCAAAGGCAA
>SDBV01008621.1_pt1 | contig 13712 bp, 8 predicted proteins | sample 2277081 | NCBI WGS metagenome assembly SDBV01 (sample SAMN10402039, study PRJNA504765) | marine sediment metagenome | isolation source: marine sediment core GS10_PC15, 223 cmbsf | place: Arctic Ocean: Southern Knipovich Ridge | collected 2010 | reverse complement strand
GAACCCACACCAGAACCCACACCCGAACCCACACCCGAGCCCGACGGCATCGACGTCGACTACTCGATCACGTCTGACTGGGAGACGGGCTTCAATGCCGACATCTCGATCTCGAACGGGTCGAACGTCGCGATCGAGGGCTGGACGCTCGAATTCGACCTCGCAGGGGCGCAGATCACGGCGCTGTGGAACGGCAATCACACAGCCGCCGGCGAACGCCACACGGTCACGAACGCGAGCTGGAACGGATCGATCGCACCGGGATCGACGGTGAGCTTCGGTTTCGGTGGTTCATACACATCTGCCACACCGGCAGCAACCGGTTGCGTGCTGAACGGCGTCTCGTGCAGCTTCGACGGCGCCTCTCCTACACCCGAGCCGAGCCCGACGCCCGAGCAGCCCACACCGGAGCCGAGCCCGACGCCCGAACCCACACCGGAGCCGAGCCCGACGCCCGAACCCACACCGGAGCCGAGCCCGACGCCCGAACCCACACCGGAGCCGAGCCCGACTCCCGAACCCACACCGGAGCCGAGCCCGACTCCCGAACCGACTCCCGAACCTTCGCCCGAACCAAGCCCCGACGGCAACCGCATCGTTGGCTACTTCACGGCATGGGGCATTTACGGGCGCAACTACCAAGTAACCGACATCCCCGCCAGCCAGCTCACCCACCTCAACTACGCATTCGCAAACGTCTCGAACGGGGAATGCGCGCTCGGCGACCCGTACGCTGACATCGACAAGTTCTTTCCGGGCGATAGTTGGGACGCGGGAACGCTGCGCGGCAACTTCAACCAGCTCAATAAACTCAAAGAGTCGTATCCGCAGCTACGAACGCTCATTTCAGTCGGCGGATGGACTTGGTCGGCGAGCTTCTCCGACGCCGCGCTCACCGCTGCGAGCCGCAACAGATTCGTCACATCTTGCGTGGCGTTCATGTCCCAATACGGCTTCGACGGCATCGATATCGACTGGGAATATCCAGTCGGCGGCGGACTGCCGGGCAATACTTATCGCCCCGAAGACAAGGCCAACTACACGCTTCTAATGCAAGAGTTCCGTCGCCAACTCGACACGCTCGAAGCAACACAAAGCCGCGACTACCTGCTCACGATCGCTGCGCCCGCGGGATACGACAAGATCGGGAACCTCGAAGTGTCGAGCCTCGCCGCAACACTCGATTGGATCAACGTGATGACCTATGACTTCCACGGCGCATGGGATGCGATCACCGGCTTCAACGCCCCGCTCTATCCGGCGACAGGCGACCCGTCGCCGACACCAATTGCGGAGCGCTACAACACCGACTCGGCCGCCCGCGACTACATCTCGCTCGGCACGCCGAAAGACAAGCTGGTTGTCGGTGTACCGTTCTACGGGCGCGGCTGGGCGAACGCCGGGAGTTCGAACAACGGGCTGTTCCGGCCCGCAAACGGGGCGCTGCCGGGCACTTGGGAAGCCGGCATGTTCGACTACAAGGACCTCGCGACCAACTATGTCGACCGTAACGGCTACGTCCGCTATTGGAACGACGACGCCAAAGTCCCGTACCTCTACAACGCATCGAGCGGCGGATTCATCACCTACGACGACCCGGAGTCGATGCGCTACAAAGCAGACTACGTGACCGACAATCAGCTTGGCGGCGCGATGTTCTGGGAACTCTCCGGCGATGACGGATCGCTGCTCCAAACACTCGCGACCCGACTCGGAATCGGCCCCTCACTCCAGACCATGCCCGCCGGCTGAGGCACCAATCTGAACAATATGCGTGCGTGGTATGCGCTCCGCGTGCAGATATCGGGCGGGAATGAACGGACAGGATGCTCGCCTTGTCGGCGGCTCGGAAGCGAGCGCCCAAGCGCTCCGGATCCGAGACTGGCTATCGCGCCGAGCAACAGCATCGACCAATCGAGATGTCATGGATTTTGCCGGCGCCAGACCGAGATGTCAGCCATTTGTCGGGTAGGCCGAAGAATCGAATGACATCTCGTCGATGAAGGACGATCGCGATGACGCTCAACATCCCCGCGAGAACCCAGACAAGGCGGCGTCGTTGCGTCACACGACATTCTCGCGCGACCGTCGGGCCGAAGCTTGCGCACCGCAAATCGGATAGACCCGGCCACGCCGATCGCGCCGAAGAACCTTGCCCCCCGAACGGGCAAACACGCCGCCGGCACAGGTCGAACGGACAAGTAAATGCGGACGGATACCCGTGTAAAAGGTGATGTGCGCACCTAGGCTTGCTGCGTCCGAAGAGGGTGCCCATGCAAGTCGACGAGTACAGCTACACGGGCGTCGGGTCGACGCGGATTCACGTCGTTAGCTCACCGAGCGATGCCGTAGCGAGCCCGCGAGCAGACGTTCTGATCGTCCACGGCTGGACCGAACACTCGGGGCGCTTCTTCCACGTGGCAAACGCGTTGGGTGACGCCGGTTACGATACGCACCTCTACGACCACCGAGGTCACGGACGTTCCGGCGGTAAACCCGGGCACGTCGATAGCGTCGAGAGCCTCGTCGACGATGCCGCCGGAGTGGTCGAACTCGTGTTCAGACGCCGCCGAGACCCGAAACGTCCGTTCTTCGTCGTCGCACACAGCCTCGGCGCGATGACGGTCCTGATCGCGACCGAACGGGGTTTGATCAAGCCCGACTGCATCGCGGTGACCGGCACGCCGGTGGTGCCCAACGCGCGTCCGTTGACCGATCGCCAACGTCAAACAATCATCTCGATCGGTCGTTTGCTTCCGACAGTACCGGTCGCCGCACCACTGAATCGGGCGAATGCGACACGAGATCCTGAGATCAACGCGTGGGCCGTCAAGGACCCATTTTGTTTCAGCGGCAGACCGACGTTGGGAACAGGAGCGCAAATGTTCTACGGATCCGACCAACTGCGCAAAGGACTCGCGTCGATTGCCGCGCCGATATTGTTCCTGCACGGTTCCAAAGACGCCCTCGCCAAACCCTACGGAAGTTCGCTCGCGTACGAACTCGTGTCGAGCAAGGACAAGAGAATCAAAATTTATGAAGGCCTCATGCATCACCTGTTCCTCGAACCCGAACGCGCCGACGTGATTGCCGACGTGGTCGATTGGTTCGACAAGCACTCGGCGCCGGCCGACGTCAAATGACGATCGCGAACTCGTCGAGGATGCGGCGTCCGAACTCGCCGTCGCCCGTGATTTCGACGCCGAGTTCGCCTCCAAGATGATCGAGCGACGTCCTGCCGCCGGCGAGCATCGTAAACAGTTCGGCGCCCATTTCGATACGGACATCGGCGGGACCATCGAGCGCCTCGACAACCCGAGTTCGCCCGTCGACGAGCACCGAAATTTCACGCTCGCCCGTCACGACGAAGACGGCCGAAGAGCCCTGAGCGGCGCCAACTTTTTTCCCGACGACGAACCCGAGTGCGCCCTCGATCTCGTCGAGAGCGCGTTCGACAACTGGACCGCTGAGATGGCCGGGAATCCCGATGGCGCGGCGAATGTCCTGTTCGTGCATCCAGACGTCGAAGACTCGAATCTCCATGAAGTCGCGGTACGTACCCGGGCCGCGCGGCGTCCACGAATCTGCGTTGAGTCCGCCGCTCCCCATCTCATGCAATGCGGTGAGCCGTTCTTCGACGACTGCCTCGTACTCAGAAACAAGCCGACCCGGTGCAATTTCGCGATAGTGGAGCACCCACCGCTCGTTCGCCTCGCCAATGGCGTTCTTCACATGCTTGGTGTCGACAGCCACCTCGGTCGACGGCATTTCATGGCCTGCCAGCATCATCTCGGTGCCGACCACATGAGCGACGCAAGCTTGAACATCCCAGCCCGGCAAGTCCGTCTCGCGCCGCCAATCCGCCTCACCCAGTCGGCCAATCACATCACCGAACTGATCGAATTCTCTCGACAACAACTCGACAACGTCCATCCAAGCCTCCCGTGTCTCAATAGACGCTACCGCGTCGGCCGTGACGATCAGCAAACCCACTAGTCTTCTCCGCGTTTTGGCGACGATGGTGACGAAGAAGTCGAGTGCTGCCGAGACGGCGCGGTTGATCGCGTACAGCGACGCCGTCATTGCGATCGCCGTCACTTTTCTCGCGCTCGATCTCGGATCCGACCTGCCGGACACACTCAGCGGCACCGATTCGTCGACCACGTTGACCTACCTCGGCGAGAACCTCTCGCGCTACCTCGGTTTTGGTGTGTGCTTCCTCGTCGTCGGATACCTCTGGTGGCGCCACCACCGTATGTTCCGTTTCATCAAACGGCGATCCGACCGGCTCATGTGGGTCAACGCAGTGTTCCTCGCGACGATCGCCCTGCTCCCATACCCTGTTGCAATCATCGGGCGTGCGACGCTGTCGCCGCTCGCGGTCAGCGTGTTCACGATCCCGATGACTGTTGCCGGGCTCGCCCTCTGGGGTGTCTGGGAGGTCGCACACCTACAGAAGCTTTCGGTTGCCGACGGCGCGACGATACGCAACGTGCGGGCAGCATTGCTGACGACGCCTGTTGCGTTCGGCTTCGCAACGCTCTTCGCGATCGCAAGCTGGCAGTTCGATCAGCCTTGGATGCTCAATGCTGCCTATGTGTGCGGCATCTTGTTGTTCGCGCCCGTGATCACAACGCGTATCTGGCCGCTACCGACAGCCGATGAAGAATCTGCACTCGAACAGGTTGCCGAACGCGACGAAACGATCGAGGCTGAGAAAACCGAGTCGGTGCTGAGCCGGCTGCGCGAGGGCACGGATTCCGAGCGGATGACTGCATTCACCGACGGCGTGTACGCGATCGCCGTGACGGTGATCGCGCTTCAGATCACTCCACCCGACGCGTCGGACTCGACGAAGATCACATCCGAGGCCCTCCTGGAGAACTTGAACGACCACTGGGCGGCGATCCTCGTCTACTTCATCACATTTTTCGTAATACAAAACTTCTGGATGGCTCACCTGCGGGTGTTCGATCGCATCCGGGCCGCCGACAAGACCCTGATCTGGATGAACTTGATACATCTCATGTTCATCGCGTGGATGCCGTTCCCGGCTGAGCTGCAACAGTTCGACGGCAATGAGGTGACGGTATCGCTCTACATGATGACGTTGCTGTCAATCAGCCTTTCGATGACGATGGTGTCCGTCTACGCGACACGCGGACGCCGCCTCATCGACCCACACACGCCACAAACCGACATCGACCTTGCGCTGTTTCGCGGTGCATACGTCACCGGCGTCTTTGCAATCGCAACAGCAGTTGCTGTTCTCGGCGGGTCGTACAACGCGTTTTATGCGTTTTTTCTGTTCTTTTTCCAGGATAAGGTCGCGGGCATTTTCTGGCCCAAAGCCCGGAGTGGGCGCCCGTTGGGGTGATCGTCACGAACTCGGCAGCGCTCGAAATCCGATGTCGGGGCGCGCGTACATACCGTCCCACGAGATCTCGTTGAGCGCTGCGTAGGCGGCGTCACGCGCCGCGCCGAGGTTCTCGCCGAGCCCCGTCGTCGCCAACACTCGTCCACCCGACGTGACGAGCTTGGCGTCGTCGAGGCGGGTACCGGCCTGAAACACGTGGGCGCCGTCAACGCTATTCGCCGCGTCGACCCCGCGAATTTCGTCGCCGCTGCGCACCTTTGCCGGATATCCATCGGCTGCGGCAACCACACACAACGACGCCTCGGACGATGTCGAGATGACATCGTCACGAAACGCTCCGTCTGCTGCCGCGGCGAGCAATTCGCCAAGATCGCAGTCGAGTCGAGAAATGACTGCCTGCGCCTCGGGGTCGCCGAAACGACAATTGTACTCGAGCACCTTCGGCCCGTCGTCGGTCATCATCAATCCGCAATACAGCACACCCCGATATGTGACCTCGGCCTTTCGCAGCGACCAGACAGTCGGTTCGATGATGCGATCCATGATGTCGGACACGACCGTCGCATCGACGCCCGGTACGGGCGAGTACGCACCCATCCCGCCCGTGTTCGGGCCGGTATCGCCAACGCCTATCGGTTTATGGTCTTGCGCAGCAGGCAGCGGAATGAGCTTCGAGCCGTCACTCAAGACGAGCAGTGAGACTTCGGAGCCGTCGAGACGCTCCTCTACGAGGACGGCCGACCCTGCTCCGCCGAACACCCCGGCGAAACACGCCCGTACGGCATCTTCGGCTTCGGCGCTATCGTCGGCTACGACGACACCCTTGCCGGCAGCGAGGCCGTCTGCCTTCACGACGCAGCGGCCCCCGATCTCACCTACGGCGGCCAAACCCGATTCGACGTCGGCCGCCGCGATGCTGCGCGCGGTCGGCACGGAGCCGCGATTCATGATCTCTTTTGCGTACGCCTTCGATCCTTCGATCTTGGCGCCGCTCGCGGTCGGCCCGAATACTCGAATGCGGTTCTGCGCGCACGCGTCGGCGAGACCCGCAACGAGCGGCGCCTCAGGACCGACGACCACGAGGTCGACCGCTGCCGTCTGGGCGAGGTCGACTATGCCGTCGATGTCTGCCGGATCGACCAGGTAAATGTCACCGAGACTCGCGATACCGGGATTTCCCGGCGCCGCGATCACGGTGTGTCCGGAACGAGAAAACGACCAGGCGAGAACATGCTCGCGCCCGCCGGCGCCGACGACCAGTATCTTCACGAGCCGACCTCTTCGGGCTTGCGCTCGAGCGTCTGATCCCGTTCGGGGCCGACGCTGATCAACTCGACCGGAACACCACCCAACTCCTCGATGAAGCTGACGTAATCTTGTGCCGCTCGCGGCAGATCGCGGAACTCTCGAACATCCGAAATCTCTTCGTCCCAGCCGCTCAATGTCTCATAGACGGGTACAGCACGATGAACGATCGACTGGTGAAACGGAATCTCGTCGTAGCGTTCACCGAGATACTCGTAGCTCGTACAGACCTTGATCGTCGGCAATCCGGACAGGACGTCGAGTTTCGTCAGGGCAATTGAACTGAGCGTGTTGAGCCGCGCCGAGTATTTGAAGAGCACTCCGTCAAACCATCCACATCGACGTGACCGCCCCGTCACCGTGCCGACCTCTGCGCCCTTCGAACCGAGATATGCGCCGACGTCGTCTTCGAGTTCGGTCGGGAACGGGCCGGTACCGACCCGTGTCGAATATGCCTTCGTGATGCCGATTATCGAGCTGATTGCTCGCGGCCCGAGGCCGGCGCCGGTGCACATGCCCGACGCGACCGGATTCGACGATGTGACGAATGGATACGTCCCGTGATCTAGATCGAGCAACGCGCCTTGTGCGCCTTCGAGCAGCACGTTGTGACCCGCCTCGAGCTGGCGATGGAGCAACAGTGCGGTGTCGCCGACCATGTTCGAAAGGCGCGCTGCATAGCCGAGGTATTCATCCATGATTTCGTCGAGGTCGAGCGGCAAACGGTTGTATATCTTTGTGAGAATCTGGTTCTTGTCTTTGAGAGCGGCATCGACTTTCTTGCGAAATATGCGTGCATCGAAGATGTCTTGCATGCGGATGCCGGTGCGCATCGCCTTGTCGGCGTAAGTCGGCCCGATTCCCTTCTTTGTGGTGCCGAGCTGGTACTTGCCGAGGAAACGCTCGCTCACCTTGTCGATTTCGAGGTGGTAGGGCATCACGAGATGCGCGTTACCAGAAATCCGCAGACGCGAGGTGTCGATACCTCGGCCTTCGAGCATCTCTAGTTCTTCGATCAGGACCTTCGGGTTGACGACGACGCCGTTGCCGATCACGGGACGAATGTGGTCGTAGAGGATTCCTGACGGGGTGAGTCGAAGTTTGTATGTCTCGTCGCCGACGACGAGTGTGTGACCGGCATTGTCTCCACCGGTACAGCGGACGACAACGTCCATCTGCTCGGAAAGCAAGTCCGTCAATTTTCCTTTGCCCTCGTCACCCCACTGGGTTCCGAGAATCGCAATCGCGGGCATTTCGCCGCACCTCCTCACACATCGCAGATGATCGTTTGATCTACGGATCTACCGGTCAGCGTCGGTCCAGCCGGAAATGGATCTGGACATGTGTCTGATATTCGGAGATCGTCCCGTCGCTGCCGACAACCGCCGTCTGTTCGGACACGTCGAGCGACTCGATATTGCGAATCGTCTTGCTCGCCTCCATCAGTGCCTCACGCGCAGCGTCTTCCCACGACCGGCTCGAGACTCCAACTAGATCGAGCGTCTTGATGACGGCCAAGAACATCTCCTTGATCAGTCCAACCGAACGAGCTTATTGAGTCTGCATAGGTGTCCGCCAGCGTGTTCATGAGCCGTACGTGCCGGGCGGGTTCATGACTCGAGGCGGAACACACTGTGGAACGAGCGTTCGAGCGAACGCCGCGTCCATGAACTGCTGGACGGGCGAGCCTTCAAAGGCAGGGTCTTCGAGATCAGCGGCCGATGCGTTTCCCGGAACCGAAAAATGCCCGGCAGGAGTGACGGTCTTTTGCTCGCGGAACAGATCGAACTGGAGATAACCCCGCGCGGCCTGACCCGGGGGACAATAGGCCGCGGCGCCAAGCGATTCATAGAGTGCGGTCGACATGCAGTGCTTCGCGTCGGGCGCCGCGTCGGGCGTGGAACTCGGCGGTTTGCAATAGATGATCTGGTCATTCATGCCATCGGCAATATAGATCGGCACGAGTTCGCCGTCTTGAATTGGGAGTTTCGACATCTCACTCCTACCGAGCGGCCCTGGGATGTTGTAGGTCAACCATGCGCACCAGTCTTTGAGCGCCGACGCCGGGTTCGAATTGCAAGCTCGGTCGAAATTACCGTGCTTTAGCCCTTCGACCTCGATCCCATTAGCGAGTTCGGGCAACACAAAGGGCTCGACTTCATAGCGGACAAGCGATTCGGCAAGTCGTTCTGCCTGTGGCCTGAGACAGAGACGGGCGATCTCATCGGCCGTCACCGTGGCATTTTCGGTCAAGATCACATTCGTATCGACCTCGCCTGTAGCGGGAAATGCCGGCATCTCGGCTCGGTCTGGCGCCGGCCCGGCCGAGAGCTGAGCCCACGATTGGAGGATGAGAGACATGAGAACTGGACCGATCGGCAAAAGCCCAATCTCATGACCAAAGTCCTCAGGGCCAAGCTCGAGATTCGTCTCCCAGTCGACGAGTCCGTAACCGAGCGCCGAATAGGGCTGTTTTTCTGGCTGAACTATGAAGTTGCTTGCCGGCGCAAGGAGCGTCACGCCACGCAGCCGAAATGTTGCGTCGGTTGGCGCCTTCGTGGCGGCGAGATACTGCTCGGCAAGCTGCGCCGCCCACATCGCGGCATGTCCGCCTTCGGAATGACCCCAAGTCTGGAGATCGTAGACATCGAGATCGAGGACGTCATACACCTGATTGAGTAACTGGCGGGCAGCGCGAGCGCTGTCGAGCGTATTCGACGCCATGATCTTTCCGACGATATAGGGCTGCAACTGCGAACCACCATCGAGGCTCGCGTAGTAGTCGGTCGCCGCAACAACCCAGCCTTGGCCGATCATGTATTCGAGAATCGCATGGTCGGAGTCGCCGCGGTGAGCGTCGCCGCCCAGCTTCGAACCCCACGCGACGACGTTGATGCCGGCCGGCGTGTCGCCCCAAATCGTCTTCGACGGGTTGACAGACGGCTGACATCTCGCTTCGCGTCCGGAGGTGGCGTGCGACCACGCAATCATTCGCCCATAGTGCTCGCTAGGCGCCGTCGATGTCGGCGCCGGAGTCGGCGACGCCGCAGCGGTCGCAACGTCGATCTTCGCCGGGTCGGACGGCGCCACGACGATTCCACATACGAGCTGGAGATCGGTGTTGTCGCGGACCGTCGAGACATACAGGATTCGCCACGCTCGAGCTGCGGCGGGAAAGTTCACTTCGCTCGCGCCCGGTGTCACTTCGACCGAGCCGATCAATTCGCCCGGACGACGGCCCGTCATTTCAATGTCGGGGACCGTATTGCACGGCGGTTGTGGCGCCGCCTCTCGAGGCTGCGCATCGTCGGTTGGCTTCGAACATGCGGCGACGAAAATGGTCGCGGCAACTACCGCTACGAGGATTTTCAGTGCGCGCGTCCTTTCTCCCCTCGAAAGAGAACCTAGCGACCGGCGGATACAGCCCCTCAAACGCCGGCGCCCGGATCGCCTGATACCTTCGTCGAATGCAAGCAAATCAGCCAACGAAAATCGATCCGTGGCTGCTCGTGTTGGCGTCCGGCGCCATTTTCATGGCCTACCTGGGCAACGCGACGCTCGGCGTATTGCAGCCATCGATTCAATCCGACCTCGGCCTCGACCACACCCAGACGGTGTGGATCGTCAACGCGTTCATGGTCACCCTCGCCATGTTCACCGCCCCGGCCGGGCGCCTGGGCGACGATTACGGCCATCGCACGGTCATCCTCGTCGGGCTGGGCGTTCTCGGCGGGGCGGCGCTCTTCACTGCGTTCGCGGACGGATTCCTGTGGCTCGTGATCGGTCTCGGGGCCCAGGGCATTGGCGCTTCGGCGCTCTATCCGACGGCGATGGCGATAGCGAGCAACAGCGTCGCCAAAGACCGCGTCGGCGCGGCCATTGGATCGGTGGCAATGATCGCCCTGTTCGTGTTCGTCCTGGGCCCGTCCATCGCCGGCTTCGTCACGGATGCGATCAGTTGGCGCGCCATGTTCTGGCTGACGGCGATTCTCGCGGCGTTCGTCGCCACCGTCGGCTTCCTGCGTGTGCCGAAGCAGACACAGGAACACGAATCTCTCGACGTGCCGGGGACGGTCTCATTGATCGTCGGCATCGCGTGCGTCGTGACGGCAATCCTCCAGTCTCTCGTGTGGGGATGGGCCGCGCCCGCGACGCTCGTGCTCTTGGGCGTCGGCATCGTGGTGCTGGTCGTGTTCGTGGTCACCGAACTCAAGCGGCGTTCGCCGCTTCTCGACATCCGACTGTTGACGCAGAAGAACTTCGGCGGCATCACTTGGACGGTATTCGTCGCGCAGCTGCTCATCGGTGGATACCTCATATATTTTGCGTCGTTTCTCCAGGATGCCCTCGGATTCAGTGCGTTCATGGCAGGCCTGGGCATGCTCGTCGCGTATGCGCCGGTGCCGTTCTTGTCGCGATTCGTATCGGACTGGACGGGCAAGGTCGGGCCACAGGCGCCGACAGCAATCGGAATGGCGCTGCTCGTGCTCGGCCCACTGCTCGTCGTGATCTTTGGCGACTCGCAGTCGTTCCCACTGCTGATCCCGAGCCTGGTCGCGATGGGCGTGGGTCAAGGCTTCGCTCTGCCCGCTCTCGTGGTTGCCTCCATGACAGCGCTCGAACCCTCCGAACGGGGGGCAGGCGGGGGGTTGATCACCGCGCTCCGCTGGATCGCCGTCGCGCTCGGAACGGCCGGCGTTGGCGTCGTCATCAACAATACGCGGATCAACAACGAAAAGTTCGAGTCAGTCCACGACGCGGCATTGTCCGGCTACATTCGCGGTTTCGTCATGCTCACCGTGATCGCCGTCATCGGGCTGGTCCTCGGCGTAACGCTCGTCCGAAACAAGAACGCCCCGCAGCTATGACGTCGCGGCAAACTCTATGACCCCTTCCGATGACATCGACACGTCGATCGTGTCGCCCTCGTTGAGATCTCCGTCGAGTACCCGAAGCGCGATCGGGTCGGCGAGTTCGCGCTGAATCACGCGTTTGAGCGGACGCGCTCCGTAGACGGGGTCATAACCAACCTCGACAAGATGATCGGCCGCGTCGTCGTCGACGTGCAGAGTCATCGACCGTGCCGCCAGCCGGTCGCACAAACCACCAATTTGAAGCTCGACTATCCGCCGCAAGTCGGAACGGTCGAGGCGTTGGAACACGACGATGTCATCGATGCGATTCAAGAACTCGGGGCGCACTTGCGCCCGGACGACGTTCATGACCCGCTCGCTAATCGTGCTTTCGGATAAGTCGGGGTCGATCAACTCCGATCCGAGGTTCGACGTCATGATCAGCACGGCATTCGTGAAGTCGACGGTTCGACCCTGTCCGTCTGTCAGGCGCCCGTCATCGAGGACTTGTAGCAAGACGTTGAACACGTCGTGATGCGCCTTTTCGATCTCATCGAGAAGTATCACCGAATACGGGCGGCGCCGCACCGCTTCGGTGAGCTGGCCGCCTTCGTCATAGCCGACGTATCCGGGCGGCGCCCCGATCAAACGTGCAACCGAGTGCTTTTCCATGTACTCAGACATGTCGATACGGACCATCGCCCGCTCGTCGTCGAAGAGATACTCGGCGAGCGCCCTCGCCAACTCCGTCTTGCCGACGCCGGTCGGACCCAAAAAGAGAAACGAACCGATCGGCCTGTTCGGGTCGGAAAGCCCCGCCCGCGATCGCCGGATCGCATTCGAAACCGCCGAGACGCCCTCGTTCTGGCCGATGACACGCTCATGTAGGTGCTCTTCGAGATGGACGAGTTTTTCGCGCTCGCCCTGCATGAGCCTCGACACCGGGACACCGGTCCAACGCGATACGACCTCGGCGATGTCTTCTTCAGTGACCTCTTCGGTCAGCATCCGTTTCGTCGATTGGATCTCGTTGAGGTGATCGTTCGTCGCCTCGATCTGGTTGTCGAGCGCGGGAATGCGCCCATAGCGCAGTTCGGCGGCTTCTTGCAGGTCGCCGTCGCGCTCGGCGAGATCTGCCGCTGTGCGAGTGTGCTCCAGCTGTTCTTTGAGGTCGCGGATCTGACTGATCGTGTCTTTTTCGTTTTGCCAGTGGGCCTTGAGTTCGGCGCCTTCCTCTTCGAGATTCGCGAGTTCTTCGGTGAGGGTGCCGAGGCGCTCAGCGGACACCGCGTCAGTTTCGTTTTCGAGCGCTGTCCGCTCGATCTCGAGCTGGCTGACTCGGCGCTCGATCTTTTCGATTTCTTCAGGCATCGAGTCGATTTCGATGCGGAGCTTGCTCGCCGACTCATCGATCAAATCGATCGCCTTGTCGGGGAGAAAGCGGGCCGTCACATATCGATTCGACAACACGGCGGCTGCAACGATCGCTGCGTCTCGGATCCGCACTCCGTGGTGCACTTCGTAGCGCTCCTTGAGTCCGCGAAGGATTGCTACGGTGGCCTCAACCGATGGTTCGCCAACGTAGACCTGCTGGAACCGGCGTTCGAGGGCTGCGTCTTTCTCAATATGTTTGCGATACTCGTCGAGTGTGGTCGCGCCGATCATGCGCAGCTCGCCCCGTGCGAGCATCGGTTTGAGCATGTTTCCGGCGTCCATGGCTCCTTCGGCCGCTCCGGCGCCGACGATCGTGTGCAGCTCGTCGAGAAACGTGATGATTTCGCCGTCGGAGTCTTTGATCTCGGCGAGGACCGACTTGAGGCGCTCCTCGAACTCGCCCCGATACTTCGCACCTGCGACCATCGACCCGATGTCGAGCGAGATGAGGCGCTTGTTGCGCAGCGGCTCCGGGACGTCTCCAGACGCAATACGACGCGCAAGGCCTTCGGCGATCGCGGTCTTTCCGACTCCGGGTTCACCGATGAGCACGGGGTTGTTCTTTTTTCGGCGGGCGAGCACTTGGATGACACGGCGAATCTCATCGTCACGCCCGATGACGGGATCGATCTTGCCGGCGCGGGCATCTTGGGTAAGGTCGCGACCATATTTCTCGAGCGCCTGGATGGTGTCTTCGGGGGTCTGACTCGTCACTCGTTGGCTTCCGCGGATCTCCGCGAGTG
>SDBV01008620.1_pt1 | contig 13713 bp, 9 predicted proteins | sample 2277081 | NCBI WGS metagenome assembly SDBV01 (sample SAMN10402039, study PRJNA504765) | marine sediment metagenome | isolation source: marine sediment core GS10_PC15, 223 cmbsf | place: Arctic Ocean: Southern Knipovich Ridge | collected 2010 | reverse complement strand
CTCGAAATAACCTGTCAGGCTGAGCGGAGCCTGTCCTGAGCGTAGGCGAAGGGTCGAAGCCTGACAGGAGCCGCGTATGCCATCCTTCGTCAAGCCTTCAGCGGCCAGCAATCAGTGGTTAGCCGTTGGCGGTCGGCAATCAGCGATCAGCAACTGACAACGGACCACGGACAGTTTTCAATTTTCAATCGACAATCGTCAATCGACAATACACTATTGATGCCTGCATTAATAGTCCAGATGGACAGCCTCCTATCATTCTGGAACATTTATAACTCGACGCGCTGAAAATCCGATACTCGCCAAGTATCCTACCTAAGCGTTTTCCTATCTTAAAATCATTCATGGTGTGGTATTCCCAGGGCGGATGACAACCATTTTACATAATTTTGACAATTTCATGACAACAGTGTCTTTCGTATTCCCTAAAATTGGTACAGAAATAAAAAAAGAACCGGAATCCCTATTATGATTTATCCCAGGCAACCGAAAGTTACTCCTGCCAAGATCTTCGGTCTCGCGTTCTGGCGCTACTACATCGTTTTAATGCGCCCGTATCTGCTCTTCGTTTCAGGAATTACAGGGCTCGTGGGATTGTCGTTAGCCCCAGCATTATCCCTCACCCGCTTGCTCGTTCTTTCGTTGGTATTTTTCCTCTCCTATGGCTTTGGCCAGGCCTTGACGGATTGCTTTCAAATGGACACGGACGCACTCTCATCCCCCTATCGACCTCTCGTGCAGGGAAAAGTCCAGCGTAACGATGTGCTGACGGTCAGTTATCTGGGATTGATTGTAAGCGGCCTGATTCTGGGATGGTATAATATTCTCACACTACCCTTAGCGCTGCTGGGCGTCATCAGGCGGGGTTTTGAAATCCTTACTTCTAAGAGTGGTCCAAAGAAGAGGGGCTGGTCAGGTAGCCATCGAGGAATATTTTTCCAACTAGCGTGAGGCTAAGTCTTCGCTAACGAGAGGGAGCATTCAGTCGACTTTACCGATCCAAGGCCGGATGGTTCTGGATCATTCCCGCGGCCCCTATCAAAGCCTCGATCTCACTTAGTTTCCTTGGTGCTATGTCTGTTAAGTTCTCTATGCCGTTTTCAGTAATTAAGATCGTATCCTCATAGCGGATGTAGAGGTTCTCCTCTGGCACCCGTAGCTGTGGATCAACTGAGAATACCATACCAGGCTGTAGTTCTGCCTTACGATAATTGCCAACATCATGGACGGCCATTCCAACAGAGTGAGATAGCACACCGCCGCCTGTCTCTAACAGTTTTACAGCGGCCTTGCGGAAGCTACGCTTTGAGAACGTTGTCTTTTTGAGAATCGGTTCCATTTGGGCGGTCAATTCATCCATGATTTGCTCTGTAGTCATACCGGGCTTGATGATCGACAGTGCCATCTCGTGGTAGATCAGCACGAAGCCAATCAGCTCCCGTTGCCAATCGCTATACTTGCCACTTACAGGCCACATCCGTCCGATATCGCTCACATAGTAGTGGTAATCGGGGGCGTAGTCCATGAGAATTAGATCGCCCGACTTCAGCTGACTAGTATTCCTGAAGTAGTGGGCATTGATGATATTTTCTGTACCGGCAGCGATGATGGACCGGTAGGCTTCCTGCCTGGCCCCGTTGACCTGAAAAACGTACCTGCCCACAGCATCCAGTTGATACTCATAGGCCCCGGGCGTTGTGCTTTTCATTGCTTCAATCACGGCTAAGCCCGAAAGCCTCCCCGCCATACGCAGCAACTCTATCTCCTTTGGGCTTTTAACAAGGCGCATCTCATCGAGGATAGGCGTCAAATCCATGATCTCCGCGCTTGGGTGCCGCGTTCGGATGAGTTCGATAAACCGGCTACCCCTGGACTGCCGGCCATCCCAGTGATCTTCAGCAATGGCGGCGTTGGCTGCGTTTATCTCACCTCGATTTTCTGTATTTTGCTCCCCAGGCGAAAATGGTACAAAGATGCTTTGGGCGTCGATATTGGTAAACTGAGTGCTCTCCAAAACCTCGTCTACTCCGGTGAGGCGTCTAACTAACTGGCCATCATCGGCAGACAATACCTTGCCCTCACTCCGCTCTAACCGCTCGTTTCTAGCTGGCAAGAAGAGGGTGACTTTCCGGCTACGTCCGTCCAGCATTAGATAGGCGAAGGGGGTTTCGATCCCGCTAAGGTAGTAGAAGGTGTTGGTCTGTCGGGGGAACGTGAAACCCTTTACCTGTGGTGCACCCTGAACGACCGCGACTGCTTCACTGCCGATCTGATCGAAAATCTTATCCCACCGAGCCCGAAATTCTTCCGGCTGGAAATCACTCTGGTAGTGCTGGGCAATGCCCGTAATTGGTAATGATATCGAAATAATGAGTGCTGACAGAATGCGTTTCATATCTATAATCCTATCTGTATCGGTTCAGAACCTTTTGGACATTCAGGGCTAGAAACTAAGAGATACAATTCGCTGTTCCAAGGTTTAATTCACGCCTCATTCGAAGCATCCTCCGCTTGATAAGCAGCCCCTACTTCAGCAGCACCATCTTGATGACCCGTGCATAGTCCGGTGTGACCCGACGGCACTTCAATGCGCGTATCGGGTCTGCCGGGCCACCTTGACCAGGTCGCCCAGGCCTGGAGCATAGGGGCGCAATACGAAACGATAGCTATATGGCTGGGCCGGCAGGCGGTACTGCGGCCATGGCCGGGCATTCTCGGTCCATCCATCATCCCCACCAACCCCCATCTGGCGGTAATCCAGGTTTACGGTGATGGTATCACGGATGGGCAGCTGGTTGATGTGGGTGGCCCGCTCAAGGTCATCGCTGGTATAGGGCCAGGCGCTGATGCAGATCTCCGGTTGCCCCGCCATCAGCAGTCCAGCGCCATCCTTGCCGGTAAGAGCTAACCAGCGCACACCGGTCTTGTTGCCGTTCTCCTGGGGACGTACGTAATCGTGGATAAAGTCCGCCACCGGACCCGACCAGACACTGAAGGTCCCGCTGGTCATTCGATCCCAATAGGTATCGTGAGGCCCGCGGCCGTACCAGGTGAGAGTGCCCAGACGGCTTGGTACCCCCAACTGCATGCCGAAACGGGGCAGGTTGGGGAGGTCCTTTCTGCCCGGTGTGAAACTCCCCTCGACCACCACATCCCCATTGCCGTAGATGTTGTAAGTAGTGCGATAGGTGGAGGCCACCTCGGTCAGAGTCACTTCAGCCACAACCTGGACTACCTGGGGCTTAGGCTGGCTCACCGTCACCTGGCGCACCGAACGATGCCGTCCGGCTTCGCGCCAAACCCCGGAACGGCTCGGCATCCCCCCCACACCGAAGGTGAAGGTGGGGTCCCAATCGTTCTCGATATCGTTATCCAGCGGCTTGCGCCAGAAGTTGGGCACCAATGGAGTGGCTACCAGCTCCTGCCCCTGATAGGCAAAGCTCTCCAACGCGCCGCTCTCCTTACTGATGGTGACAGTAAAGTCCGATCCCTGCACAGTCACCGTTGTGGACGTCTCTTCCAGTTGGAGGGGAGACAGAGTGGCCACATCTAACCCAGGCAAGGGGGGTACTTCCCAGGGCAGGAGGAACTGTTCCCAAGCCACCACGTGGCCGCGTTCAGCCCAGGGAGTATCTTCGTCCAGGGCAAAGGTGAGTTTCAGGATATACTCGACGCCGGGCTCCAGGGCACGCTTCTTGAATGGTACCCGGACTTCCCTCTCCTCCCCCGGTCCCAATTTCAGCCGCTTCAGCCGGCCCTCCTGCCACACCTGGCCGTCAGCCAGTACCTGCCAGGTGGGCAAGACAAAGTCCAGACTCAGGAAATCGTAGGTGTTGCGGATGTGCACAGTCCCTTTCTCCAGATCCACCGGGGCGACCCGGATGCGCTGGTAGACCTTCTTCACCTCGAAGATCTCGGGCTCTGGTTTACGGTCAGGACCCACAATGCCGTTGCAGACCATGGTTCCGTCCGACGGGGTTCCCGGGGGACCGTAATCACCGCCATAGGTCCAGTACATGCGCCCCTGATCGTCGACCTTACGTAACGCTTTATCGGCCCAGTCCCAGATAAAGGCTCCGATGATGCGGTTGGGCTGCTCGATGAGGTCCCAGTACGCCTTCAGGTTCCCACCGGCGTTGCCCCGGGTATAGGCGTATTCGCACAGGATAATCGGTCGCCGGTCGACCTCGTTGGTCAGCATGTGCTTCAAGTGGTCGATGGTGGAGTACATGCGGCTGCGCATATCCACGAAAGAGGGATCGGCTGGGCTTCCCTGGGCGCCCTCGTAGTGGACGTACCGGGTGGGGTCGTAGTCGTGCATCCACCCGGCCATGGCGGCGTGATTGGGCCCGGTGCCGGACTCGTTGCCCAGGGACCAGAAGATCACCGAGGGGTGGTTTTTATCCCGCTCCACCAACCGAACAGCGCGGTCCACGAAGGCGGCGTGCCACCGGGGATCGTTGGACAGCAGCCCCCGCACGCCGTGAGTCTCCAGGTTAGTCTCGTCGATGAGGTAAATCCCGTACTGGTCGCACAGATCGTACCACATCGGGCTGTCAGGGTAATGGGACGTGCGGACGGCATTGATGTTGTACTGCTTCATGAGCCGGATGTCCTGGATCATGTGCTCCCGGGGCACGGCATCGCCCCGGTCGGGATGGTTCTCGTGACGGTTCACGCCATAGAGCAGCACCTGCCGCCCGTTGATCCACAGCCGTTCGTCCCTGATCTCTATCTCCCGGAAGCCGATGCGCTCGCTTTCGGCCTCTACCACCCGGCCGCGGTCGTCCACCAGGGTGAGCACCAGGGTATACAGGTTAGGGGTTTCGGCGGACCACTTCTTTGGATTGGCAACCTGGCCTTCAAGCAGGGCAAACTCCACCGGATTCCTCTGCCCGGCGTACCACGCTTTGACCACCGTTTCCGCCGCTACTCTCAGAGGCTTGGCAAAGACCGACCGCTTGCGAGCGTCGTACAGCTGGGCCTGAATGGTCCACCCCTCCAGACTTTGCTCCGAGAAGTCGACCAGCTTGGGCCGGATCATGAGGGTGGCATCCCGGTACTGGTCATCCAGGTCGGTGCGAACGAAGAAATCGGCGATGTGCACCTGGGGTGTGGCGAAGAGGTATACGTCCCGGTAAATGCCGCTAAGGCGCCAGGTGTCCTGATCCTCCAGGTAGCTGCCATCGGACCAGCGGTACACTTCCACCGCCAGCACGTTCTTGCCTGTTTGCAGGTAGGGTGTGAGGTTGAATTCGGCCGGCAGACGGCTGCCCTGGCTGTAACCCACCGCCTGCCCGTTTATCCAAAGGTAGAAGGCGCTTTTGACGCCATCGAAGTGGATGAAAACCTGCCGCCCCGCCCAGTTCGCCGACACCTCAAACTCCGTGCGATAGGAGCCCACCGGATTATCGTCGTGTGGTATATGCGGCGGATTGGGATGCTCCGGGCTGAATGGATAAGACACATTGGTATAGATAGGAATACCGTAACCCTGCACCTGCCAGCTGCCGGGTACGGACAGGTCAGCCCAGCCGTTGACATCATAGTCGGGCTGATAAAAATCGATCGGCCGGTCGGCTGGCTTAGGAGACCAGTGGAACTTCCAGGTACCGTTCAGGGACTTGTAGTAGGGGGAGGCCTCGCGGGTGCCTTTCAGGGCTGTGGCTACATCAGGGTAAGGTAGGAGGGTGGCATGGCCTGGCTCCTTGTTCCGGCTGATAACCTCCGGATTCTCCCAGTCAGGGACCTGAGCCACCTGGCCAGCGTTAGCGGAAAAGTACAGAACTGCCACAATGGCCGGAATATGCCATCCCTGCCCCTTAATACCCATAGCTGCCTCCTCTTCTATGATAGCCGGTTGATGTGCGGCTGATTGGCCGTAGCGCTATTTCTTGCCGTATTCCTCAGTATACTACGCACATCATCAGATCGATGTGAGATACTTGTGCTAAAAATAAGAGCGATATTTTGCATATCCAAGGCTTTACCGACGCCTCATTTGAAGCGTTTTGACTTTGGTTTTCACCAGTTGGTCCAACCAGCTATTAAAAACTGCAAACCTCCCCCCTGCCTTCGTCAAGAGCGCGCAGTTGTTGCTTGGTTTATCGGTAGTACCGGTCCTGGTTTCCGGTGCACAGTCCCGTTATTTATTTAACTTATTTTGGGTGATGTCACTCAATAAGGGCTGTCATCGCGAGTCCCCCGACAGAATGAGCCTATAATTTTATCGTATCCACCGCATCCCTTCTGCTGTTATTACGGGAAATTTGTTGACCGGTGTGAAGGGCGTGGGGTAGTCTGCCCCGGAGTGGCTCATTCGGCATGATTCGAACCATTCCCGGATAGATGCTTTCATCTGCGCAGCCACTTCGGGGTGATCCCCAATAATGTTGGTCGTTTCCGCTGGATCTTTTACCAGGTCGAACAGTATATCCTCTTCCCCATTTTCTGATAGATTTGTCATGAACTTGAAGTTGTTATCAACCAGTGCGAGGGATGTAGACCTGTGAGCCGTTCTTCTGGGGGCCAAGGGTGAGCAGAATGGAATTGCCTTGGGGCGCTCGGTCATTTCACCTGCAATCAAGGGCATTAGATTGACGCCGTCAATCGGCCGCTCATCCGGCATTTTGAAGCCCAGCACTTCTTGAATGGTTGGGTAATAATCGAGGGTGCTGCCCGGGGCTTCCACTACGCTGCCGGCTTTCGCATGTCCGGGCCATTCCAGCAGGGCAGGGACGGCTACACCTCCTTCGAACAGACTGCCTTTGCGTCCGCGTAATCCACCCGTGACGCCTCTTGAGCGCCTGAACCACCAATCCGGTCCGCCAATTTCCGAGAGACTCGCTGGACCGTTATCGCTGCAGAACCATATCATGGTGTTATCAGCGATACCCATGCGCTGCAGTTCTTTGCGCAGTCGGCCAATCTGTTCATCCATGGCGGTTATGCAGCCGTAATAGTGCTGTTTATCGTCGCTGTATTCAGAGTACATTGCTTTGTACTCGGGACCTGCGACTACAGGGTCGTGGGGTTCGTGGAACCAGACTGTGGCCATGAAAGGCTGGTCCTGCCCGGCAGCTTTGTTAATGAAGGGCAGAACGCGATCCATGACGATCCTTGCTGCAGATCCTTCGACATTGTCTGTCACGTCTACACCATTATGCAAGAAGCCAAGTTGGGAATCTGCATCAAATCGCTTACTGTCCATAGGATTCCAGGTTGGGACGTTGCACTCGGTGGTAAAACTTTCGTCATAATCCCGCTCCCAGGGCGGAGCGTACTTTTTATCTCTGTCCTCATAATATTCGGGCATGGTCTGGCCGGTTCTGGTGATGGGCGCGAGATGCCACTTGCCGAAATGACCGGTTGTGTAGCCTTTCGATTTGCACATCCTCGCAATCGTAATCTCCTCCGCCGGGAGATATCCGACACTGGCAGAGAAAATACCGTAGCGCATATTATGGCGGCCTGTGAGACAGGTGCCACGAGTTGGCGAGCACACCGGGGCACCGGCATGAAAGCGGGTGAATTTGACACCATGCGCCGCCATTTCGTCAAGGTGTGGCGTTTTGATGATAGTATTGCCATTGAAGCCTACATCACCGTAACCGAGATCATCGGCCATCATTAATATGATATTGGGTCGTGGCCCATCATTACCGGCGCGAGCCAGCCACGGCGCCATCGTCAGAGACGCCGCACCTACACCTAATACCCTTATGAAATCATCACGCTTCATTAATAAGTGTCCCTGTTTTCACTTTTAGTCAGGCTGCGCCGCCCGGGCGGCTATACCCCTGATCCTGGTATTTCTTCAGTAGTGCCGTAAGTTCGCTGACAATTTCAGGATGCTCATCCCAAAGATCGTGCTGCTCGTACGGATCGTTCTTTATATTATATAATTGGCCGGGAGAACCTGGAACAGGAGGTTCTCCTGCGGGATCTACCCACCCACCTGAGGTTTTTGTCTCATGTATCAGTTTCCAATCACCTTTGCGAACCGAGAAAACACCATAGACAGAATGATGCAGCAAAGCATCACGTATCGGCTCGCCCGAATTCTTCCCAAGCAGGGCCGGCAAAATGTTATAGCTGTCAGGACCGGCGTGAACACCAATTCCGGCACCGGTTAATGCGGCACATGTGGCATACAGGTCAGTCAGTTCAATAGGCTCGTCGGAAGTAGAACCGGGTTGTATCTTACCCGGCCACCGAGCAATGAAAGGTTCGCGATGGCCCCCCTCCCAGATGTGACTTTTGTAACCGCGGTAGGGCCCTGACGATTTATGTCCTTTCGCACCAACGCGTGGGCCGTTATCGCTGGTGAATATCAGGAGCGTGTCGTCGGCGATGCCCTGTTCATCCAGATAATCCGAAATCTGCCCGACACACCAGTCAACCAGGGCAACCAGGTCGCCACGGGGACCTTCCATCGTCAGGCCCTTCACAAAATCCGGTGGCAACCAGGGCGCATGCGGCGCAGATAATGCCAGGTACAGGAAGAAGGGTTGCGCCCCATTATTTTCAAGATGCTGGGAGATAAATTCCTTTGACTTCACTACGTAAGTCGGATCCACATCCTCGTTCTTCCAGCCGGGAACCATGGGGCCTTCACGCGAGCCAAAAGTAATCGGCGAATCGGTCCGTTCCATGGTAGCCGTGGGCAACTCACTACATTGACCGTTTTCTATAAAGACGTATGGCGAATCCACCGTTGAACAGGCGGCCGTGATGAACGAATAGTCAAAGCCATGGTCGTTGGGGCAGTCCACCATCCCCCTTGAGAAGTCCACATTGAGGGGTTGCCGCCTCTCAGGCTTGAAAGGCTCGCCTTCCGGAGTGTACCAACCACCTCCCAGGTGCCACTTACCGATGCAGGCAGTTTCATAGCCTTGTCCCTGGAGCAACTTTGCCACTGTCATGCGATCTTTTTCGATTAGGGCGGGTGAATAGCCATTAAGTACATCCCTTTTCAAATGTGTCCGCCAGGCATAGCGGCCAGTCAACACACCGTATCTCGTAGGCGTACAAACTGCCGCTGGGGAATGCGCATCGTTGAACTTTATTCCCTGTTTGGCAAGGTTGTCAATATTGGGTGTTGCAATGAGGGACTCAGGATTATGACAGCTGATATCGCCATAGCCCAGGTCGTCAGCCATGATGAATATGATGTTAGGTCTCTGGGTTGACTTGCCAGCTTGCCAGCAGCCAGAAACAGCCAATGCCGCGGCGGAGACACCCATATACTTCAAAAAATCACGTCTATTTATCGGCATAAGTTCACCCCTCATTTATTAAAAGGTGTTTGTTCAGGTGTCGGCAATTTTTTCAGCTGTGGGCAGTAGTCATACGGATATCTATGGGGACGTGTTCCAGAACCATGTTCGGAGTCACTGCCGGGATAAGGAGGCATTACATATTCCCAGACGATCTCTCCATCACGGGTAACCTCAAAGATTCTTCCCGTAGTGGATTCACAAATGAACGTGTTCCCATTAGCCAATCTCTGTTGCGTACCCTGGATAGAGCTAAAGAATTCCTTCCCTCTCTGGTATAGCCAGACTATCCGTTTCGTAACGGGGTTGATCTCAAGAATAACGGTCATTTCGTCACGAACGGCTGGCCCGTCACGGCCGGAGGTCTTTGGACCAATCCCGTTATCAAACATAAGGATATTCCCTGCTCCCGGCATTCCTTTCTTTATCATATATGGCTCATGAGGACGTGCCAGACCGCCCATATATTCTCCGGTGTAGGTCCACACAACATCTTTTGTCTCTCGATCTATTATCATGATCTTATCAAGGTGCCTTGGACATATTATGACATTCCCCGGTTTAAACTCCTCATGCCCTTCATCGTACCAGTGATTTTCCGGGAGCACCCGAACCGTATTGGTATGTGTCCAATCCAGCGGCCGTCCCTCCCGTACACGTATTGAAGACACGGCACCTAAATCCACATGCTCATGCAGGTGCCACTCCCATATGATCGCTCCCTTCTTATTCACTTCTAAAACACAATCTCCAATGATCTTCTGCGATCGTCTCGCCGGATCTTTCAGTACTTTCTTATACTCATCCGTCACTTCATCGTGAACAAGAAAGATTGTGTTGCCGTTGGACAGTCTCTGCAGGTCATGATGTATAAAGCCAACCGAGGGGTATCCCGTACTGGGATACGGGCCACCGGGAACCTCGAATTCCCAGACAAGATTACCGTCCCAGTCGTATTCACGTGCTTTGCTGCCCTGCATTACTGCAACATGACCATCTTGCAATAGAGTTGCTCTTTCGGTACCGATATCCCACTTATGTACTACATTACCGTTCATGTCGATTATCAGGATCATACCACCTTCGTATGGAACCAAAGTGTAGCCATTCCAGCATCTATCCGGCTTGTAAATTGTGGTCCCTGATGGGAATCCATCTGATTTCCCGTAAGCCGATAAGGTAAATAATATGCACAACAAAATACCTATTGTTACGCTTTTGGTTATTTTCCTTATTATCATAGTCTTAACCCTCCCTTTTATCCTTCCTTCGTCATTCGGGGACCGGCTACGAACTTCCCTGTTCGCGTCTCCCAAAAAGGGTACCGTCCCGTCTCGCTGGCGCTCGCTGGGGGCAGTCCCCATTTTCAGTCGGGCATGGACCTACTTGGGCTTCGCGCATTTTGTATATTACTCTGTTACACTTATCACCGGATTTTGTAGCTAATCGACATGCCGTCACCTTTTTCCATCGAGGCTCGTATGATGACCGTATCGTAGTTGGGACTTGTCTGCATATAGTCCAGGAAGTCCTGCATAGCCTCAGCAGAGAGTATGACATTATCGGCAACGACCACCGCGCCGACTTGGAGCTTGGGTTCGATCAACTTGAAGTACTTGAAGTAGTCACTCTTGACCGCATCAATATAGACGAAATCAAACTCGCCTTCAAGCGTGGGCAAGGTTTTCAAGGCGTCTCCTTCAATACAGGTGACCGTTTTCTCCAGACCGACTTTCTGCAGGTTCTCTCTACAGGCCTTCACCCGCCTGGGAACGATCTCCAATGTATAGAGGTGTCCCCCCGTTCTCTCAAAGGCGATGCCCATGACGATAGCGCCATATCCGGTGTAGGAACCGACCTCGATGCCCCGTTTGGCATTTCTGCTTTCGACGAGGATCCGGAGCATCATGGCATCACCCAGAGTGCTATTCATATCGCTCCACGGAAACCCTTTGATGAAATTGTTGCGGAATTCGTCGTTGACCTTCCCCCGGGCCGCGTCTTGAGCCTCTGCCGACAGGGCGGTCATGGTCGTCCACAAGATCACTAGAGCGGCCGCCGCAATCCAGCTACGCCCTTTCCGCAGTCTTTGTTGCATGATGATACTCTCCATTCTCATCCGATCCATCATAGACAGCCAATTCAAACCGGCAAACATGAATACAGCCTACTTCCCTAACCCGCCACCATTCAGCGACAGCCATGTTTCACCTGAATATAAGCTGAGCGAATTCGTATAGATACCGGCGCCAGTTGAGCCACGTATGGGCGCCGTCAGTCGTATGAGCCACGTGTTCTATATAATTTTCCTTCAGGAATTCAAGGGTCTGCTGGTAGCGCTCGAAGAGGAAGTCATCGGTGCCGCAGGCTAACCAGAACACATCGGTTTTTTTGTTTATCGAATCGAGATAGTCGCCGTGGGTTTCTTTAAACCTGTCCAGCTGACGTAGGCCCATACTGAATACCCCCAGCGAACTGAACATAGCCAGGTGTTTTATCCCAATGTTGATTGTTTGAGAACCACCCATGGACAGGCCAGCCAGCGCACGGTTTTTCGAGCCCTTGGCCGCCCGATAATGTTCCTCAACAAAAGGAATTAAATCACTGAGCAAGTATTTCTCGAATCTATCAGTTCTACCACTGCTCCTGGAATCTTCGCCTTCGATTCTGGGGACGTGTCCATAGGGCATCACGATTATCATGGGCTTGGCTTTTTTGTCGGCGATGAGATTATCCATGACCAGGTTAACACGGCCCATATCAGTCCAGATAAATTCATAACCGCCCATTCCATGCAGCAGGTAGAGCACGGGATATCTGGTCCGCCGGCTACCAGTCAGGTAGCCTGGAGGCGTGTAAACATAGAATTTCCGGTTAATGCCAAGGGTTTCCGATTCTAACAAGTTTAGGTGTATCTCGCCGTGAGGGACGGGACGCTGGTCATAATACATCGGTTGATCGCCCGGTATTTCAACCAGACTGCGGTTTGGCCATTGATTAACCAGTACATAGCGGTTGAATGGATCAGCCATGCCTACGCCATCGACGTTAAATCCATAGACGTAGATCCCCGGCTCGGCCGGTCCCAGGGTGACACTCCATATTCCTTCATCGTCCTTTGTCATGGACTGATCGCCTTCGGTAAACTGTGTGTGTACGATTACCTGATCAGCATTCGGCGCGCGTAAGCGAAATGTTACCGTACGGTCAGCTTGAACTTCTGGAGATAACAGCCTTCCCCCTCGTTGGGCTACACAGACTTGTGGAGCCAAAGCAGCTATGATCAGCAGCCACAGAGTTGCCCAGTTCATGCTCGGCATTCTCATATTTCACCTCCAGGTATGTATTATGTAAGGTAATTAGTAACGGAAGTTACGGTACCGTTTCAGGACAAAGTGAACAGATTTGGACTAAAACCTGAGAGACACTTTTGCTAAATTGATCAGGCAAGCGCAGAGGGCATCACCAGTGATCTCGTTATTATAAATAGCTCTGATTTTTCTGTTTAATGGAGGTCCCCTTAGGCAAATGAACTATTCTACTATACGGCTGATCATGGCTTCCTGTTGTTGGATTCATAATAAACTTGAACATGGATATTCAAAAGAAACCCGCTACTCGCGTCACATCGCGGGAAAATCATTCGTGAGATCCCAGTTCATATCGAAGTTTTTAAATCCCCGTTTCAGCGCCGGTGAGGTCAATCCCGCCGTAACCCCGGGAAAACCTTTCATTAGCCTCATTTCCTTCTTTTCTCCAGCCAACCGTAAATCGTGAGATTTTCGTCCGGCTCAGCGGAAGGAAAGAGAAAACTGGCCAAATACCCCACACCAAACAGGATCAGATGGCTGTATACGCCAAGCATATATTTGTGGTGGGTAAAGTTGAATTTGCCCAGATCCAGCAGCAGCCGCTTGTTCTCACCAATGCCGATGGGTGTGGATGTCAGGAGGGCATACCCTGTGAAGAGCACGCAAGCCCCGATTCCAACGTAAAGCCCTTGTTTATTGGCCCGCCGGCTGAACAATCCCAGCAGGAATAGCCCGGCTATACCCCCCGAGAAAACCGCATAGAGGGTGAAAATGATCCCCAGCACACCTTTGTTCCCCGCTTTGACGTATAGTGTGGCTACAAAGATAGCTGCCAGCCCAGCGACGACCACTAGAACCTTCCCCATTCTCAGCCGCTGCTTATCAGTGCTGTTGGGTCTCAGGCGCACATAATAGTCCTGCACGCCAATGGCGGATAGACAGTTCATATCCGAATCAAGGCTTGAAATAGCCGCTGCCAGCAAAGCCGCCAGGATAAGTCCGGTAAGGCCCACCGGAAGTTCCGCCATGATGAAATGCGGGAATATTGCATCGGCCCGGATGTCAGAAGGTAACGAGACGCCCGTAAGGTGATAGTAGGAGAACAGTGCCGTCCCGATGAACAT
>SDBV01008619.1_pt1 | contig 13713 bp, 15 predicted proteins | sample 2277081 | NCBI WGS metagenome assembly SDBV01 (sample SAMN10402039, study PRJNA504765) | marine sediment metagenome | isolation source: marine sediment core GS10_PC15, 223 cmbsf | place: Arctic Ocean: Southern Knipovich Ridge | collected 2010 | reverse complement strand
AACCAAGCGCGAAAATGGCTAGGGACACGAGTATCCCGCCGCCGGCAACGATCCAGATGCCGACTTTGCCGCCGGGTACGCTGAACGGCCTTGGGACGCGTGGCCGCTTGTAGCGGAGCTTGATCGTGCATGCATAGATAATGATGTATTCCATGAGGAATGCCGCAGTTGCCAACACGATCAGTAGCCAAAACCCATTCTGAACGTGCTTCGAGATGGCAAGTGGTGACGCAACGATCGTGATGAATGCCGCCTGTGCCACCAGGAGGTTGCGCGGGGCGTCCTTCTTGTTGACCTTCGACATCGACTTGGGGAGGTGCCCGTATCTAGCCGCCCCGAGCAAGCCCGTGGCGAGACCCAACAAGATGCTCGAGATTCGGCCCATCCAACCGACGGCAATCAGCGCTCCGATCACTACGACGAGAAACCCGACACCTTCGGAGCCGAGCAGCACCTGGAGCGACTCCATGAATCCCGAGACGATGTTGAGTTTGGACTGGGGCACGGTCACGACGATCGACAACGTGACGAGGATCATCAGCACAGCTGCGATCAGACCGGCAATTCCGATGGCGATTGGATAGTTACGCTCCGGATTCCGGATTTGCCTCACGAAAACGGCCGTGACCTCGATCGCAAAGAACGACGTCGCCGTCGCCGTGATGGCTGGAAGCGTTGACGAATTCGACAAATCTGGCACCAGCGCCCCGAGATCGAGTGAAACCGCCGACGGTTTGGATTGAACGATGAATGCGACCGCAAAACCAACGATCAGCGTCGCTGGTATCACAATCGACAAGATGACTCCGACAGAGCTGAACCGGCCCGTCTCTCGGACTCCGAACATGTTGATGAACGTCCCGATCCAGACGTAGGCGACGACGACGCCGTAGACATAGCTCGGACTCGACGAAAGAGCGCTACCAAGGACCATCGCCAACGCCGCGGCGGTAAAACTCAGTGAGGTCGTAAGCACAATCGTGTTGGCGACCCACTGGAACCAAACCACGACAAATCCGGTCCTCGGCCCGAACGCAAGCCGTCCCCAGAGATAGACACCGCCGTCGTGCGGCCAACTCGTTCCGAGTTCCGCGACGCACAGGCCCGTCGGAAGCATGGTAAACAGAGCCGCAGCGACGAGCAGCGTCACCGACGCCAACCCGGCCCTTGCAATCGCCGACGAGTTGGTGATTCCGGAGATGATCGCGAGGGTCATCATCGCGAGCAGAAAAACGCTCAACGTCTTCGCTGGAATGGCCCCGGATCTGTTCTCGCCCACGCAACGCCCCCCGACCGCACCTCGACCCATCCGCCGGGCCCACTTCACCCTACCGGCAATGCCGACGCCGCGATCTCAGCGAACTCGATCGCCAAACGCCATGCCCCGCTCGCGGTCACGCCCGCCCGATATCGCTCGGCAATCACACCTGCTACTCGCTGCCTCCTAGGTATGTGCTGATCTAATCGTCTTGGCGTTCTGGCGGCCATGATCGAGCCTGGTCTGCGTTGCTCCTCCATCCTTCGGGGCGCTGCCGGGGTGTCCCCGGGTGCGACTCCTCGTCGCGCCTTGCCAGCTCACGCCCCAATTCTCACGGCCTGCCGCTTCGTTTCAGGACCGTGCAGAACGGCGAGAATTGGGGTCGCGATCCTGACTCGCCAGACCATCCAAGGAGTAAATTAGCACACACCTAGCCGAGAGATCGGACGTCCAACGCAGGTGCCCAACGGAGATAGATCTGGTCTGGCGAGGCGTTTGCGATGTCGATATTCGGCAAAGCGTCGAAGTCGACTTCGACGCTGTCGGGCCCATCGTCGCTGACGATCCCCGCCCCGACTAGACGACCAATCGCATGATCGCGCTCCTGAACGCTGATCCGGAATCTTTCTCGGGCGTCGAGATGGTCGATCACGTCGGCAATCCGCACAGGGTGTCCTTTTTGCGTCTGAAGGATCGCGATTGTGACCAGCACATCGAGGTCGATCGCAGTGAAGTCGCATTCGCGCGCCACCAAGGTCTGCTCGTGGTTCTCTTCGTCGACAACACGAATCCGAGAGCCAAAGTCATGCTGGCGGTACACCTCGATTGCATGGTCGCCGCCTTCGAGGTCGGTACCAAGCCGCCCCGCATCGACATCGATGTGGAGCGATCCGCATTCGCATTCATCAGACACCGACGTTTCCAGGCTGAGAAAGGATCCGCAACGAACGCAGCGAACATAAAATCCCGACCCAATGGTCCATCCGTCGGCCCCGCCGGTCGCGCCTGGGCCAGTTCCGAGATACTCCAGGTCGGAGTTCTCGATCAGTCGGTGGCGGCGGTCATCTCGGGTCATCTAACCAGTATGAACGAGCGACCGACGAACGTCGAGCTTCCTTGCGCGGAAGATGGAGCGATCCTGGTTGAGGCGTCCGGCGGGCCTGCCGTCGCAGCTACGGTCCGGTAGATGCCGCGCCCGAAGCTCACGTTCTTTTGTGAACTGGCCGATTCGGAACTCGACGAACTGTTCGCCGATCCCGACGTGATAGATGCATTGTGCATTCTCGATGCGCGGGTAAGCATGGGAATCGTCGATCTGTCCGAGACGCGGGCGCGTTTCGTGAACCGGCTCACGGCGTCGGGTGTGCCGGTCGTTGCGTGGCTCTTGCTGCCCAAGTCCGAGGGGTACTGGTTCAGCGCGTCGAACACGACTGAGGCCGCCGCCCGTTGGCGCGAAGTGTCGACGTGGACCAAGGAGAACGGGTTGGCCTGGGACGGCGTCGGGCTCGACGCCGAGATGGACATCCGCGATCTGGAATCGCTGATGCGCGACCGCAGCAACATCTGGCCGTTCCTGCGCAAGCGCCTCGGGGCTCGAAGCCAGGTCGGGCGCGCCCGGCAGTCATACCGGAGGTTGTACGAAGACATTCACGCGGAAGGCTATGAGGTCGAGCATTACATGTTGCCGTTCATGCTCGACGAACGACGCGCAGGCTCCCGCCTCATACAGCAGATCAGCGGCATCGTCGATGTGCGCGGGGACCGCCACATCCCGATGCTGTACACGAGCTTCGTCCGCAGCGCCGGCGGCCCCGGCATGATCTGGAGTTACGGCGGCGAGGTCGAGCGCTTCCGACATGGACTGAATTGCATCCTGTGGGTCGACGCGCACCCATGGGTACTGGTGATCGGCGCGGCGGCCGCGATTTTGTTGTTGTGGAGGCGTTTGCGCGACTCGATGGTTCGACTACACGACCCTGAGTTTCCTGGATAATGGGTAGCGTTGACGTAAACGTGCTGGTCAAGATGCATGTTTTGTGTTTGTTGGTGTATTACCTAGGTCATCGTTGGGCTTTGTATGCGTCGAAGCCGAAAATGTCGTAGAGGCGCTGTTGGGTCGGGGTTGTGTCGGTGAGGATGTGGCGGGCTCGGGGCCTGCCGGTGTCGCCTTGGTAGAGCAGGGTTGTTTCTTTGATTTCGGCGAGGGTGTGTAGGAGTTCGCGGACGCTCATCTTTATTCCGGCGTTTGCTGCTTCGCGGCGCATGAGATGCGCGACGGCGAGTGCGAGGACACAGTAGAAGATGTGGATACGAATTTTCTGGTCGGTCCAGTGGAACATCGGTGTCGTCGCGATGACTTCGACGTCTCTGAGTTGACGGAATCCGGCTTCGACATCGGATTGGGAGCGATAGGCGGCGACGACGACGAGCCAGGTGTCGCGGTCGGTCCGTCGGGGGATATGGGGGTGTCCCCCGTTTGCCGAATAGTTCTGTTTCGAGGTCGTTGCGGGCTGTCTCGTCGGTGCGGTACGTGAGGCGTAACACCTACGTGGCGCAACCTGCTCGCCAACTCTCGCGAGGTACTCGCCTTGGACCCAATCGTGTTTTGGGCACCGGCAATCGCGATCATCATCACCGTTACGTCGGTGAATTTCCTCGATGATGGCCTACGCGACGCATTCGATCCGAAAGCGCTGGAGGAGCGGTGATGGCCAATCCAACGGCTACCCCCGAACCGGCCGTCGATGCGACGCCGGCGCCAATCATCGACGTCGACGACTCGCACGTCACGTTCTTGAGCCGCGACGGGCCGATCGTCGTGATCGACGGCGTGAGCTTCCACGTCGACCGTGGAGAGTCGGTCGCGATCGTCTTCCAAGATCCGATGACGACGCTCAATCCGGTGCTCACGATCGGAACACAGGTCGCCGAGACTCTCTTGACACACGACAAGTGCAAGAAACACGACGTGCAAGAACCCGTTGCGCAACTCTTGGGAGAGGTCGGGATTCCCGAGGCCCGCGACCGGATGAAGAACTATCCGCACGAGTTCTCAGGCGGCATGCGCCAACGCGTCATGATCGCGATGGCGATGGCCTGCGAGCCGGACCTTCTAATCGCCGACGAACCGACCACAGCGCTCGATGTGACGGTTCAAGCCCAGGTCCTCGACCTGGTCGACGATCTCCGCGAGGAGCACGGCACTGCGATGATCTTGATCACGCACGATCTCGGCGTCGTGGCTGGTCGTGGCGATCGCACACTTGTGATGTATTCGCCCCGGCCACTCGTCCGCCTGTCACTTCGGCGAACGGATCATCGAACTTTCGTTGCAGACCGACTCCAACGACGACCGCGCCGAAGGGCAAGACCAGTGACGGAGAACGAAATCGACAAGGCCGTTGAGGATGCGAAGCCAGCACAGCCAATCTTGGAAGTGAAAGACCTGCGTACATACTTTCCGATCCGCAAGGGCGTGTTGAAACGCAAAGTCGGCGACCTGAAGGCCGTCGATGGAGTGAGCTTCAAACTCGCTCGCGGTGAAACGCTGGGCGTCGTCGGCGAGTCGGGTTGTGGAAAATCGACGATGTTGCGAACCGTGATACGCCTCGTCTCGGCCACGAGTGGAAGCGTTCATGTCGGCGACGTCGATGTCCTCAAACTCAAACGCTCGCAGCTACGACATTTTCGCCACCGTGTGCAAATGGTGTTTCAAGACCCATATGAAGCCGTCGATCCTCACATGCCGACTCAATCCATCATCGAGGAGCCGTTGACGATTTCGACGCATCTAAGCCGCAATGAGCGCCTCGAACGCGTCGCCGAGCTGCTCCCAAAAGTCGGCTTGCGAACCGCCTACCTGGACAGGTACCCGCATGAATTCTCCGGCGGACAGCGTCAACGCATCGGAATCGCGCGTGCTCTGGCGCTCGAGCCCGAAATCATGCTGCTCGATGAGCCCGTTTCTGCACTCGACGTGTCGCTCCAAGCTCAGGTATTGAACGTCTTCGAAGATCTCCAGGACGAACTGGGCATCGCCTATGTTCTCGTCGCACATGACGTATCTGTAGTGCGCCATACGGCGGATCGAATCATGGTCATGTATCTCGGCAAGGCCATGGAGATGGGTGACACTGAGCCGCTGACTACGCGGCCGTCACATCCTTATACGCAAGCATTGTTGAGCGCAGTACCGGTGCCGGACCCGCCGCTCGAGCGCGCGGCAGGGCGAGCGCACGATCTTGGTCGGAGATCTGCCCTCGCCGACAACCCGCTCTTCACAGAACAGGGTTGATCTCTCTCTCGAATTGGGGACCCAGGCATCTTCGGCCAGGCGCCTATGATGCCGAGGCTCCTGCGTGTGAGCACCAAAGCGCTCGGCGTCGAATCGTTCCAGGTGGCCTTGGTGCCTGACAACCGAGAGGAAACAATGGCAGAGATATCGGCTTCAATCGAGATCGAACAGCCCCTCAGCACGGTCTTTGCGTTCGTGTCAGACCTCACGAACTTGCCTAAATGGCAAGATCAGGTGCTGGACGTGCAACGCGGTGATGAAGACCCGGCGCCGGGCGTAAAATACACTCAGACGGTCGAGATGCGCGGCCGCAAGACCGAAACCAAGGGCAAGTTCATTGCGTACGAACCCGATAAGGTGATCACCGTGACCAACGACGGTGGGCCCATGAAGAGCACGATCAGCTATCTCTTCGAGGGCGATGACGCGAAAACGACGCTGACGATGGAGCGATCGATCGAGGTGTCGGGTCCGCTCAAGCTCATAGCCGGAATGATCAACAAGGGCGCCAAGAAGGCGGCGCCCGAACAGCTCAGCGCCCTCAAGAAGCTCCTCGAAGGCGCTTGAGCCCACGTCGCAAGAGTATTCGGATACATCGACAGAAACCGCGCGGCTTTTGCGAGAGTGTGTTGGAAGCCGACATGCCGACTGTGAAACGCCGTCACCGATGAGCAGTCCCATGACAATTCTCGAATCTCTCGCCCGGGAACGCGTAAGAGAATGCGAACAACCGCGACTAGATGGGTGAGAACACCATGAAGGGAGAGACAATCAACTGGTCGACCAAATCCAAGAAGGCCATCACGATGGCGACGGCCGCGGGACTCGCAGCAGGCGGTCGCTTCAATTCGATTCGCCATGTCTCGATTAGGCGGTCGCGGAACGCGGCCCTTCGGATTTGGGCCGAGACGGATATCTGTTTTCGAAGATTCCGTAAGGAAAGTGCGATCTTGGCATCTACCTCTTGTCAGCCACACACGAGAGGAATACGCATGAAGCGTCGAGTCGCCAAAGCATCCGTCATCATCGACGTCGGTGAATGCGACACGCTGACGAACGGTTTGACTCATGAGACAATGTCGAAGTCCAAAATACGTTGATCCGACGAGCCGACGCCGGGCAAGGGCGACGCTGGATAGCTCGGTGGACGTGGCCGCACGGTAGCGCGGCCCAACGGGTGCGCTCAGATCGGAAGGTCCAGCAGGTCGGCGATCATGCTGCGGATCTGCGCGAGATTCGAAACACCGACGCTGTCGAAATGGTCGGTTATTCGATCGGTACTGATCACCGTACATAGGTGCGTTTGAACGGCGGACCGGTATTCGAGCCCATAGCCCTCGATAGCAAATTCGGTCGGCAGTTGCCGATCCAGGTTCCCCGTAGTCGGTACGACGTGGATCGTACGGGGACGCGCTTCGAGAACGGCGTCGGCGGTCAGGACTATCGCGTAGCGCTTCATGCCCGGCTCACTTCCGACGGGTATGCCGAAATCGACCTCGATCAAATCACCCGCCCGCATGCTCGCTCGACACTCGGGCGGCATCGACAAGCCAGGCTTCATCCTGAGAATCGGGGATAGCGGTTGCGAGCGCTGCGCCCATGCGCCTCTGCCGTTCTCGGCGAGCGAGGAATCTCAGTTCCGCGTCCATGGATTTGTTGTCTTCGTCCGCCAGCTCGCGAAGCTCAGCGGCGGTCTCACGCCGGACGCGGATAGTAGTCGTATCATGCATACATTTCAGTCTACATCATCTCACCAAAGTGGGTCGCGTTTTCGGGAGGGCCCTAACTCGAATCTGGCCGTGAGCCGTACCACGCCGATCACGGCTGCTGCGACGAGTAACGCCCATGCGGACCGACTAAGCCACCAGAGAGCGTCAGCCAGTGGCGGCTGCCAACCGAGTCCCCATCCCGCCGCCCAGACGACCGCGTAAGCGGTCGAATGCCAAATGTAGCTCGTCCACGTGGTGCGAATGAGCCCTTCGACAATGATCCAGAATGCCACGTAGGCGAGCACCGGACGGCCAAGACGCATGGCCCGCGCTTTCAAAAACTGGCGAGCGCCGCGTCTTTGCAGCGCCTGGTATGACGCGAAGCCGCCGACGACGACGAAAATCGTGAGCCACTTCAATAAATGCCAATCACCTGAAGTATCCATGTCGCAGCCCAACCGGCCGGAACTTGGTCGATCGGGTTCGACATCGCTACGGATCCGTCATCCCAGCGCGTGAGGCTAAAGACCGTGTGCCACAAGACGACGACAAGAATCGACCCAGCCCGGAGAAGGTCGACGTATCGGTCGCGGCTATCCGGCGTTGCCGTGGCAAGCGACGCAACGTCCGATACGCCCAGTTCTGCCGACGACGCGCGAACCGTCGTCCCGGTGCCGGACTCCGTTGACATGTTGCACTCTTTCGAACTTGGCGCCACAGCGGGGGCAACCTGGCGATCTCGATCTGACACTACTGTCGGACGCGGCGGGTTCGCTGCGGCCAAGTTTGAAGACATGAACTATTCCACCCAAAGGTCAGCGCGCGATCCGTCCTGTCGATCTCTCCGGCCCTACGATGAACACACTGCCGCTGTGAGCAACGGGAACGACGGCGCCGGGAATCGTTTTTTAGTTCAAGGCGCGAACGGCCGACGCAGTAGAGACGCCCGACACAGCCAACAAGGGATTGACGGCTTGGATTCTCTACAACAAGACCAGCTACGACAGTTGATCACCGCACGTCCGGACGGGGCGTGCGTATCCATATACCTCCCGACCCATCGAGCGGGGCGCGACACCGAACAGGATCCCGTGCGTTTCAAGAACCTCCTCCGAAAAGCGGAGCATGAACTCGCGGTCCTTGGGCTGCGCAAAACCGACATCGCGTCGTTGCTACAGAGACCACACCGCCTCCTCGACGACGCAGCGTTCTGGGCAAACCAAACCGACGGCCTCGCCGTCCTCGCCAACGCGTCGACTTGCCAGGTCTACCGTCTTGGACCTACCGACGAGTCCGTCACCGTCGGCAACCGCTTCCGCTGCATTCCACTGTTCGGGATCGTCGACAGCGGCGACCGCTACTACGTGCTCGCTTTCAGCCAGAATGAAGTGCGGCTATTCCTCGCGTCCCGCTTCGACATCGAGATCCTCGAGGTCGAAGACATGCCGACGAGCCTCGCCGCCGCTCTCGCCTACGACGACAAAGAGAAGCACCTGGAATATCACCAGGTTGGGCGCGGTGGCCAGACGCCGATCTATCACGGACAAGGGGCGGCCGGAGACGCCGTGCGCAAGCGGATCGATGTCGAACGCTTCGCGCAGAAGGTCGACGCCTACCTGCACGAACTCGATGGCGATCACCCGTTGTTACTCGCGGGCGTCGCCTGGGTCCTCGACACGTTCCGCTCGGTGTCAAAGTACAAACCGATCTTCGACGGGCAACTCCAGGGAAGCCCGGAAGCATTCACTGCCGCCGAACTTCACGCGCGAGCCGAGGATGCTCTTGCCGCCGAACGCGCCGTTGAAATGAGCGAAAACGAGGACGAAATCGCCTCGAAGATCGGCAACGGGCAGGCCACGACGACACTTCGCGAGATCCTGCCGGCAGTCCTCGAGGGGCGAGTTGCGTCAATCGTCGCAGTTCGCGGCGCGACTGCATGGGGCACGTACGACCAATCGACTGGGTTGCTCGACGAACACGTGGCCGAACAACCGGGCGACGAGGATCTCATCGACTTTGCAACCGGTGAGGCCTACGTGCGCGGAGGCGTCATCCATCTCGTCGACGCGATTCCCGGCGAAGCAGCAATCGCCGCCGCCTATCGCTTCTGATTGAACCGCGAGGCAGTTTCCGTCGGCTTCTCGATACGCCTGGCCACAATGACGCTTTCGTTGCCCCTCTTCCGGGGGCCCAGTGGCTTCGGTCGAAATCGACGACGGGCCTTCTTGCGTCGCGGTCGACGCGGCGATGTCGCCAATGTTTCGTTTTGAAGCCGCACGGGGACCAGCCGTTCGCGTCGAACGCCGACTCTCGATCGGCCCGCAATCAAGGGCTCCGATCAGAAGTAGCGAACAGGCAGCGGTGAGCGCCGACCGTTCTTGTCGTAGGTAACCCGCATGATGGTGGCGCCTCGACGAATCGAGGCGGTATCGGGCGGGAGCGGCATCGTGCTCGATCCTCGCAAATGAGGGCACAACGACACGCCACAACAACAAAGGAACGTGCCATGAATGAATCGGGTAACCCCGCCAATACCAACGACGTCGCGAACGACACGTCGGCAGCGACGGGTAAGTCGTCACCACCGAGCGAAGGTTGGTGGCAAGCGAGCGATGGACGCTGGTATCCACCCGAACCCACCCCTGAACCGCCGTCGACTGCGTCTGCATCTGCATCTGCATCGACGGTGTCGGATGCCGACTCGACGCCGGCGTCGCAACGAAGGTCGTTGTGGGGCCGTTTCCGCGGCCTGCCGACCGGGATACAAGTCGCCGCCTGGATCGTCGCCGCAGTCGTGGTAATCGCCGCGATCGCCGCTCCCTTGAGTTCGTCGACCAACACCGCCGGCAACGACACGGCATCCGAGTTCAACACGCCCACCAGCACTGCGAAGACCACGACCAAGGCCGCTCCAACGACGACGACTACGACGATACCACCGCCGACCGCACTGTCGGGTTCAGGCGACGAAGTCGTCGATATCGACCTCACCCCGTATGTTGGCGCTGTCGCTGTCATCCACAACAGCGGATCGAGCAACTTCACGGTGTCGGCGATCGGTGCCGGCAACGAACAACTCGATCTGTTGGTCAACGAGATCGGCCCATACCAAGGCACCGTGCTGTTACCCCGAGAACCCGTCGTCATCGTCGTCACCGCCGACGGCAACTGGACCCTCGACGTGACCGCATGAAACCCACCATCCACGCAGCTACCCTCTGGTTCGGACACGAAACGCCCGAATCGACACGTCCGTATCTGCATGCAGACCTGCAACTCAAACAACGCGCGCTCGATCGCACCGCGCCGCCCCGCACAAGACGCGGACGCTATCGAGCATCCAACAGCCTTCTCACCTTCCTCGACACTCTCTAGATTATCCCGAACTTCGCCTACACCTCACCGGCTCCTACCAGCACATTCACGCCAACATCGGCATAACTGGAACATCGGCATAATTTGTGTTATCCCGATATCGGGATAACACGAACAACGAAGCCGAACGCGATCTACGCCCAATCAAGGTACACCACAACATCAGCAACCTCTGGCGCACACTCGCCGACGGCCAAGCCTGGTGCCGGATCCGCAGCTACATCACCACCCTGACCAAACACGACCAGCCGATCCTCGACAACCTCCACAAGGCCATCACCGGCCAGCCCTGGATCCCCACCTCAGCCTGACCGCTGAACAGTTACGGATCTCGGCACGCTCAACTGCTGATGGCGCCGACCCGGCCTGGGCAGCTTTGTGATCGCTCACCCATTTGCCGAGATTCGACTCGCCGACACCAAGGTCACGAGCGACCTGCGCGAGTGTCTTTTCAGACGACAACGCCAGCTCGGCTGCCGCCTGCTTGAACTCCGGCGTAAACGAACGCCTCTTTGATGACATGGACTCCCTTTTCCGAGGAACACAATCCTCATCTAGGTGTCCGTGAAACCGGGGAATGCCCACATCCGCTAAGATGCATGCCGTCGGCAAAAGAATGGCGGCCAGTTCGATCGAGATGTCACGATCAGCGAAACACGCTCAGGACAAAGACGATACGCTCCGACCTGGCAACGCCGTCGCCGATGTGAGCAGCGACGCCGCTGGGCCTTTCGCCGCGCCGGTGGGTGACACTGCCCAAGCCCTTGGCATGGTGAGCCATGGGGCAGTGCCGTCGCACGCGGGCTTCATCGCCCTGCAGCGCACGGCAGGAAACTCAGCCGCGAGTGCCCTCATGCGCTCGGCGCAGCGACAGGTGACAGACACGCCCGCCGCCGTATCCCCCGAGCATGGCACGGCCCCAGGTAGCGGGCCGCAGCCGTTGTCGCGTCTGCTGTTGTCTCCACGTGCAGATGTCTCGGCGGCCGCGCGTGTAGACCCCGACGGCACTGCCGCTACCCATGTGCAGGGGCCGCTACAACACGTCGAGTCTCTGTCTGTACAACGTTGCGACGACGATGACTTTGGCTTTGTGACCGTCGAGAAGCCCGTCGAGAAGCCCGATGAGGCCCCGCCCGGCGTCGACGGAAACCAACCGTTCATCGCGCCAGGACAGAAGAAAAGCGTACTTGAGAATCCAGCGGAGTTCGAGAGGTGGATCACTAAAATAAACCCGTCGCATGACGAAGCGAATTGCGTCCGCTGCGCAGTCTTGACGGAACTGGCATTTCGCGGACACTTGTACGAAGAAAGAGCAGAGGTTCAGGGAAGCGTCGTCGGTGCTCTCGCCTTCTTGAATGAGCGTGGAATAAAGACGGAGAGACAATCCGGCGACAGGAAGAAGCTCAGCAATGCTATCCGCAAGGAAGGGTCTCGGGCGATCGTCATTGGTAAGTGGCTGCGGGTTCCGTTCATTTCCAAAGGACAGGGCCACGCAATGAATGTTGTTCGGCGCGAAGGACACCTCGTGTTCTTCGACGGGCAAACAGGCGAAACTCGTTGGTCGTGGTGGTTGGCTGCGGTCTTCGATTTTGAGGAATTCATCGTCACGTTCATTCCGGACAATCCCGACTACGACCCCGATGCAAAGCTCGTGTAACGTTGATACGCGAACATCTGCACGCTGACGTGCTCAAATGAAAGGGCAAATCCGAAGATGAAAGGGTGCGCGAACTGCTAAAACGCCACTTCTTCCCGTGATAGCGGGTGAACGGTTTGGATGTTGCCGGGCTGATCATTGTGTAAGCGGGGATCCGACGGCGTCAACTCAACAATGCCCTACACATGATGGCTGTCAACCAAATCTGGCGGACACGGCCGGCCGCGCCTACTGCAGAACCAAACTTGCTGAAAACAAGGGCGAAACAGAAGTGGAACGTGCTCTGAAATCGCATCTCTCAAACGGGCGCTTCGGAAATTAGCGTGCGCCCAGCGAAGCTGGGCATGACCTGCGGGTGAGAGTCCCGTCCGGGGAGGTGCCAGTGCACCCCGATAGCAGGCTCCCAATCAGAGGAGAAATCTGATGAGTTGAAGCGGAGTGACAACGTCCCACTTGGTGGGGCAAGCAAGTCGGCGGTCCGCAGCATGAAGCGAATCCTGCAGCGTCGTCACGAAGCGTTCACGGGAGTGCCGAGCCCCTTTTTTGGGCGAAGGCCATGCCTGCCATTACCGGGTCTGTCAGCCCCCCCTTGGAGTAATCATCCAGACGGAGCAACGTAGCATGACGTCTCCGATCGCCTCGGTGCTCTTGCAGGCGTCGATAGAGCGAACCGTGCTGCCGGTAGAATGTCGGGGTACCGTCCTCGAGTCGTGAAGTTTTGCGGACTTCGATTCGGGGACGGCACCCGTCCATGCCTGAGGCGTCAACGGCCCACCTTGCGAACCTCACGTTTGAGGTCGCGCAACGAGCGGTTCATACGCGCTTCAGGAACGCGAGCACGATATTGTGCGCTGCATAGCCGGGCTCTCGCCTGAGCGGTACTGATTCGTCTTGCCATTGGTCTCACCTCACTTTCGCTTCTTGCCGGTATCGGATCGTTTCGGCTCTCCTGACCCGGATGTGGGTGGGGTGAGGGTCGGATCGCCTGTGCTGGCGCGGGTTTGACGGCGTTTTGGGGTATCCGCGTGACGCGCACAGGCCGGAACCATGATTCGAGGGTTTACGACAACTCCGAATCGGGAGGTTCTCAGCCCATGCGCGTCACGACAGCATTCAACCACCTTCTACGTCTCGAGGGAGCGAACGTCACCAACGTGACATTTTCGGCGACCAAGATCGTCGTGGACGTCGCTCTGAAACGGCGAAGACTGGTCTGTGCACACTGCGGGTACAACACGTCGTCTCGTTACGACACTCGTCCGGTCGACTCGACATGGCGACACCTCGACCTCGGCGTCTAGTGCATCCCCGCGTTAGTTAATGTGATGTAGTTTAATGAGTGGATGAAACTTGCACCTGTAGAGATATGTGATCAGGATCGTGTCGAGTTGGAACGGCGGGTACGGTCGCGTACCGAGCT
>SDBV01008618.1_pt1 | contig 13714 bp, 18 predicted proteins | sample 2277081 | NCBI WGS metagenome assembly SDBV01 (sample SAMN10402039, study PRJNA504765) | marine sediment metagenome | isolation source: marine sediment core GS10_PC15, 223 cmbsf | place: Arctic Ocean: Southern Knipovich Ridge | collected 2010 | reverse complement strand
ATATAAAGTATCTAATGGTATATCGATATGAATGAATAATATAGTTTAATAAAACTATATTTCCAACATGTTTTTATATTTGTTAATAATAACATCTATCATTTCATCTACAACATTATAATTTGATGCCAACTTCATAGAATTATGTTTTTTAGCTAGGTCAAATAACCTATTCATCATAACAGCATCTTTTTCATACATAGAATATATCGTTTTAATATTGTTAGAACTAGCATAAGCATTAAGCTCTTCAAGCGCTTTTCGCATAAGTTCATTATTTTTATAATGTCTATTTGATGCTTGAAATACTTTTATTCTTTTTACAATATCCTTGCGAGCGCGCGGATTGAACTTTGGACTTTCATTTCTTCTCTTTTTTTCTTTAATATATTGTTCAATTTTTTTCTCTGATTTTTCTTTTCTCATCTGCTGTTCAGGATCCATTTTAATACTTCCATCTGGATTCATCCATTCCCCTCGGTATTGGTCTAAAAGCCAATATTTTTTTCTACCACCAAATTCTCTTTCAAATATTTTATTCTGAATTTTACTTCTAGAATTTTTTTCTGCTAATCTTATCTTTTCTTCGTGATTATCAATCATTTTATCTAAATCATGATATCCACGAACAATATATATATAATCATCAGCAAGTTCGATAAGATCTCCGATAGCTTTGAACTCTTCTTTTTTGTCTTGTAAATTAACATCTTTTGAACTAAGTCCTTCAATCTTTGGAGAATTTTTTATATCTTCAAATTCTATGTCCATATTTTTTTTACCTATTTGTAGCCTTAGAGCTGTTAATGGGTCAAGATCTTCAGTTGATCCGGTCAAAGCATATATCCTATGAAAATACATTTGATCTTTAGATGTTTTGTGTGTTTCTATAGACTTCCCACTTTCTCTCCCTTTCATATATTTACCATGTGGTTTTACAACATTAAAGAATGCCCTAAAAGCAGGTTGACTGTATTTCCCTTTCTCCATAAATTCTTCCATAATAGGAATTGCATGTACAACATTTGTAGCTAATTTTTCTTTTGGACCAACCGTCGCTTTGCTTATATTTATCCACATACTTCTTTCTTCTGGGGAAAGAGATGGATCATTTATTTTACTTTCTAAAAACTTTTTTCTATCTTTACCAGACAAATCTTTTGATACTCCAGGTTGCCCAGCATATAACCAATTACTATTTATACTTCTGTCTACCCCTTTAGACGGTTTTTCTATTTCCTGATCTCTTGTTCTTTCTATAAACCCTAAAACAATATCATAAGACATAGATCCATCTAAACGTTCTTGATCTATTGGAGATAACATATTACGTACTTCAAGAGCACTTGCTCCTGGATAACTATCATATACTCGCTTAATATTAATCTTTGTTTCACCAAGTTCTTGTAAATTTTTATTTAATTCATGAGGACGAACCCAATTCCCCCAATTCGGTTGCCACTGCTGCGAACTAGTCCTAGCAATTTCTCTAATAACAGCAGAAGCTTCTGCTGTTGGCTGACCCTCAACTATATGTTCATTAAACTTCCTATTAGTTACTTCCTCTAATTTTTTGCCAAGAATTACAAGTGCTTCTTTAGGAATATCAATTTTATAATGTCTATCAGCAGGATGCTGATATGAATAGAATTTTTCACCGCTTTTAATATTAGATTTTAATTTAAATTTTTCCTCAATATTATTATCAAGATTAAAAAACTTATCAATTTGTTTTACAGCAGTATTTATGTAAACTAATAATCTATCTGATATATCTTCTAGATCCTTTTTTTTGGTAGGATTCTTTACTTTTCTAGATTTATCTAACATGGCTTGTGCAATATCTTGCCCAAGATTTTGCGTTTCCTTTATAACTTCTTGTAGATAATGATTTGTAAATAATTGTATTAGAGGTTGAAAATTAGCTTCATTCTCTTGCTGCTCTTTTGCTAAATAAACTTCATTTTCTTTACCTGTTTGAAGTCGTTCTGCTTGTGGTCTTTCCTTAGCTAATGCTTGATCTACATCTAAACCTTCTTCTATAGCTTTGTCTCTTATGTCAATTTGATCCTCAACTGACAAATCCCTAGTTGGCATAGTTGTTTCTAATTCGCTGCGACCTTCATTATCATAAATATTACTGAACTCTTTATTCCTATTTAAGAAATTTCCATGTCCATGCATAGCCCATTCAGCTACTTTTTTTGGATTCTTTTCTATTTCTTCTCCTATTTTTGCGATAAGTTCAGGTCCAATGATATCCATAAGTTTATTAGTAAAATCTGATACTTTTGGACCTCTCCTTTTATTCATAGAAGGAAGAATATCTGCCTTCCAATCACCTGCCGAATCAAATCCATGTTCTTTTAAAAGATTTTGAAGTGAAACAACTTTAGGATCATTTGGATTTTGAAATTTTTCTATTGGGAAATCATCTGGATTAGCAAAAAAATATGCTGCTCTATAGTCTTTATTTTTTACATTTGATCCTTCTGAATAATTAGCGTTAATTCCAGGTGATGCTAAATTTCTGTTTACAACCCACTCAAATACTTCACCAGCATTCACCTTCCCCTGCCCTGCTCTTTCCCAAAATCTACTCATTTTTAAATACATATCTGAACTTATATTTCCTTTTTCAGCATTACCTAATTTATCAACTAAAAATTGAGGATCATTTGGATCTAAAATTCTCTCTTCCCTGACTTTTTCTTTCTCTTGATAACTTTCTGTACTATCTTCTAAAAAATCTTTTGAATTTTCTAACAAAGCTTTAACAAAATAATTAGCATCAACTTCCTTAAATCCCTTCTCACTCTGGAGATATTCAACTGCTTTTTCTTTTGTATCTGATGCTTGTTGCAAATCATATATACTATCATTTTTATACTTAATTAATGTTGCTAGTAAATTCCTATCTCGCAACAATTCTTCTACTATTAATCCAGCATTGTCAGGAGTATAAGTAGGAATACCAGTATCAAGAATATCAGTAGCGGGGATATCACTAGGAATAGTAGTATCAGCAATAGGAACTCCTATGTTAATTTTTTTCCCATTTTTAAAATCTTCCATTCCTTTTGGACTCAGTGATGATATTGTTTCATGAAGTAATGCCATTTCATTTTCTGTAAGAAGACCACTTTTAGCATCTTCGATACTAACTTCTTTAGCTATTTTTCTCAAATTAAATGATTTTTTCTTAAAAGCAAATTTCTTTGCTTTCGCTAATATTCTTTTTAAAATATCCATCATAACTCCGTAAAGTTAGAAAATCTCTATATATACAATAACATTATGATTTTTTATTAATATTCCTTTAATTCTTATACCTTTCTTCTATAGCTGCTACAATAGGATTTCTAACGATATCTTCTGTCATAAAATTAACTATTCCAAGCCCATCTATACCTGTAAGTCTCTCACAAGCATCAGTTAATCCATTTTTATTCTTCACATCAGACTGATCTGGGTCTCCAGTAATAACTACCTTACAGTTATCACCTATTCTAGTAAGAAACATTCTTATTTGCCCAATATTAGTATTTTGAGCTTCATCTAATATCACAAAAGAATTTTTAAAAGTATTGTGAGTAACAATACAATCATTAGTTAAATATAAACCATCTTTATTACTAACACTTATACATTTACATTGTTTTTTACCGACTTTTTCAACATTGATAATAACTCTTTTTGGTCTTCTCCTTACATTTTTTTCTGAAGTAAACATTTTCTTTTTTCTAGATAATTTAAAAGGATTATAATCAAACAAAGAAATATCCAATATATAACTATTATAATTTTGTTGTGCCAATCTCCCATCAGTAATAATAATTTTTTTATCCAACTTATTCTTTTTTAGTCTTTTATAACAAATTCCCCCAAGAGAATTAACAATAAACATCACATCATCACATAATTTTTCTGATGTCGTTGAAAATTCTATTCTATTTTTCCCATTTTCGCTATTTTTATTAGAGCAGATAGACCCATCAGTATCTAATAACCCCCGTAAAATCTCCAATCTAATATTGATACTATTAAATTTATAACTATCTGGAATAAACTTATTATGAGACATTTTTCCTAGAAGTTTCATTCTTTTAATTTCTCTTTTCAAAGGATTACCTATCCCATTACCTTTAGCATAAACAATCCTATAATCATAATTTGAAGCATGTTTTATTACCATTCTATCTGGCAAAACTTTAGATATATGATTCAAAATTTCCATATCTTTGGTAGTAACTTTAATACTACTAGTTTTATGTAGAGATCCATCCCCCAAAAGAATGCCCAATAAATATGGATCAATAGAAACTTCATTTTCAAAGAATTTAACAGGAGAAAAAACTATTGGTATTTCGTGATTATTTTGTCCAGATGATCTTTTTAATGTATTTATTATTTCTCTAGTACTTCTTACCTTGTAATCTCTATTATATCTCTTATCATTGAGTGTTTTGGTAGCCCAAAAATGATCTAGACAACATTCAGTTGATGTTTTATCTGAAAAAGAAATTTTATAAATTTCTTTTTCTCCTTTGTAAAAAACATCTCGCACAATTGTGGGAATTCCATTCCCGCCAATAACTAAATCTCCAATTTGGATATCCCCCATTTCTTCGTATCTATAAGGAGTTAATACCTTAGCATCCAAAGGTTGAGCCATTCCTCGCTGGAATGCAAGAGGAAGTGTTATAATTGACTCAGATTTTATTAATCCTTCAATTTGTTTAGTAGTTAGATAATCTGATAAAAAATCAAAAATTGGATACATATAGGGATGAATTTTTTCATTTAAATCTCCCGGTAAAAATCCTAAATTTTCACCATTAGCTTCAACACACGGTCTTGTAAAAATTAATTTACCATATTTCCCCATAATAAATTCTCTAAGACCACTTACAACAGCCAGCATCGTTTTCCCGCTTCCAGGTGGACCAGCTACAATAGTAACAACATTATCTCTAATAGATTTTAAAAATTCTTTTTGATGTTGACTTCTAGCAATAACATTAATTCTTGCTTTTATATTACTATTTCTATTATTTTTTGTTTCCTTTACTTTTCCATTTTCATTTCCATTTCCATGAGAGTTCCCATTCTTTTTTTTCTTTGGCATAGATATCCTTTAGTAAAAAAGTATTACTCATTTGTATCAGAAAAACCTGATTTCTCAGAAACTAATAACGTAACATCTGGATTGCTTGCACACTGTATATCCCTTATACCAGACATAATATGTCTAACATTTTTTCTATTATATTGGTTCATATGTTCAGATACAATTTCCCAAAACTTTGTAGGAATATACACACTTTTTCCAGAAATAACTTTTGACCTTAATTCCAATACATCATATCCATATCTTTCTTTTAAATCATCAATAAATTCATCAATTTCATTTCTGTAAAAAACATCGCTCCAAGCGCCTTTTTTATATGAATTGTTTAAATATTTTCTTTGTTCTGAAGGAAGACTATTGAAAATTATAGTTCTTTGCTCTTCTGATAAATAACGTGCATAATACCAATATTCGTGAAAATCTTCAAAAACTAAATCTTTTAACATCTTTGAATTCCTTAAAAAATAAATTAATCTTGCTTTTCAATAATTTCCATCGATACCGCATGATGTGTAACAAATACTACACAATTAACATTATTTTTTTCAAACAAATCTGCTAATCTATTTTGTACATCATTAATTTGGAAATCTCTAGCAGGCTGTTCTGGAGTTCCCACTTTGACTAATAAAAACTTTCCCTCTAGGTCTTTAAGTTTTTGTAACTTAACCTTAGATATACTTGTATTATCTTCTACCTTCTTTTTCTTTTTTGCAGTTTTTTTAGGTGTAGCATTCATATCTTCTACTTTAGTTTCATTTTTCATCACTTATTCTCCTTTATTTTCTACTTTAAATGCATTATCAATTGTTCTAATTTCTCCGAGATCAAGAAGAAATTTATTTGCTTCATCCAATGTACCTTCTAAATATTGTATGACCATTTCTGATTGTATTAACGGAGCAGATTGTTTGCCTGTCATCTTGTCTTCTAAAAACATAGCCTTATATTCATTAGGTAATTTTTTAATTAAAGGGTGCTCATCCTTCATAATCATCTCACATAATTTCGCAGATGGAACTAAAAAAAAAGCTATATCTCTTTGAGCTAATACAGATCTTAGTTCGTTAACATCTTCTTTTGTCAGTTTTGTCATAAAAACCTCCTGTCATTTTGGCAATGCGTATGCCATTTTAACATATCTAAATAATTTCAATCATCATTATATCGCCAAAAATAAACTTTTATTTTCTAGCACGCATATCGCTATATATCTTATCGAATAAACTAATACTTTTTTATAAGGAGAACTAAAATGTTTGAACTGATTAAGAGAAACTCAAGACCGAACATGTTAAAGATGTTAGATTTAATAGGACATGATATGGGTAGTGCGAGTAGAATAATGGATGATTTGTTCCATTTCCGTGGAGTACCTACAATGGCAGGAATTGATAAACCTGATTTTTCTCCATCACTAAATTTTTCTAAAAAAGAAAACAAATATGTAGCATCATTAGAATTGCCAGGAATATCTCAAGATGACATAAAAATGTCACTAAGTGATGATAATATTCTAACAATTACTGGAGAAAAAAAGCTAGAAACAACAAAACCGCTCCCATAATGGGGCGGTTTTATTGATATAATTCTAAACTAGTACCGTCTACACTAATATCTTTTTCTATTTGTTCTTCAAAATCTTCTTTAAAACGATATAATAGATCCTCATCAAGCTCACTACCACTTTTTTCATTAACAATTATTTTATCACCGCCAACAGTTATAATTGCTTGCGTTACTTTTATGCTTTTATAATTATTTTCAAACATACTATCTTGAAAATTACAAAATGTATAATGCAATGCCACTGAAACTATCCCATCAATAGCATCCATTTCTGGTGTAACTTCATAGCCATTACTAATATGAGATTCCATAAGGGCATCCCAATCAACATACATCTCTAAAAAACCTTGCTGATTATGTACAGCAGGACCTTCTCCTGTACCAGCATCATCATCAATATCTCTTTCAGTAATTCCATAACCCAAATTTAGATCTGGAGAAATTCTTTCATATTCCGCAGTTCTAATAATTTTCATTATGTTCCTCCACTGTCTTCTTTGACTTTATTACTTCTCTTTACATCTCTCTTTTCTCTTCTCCCATGTACTACATCTAATATCCACTGAAGACCAGTAAAAAATATAGCCAAAACAGTAATAGGCACTATAAAAGACATTGCAGCTGCGACATTTGGAGTAGCAGCTAACATATAAATGAGAAGCATAGCCATACCTACAATAGCTGCTTTCCTACTTACCTTATTAGCTAAGATTTCTAAAACTTTTGTTATTCCTTCTAACATTTTGTCACCTATCAATAATATAAACTTATACTATTCCATTCAATCTTTAATAACAAAATCCTTCAAAATTAAATATTTTTAATATAACCACTTATCTTTATCATACTTGTATCTAAAATAGCATCTTCATCAAACATATAAAGAGCATAACCTCCCCATCCTCCACCACAATATTTCTTAGATATTTCTCTAAAAAATGGCAATTCTTTCATACCTTCTTCCAATTGCGCGGCATAAGAAAGATAAGTTGCTTGATGAATCAAATCTAGGCTTCTATTCAACACTCCATAATATCCAACCCTTCCTGCTCTCTTTATTAAATCATAATTTCTATCATTATTCACAATAGCAGGAGTGTCATGATCATCACCAGTCCAATATAAATACATATTCTTTAAAAAATCTGGATTAGTTTTTATTTCTAGTATAGGTCTTTCTCCTGACCGCCATGCACATAACCCAGTTTCGGAAATAATCGCTGGATCCTGCCATCCTACCCCTAAATCTAATTCTGACTCAAGTGAATTTTCTCCATTTAAAATAGCCCATGCAGCAGAACCTCCAAGACCAGCCTTTTGCGGAACACCCCACTTATTTAATGATACAAATATATCAATAGAACAATTAACAATATATTCACCTGAAGAAGATAACTTAGGAACATCTAACCAACCGCCAGCAAAATCTACTCTAAGTGGAGCTTGTGATGGAGATTTTATTTTTTTCAAAATATCTGTTGTAGATACTTTATCATAGTCTAACTTTTTTCCCAACTTGACATATTCTGTACCAACTAAATCACATAATTCTCTTTTCTCTTTCTCATTCTCATCATCTTCAGTAACAACCAAATAGTCTGGTTTAATTTTCAAAAAATGATCTTTGAAATCCAAAATTGGATCAAGATTACTACTAACCAAAACCTCATCTACCATGTATAGAGATTTTATAATAGAAACTTTATGTTGAATTGGCAATGATGGAGGTTTATTTTTATATAACTTTAATACCTCATCAGAAGCAATGCAAACTATTAAATGTAAACGACCTCCTATCGATGTTTTAGCTTGTTTAAAAAATTCAACATGTCCTCCATGAATTATGTCATAACAACCTGATACAAATACTTTCTTTTTCATAATACTATATATTGTCTTTTACGCTTCTTTGTTCCTCATATCTTTTTATTTTTTCAAATTTTTTAATTCTTAAATCTTCTAATCTTTTTTCCTCTTCAACTAAAGAAGCTTTCTCCATTGGAGTCAATTCTGGAATTTCTGCTCTCTGTTCAAAATATCTTAAATTTTTCATTTGTTGAATATGCTGCTCTTGTTGAAAAATCTGATCATCTGTAATCGCCAAATCAATTCTTTCGCCATTTAAACTATCTTCAGCTCGCAACTTTGCATGACTCTTTTCAAGTAACTGAATATCTGATGTCTTAGCAAAATAATGATCTACACCTATAATGGTCCCTCCAATTGTTATCCCACCCAAAATTATATATAAAATTAATTTTATATTATCAAGTACTTTTTCTTTTTTTGTTTTTTTTACCATATATTATCACTCATCTTCTGATTTATTATCCTTTTCTTTTTGTGCTTTTTCTCTCTGTATAGCTTCATAGATTTCTTTTCTATGAACTGAAATACTTCTAGGAGCATTAATTCCCAATCTTACCTTATCTCCTCTAACATCTACAATAGTAATTTCGATATCATCTCCGATAATAATTGACTCATCTTTTGTTCTGCTTAATACTAACATCTTTTTTCTCCTAAAAATTAAATTCTTAAACTAAACAACATTTTTTATATTTCTTGCCACTATTACAAGGACATTTATCATTTCTACCAATTTTCATTCTCCTTGTAACTGGCATAGCTTCTGGTTTATTTTTCTTATCACTTTTAACTTCACCAATAATTTCTTCTGGATTCTCATTCATTACCAATCTCCATTTAAATGCCCATTAATCGTGCCCATTAAAAAGAATAATCCAGCAGCAGGATCAATCCAACAGAAAGCCACTGCCAACGCTATTGTTAAAATAGTATCTACCTTTCTGGGAAACTTAGGACGATACCATTGTGTAATTGTTTTTTCTTTCTTTTTCACAAGATATAAATCTATTACCAATACCGCAACTAGAACAAAATAGCAAATTACAAATGCTTTTAAAAACAAGAGTACTACAGCTGCTGCCAATAATCCTGCACCAACTTTTTGTAAACTATATGACATAACACTCTCCTATCAACAATATTATATACTATTATTTTCCACTTTTCAAGAGTTCTTCCTCTAATCTTTTAGTTTTTCTCTCTTTTTGTGCTTTTTTACCATCAGAACACAATTCTACAGCTAATTTTGGATAATATTTTCTTAATAATTTCTCTAATCTATCTGTTATCCCTTTTGTATCTAACCCATTCCTATCTAGAGCATGTGTCTCCCAAGCTATTTTATTATATGGATGAAAATGACAAACTCTTATAGGCTTTACACTCCTATCCCACCTCTTAACATAGCCGGAACAACCAACGTTAAAAGTATTATTAACATTTGTTACTCTATCCCTATATTCTTTTGATTTTAAAATTCTATTTAAAGTAGGCTCTTCTTTGTTCTCTCCACCACTATTTATTTCATCTATAATTTTATAAACAATATCTTTTGCCGATCTCTTCCAAAAAATACTTCCTCCATTATATTTTGAAGTGCTATAACATGCTATCCCGACCTCTTTCAAATCTGGGCAAGAAAACGCAACATTTTGCCAGCAATCTAAATCGTGTGCCCAAATAATATCATTCACCATATCGTTGTCAAATAAATACTTCATACCAAACATCTTACTACCAGTAAAACATTTTTTATTAAGACTTATATTAATAGAATTAATTCCCATAAACTCATAATCAAAATTAGATAAAAGAATAAAATCTTCTACCATCCATCCTAATTCTAAACTATTTTCTATTTGAGCTTTAAGAAGAATATCTATATCCTCAAATTTATAACGTCTGTTTTTTGACTTATTAGCAACCATAAATAACTTCATATTAACACCTTTTAAAATTTCTGTTGATTAACTGTTAATATATCTTTATCATCAAAAGATTCTACTGCTTCTTTTCTATTCTTAATAACCAAACCATTTTCCGTCCATAATCTATTCAGCGACTTTCTTCCACAGACCTATCCCCACAGGAATTGGGAATAAATCATCTTCATTCAAAAATTCAATTTTATCACCATCAAGATCTGACCATAATTCTCTTACACTTCTTGCTCCATTGTTTGTTATATTGAGATGTATAGCGTGCATAGCTATATATTTAGAAAAAGGCTTCATTAATTCAAAATCACTTTTAGCACCGGCATAAGAATGATCTCCATCTAAAAAACACAAATCATATTTTTTAGATGGTCTAAATTGTGATGAATTTATTATTTTATACTTTGCTTCAGGACAATTATTAACATATTTATCAATAAAAAACCGTCTTCTATCAGAAAGTCTGCATTCAATCCCCATACTTTCTCCCATATTAGGATTGACACTTCTTAAAAAACTATCAATAATACAAAAAGTGCCTCCTCTCTCTATTCCTATCTCACAATAAGAATTTATCTCAAATTTATTCCTATATATAAAAACCAACAATTTAGCTAATTCATCAGGATATTGTTTCGAATTTACACCTCTCCAACAATTTAGCTTACTTGGATCAGGATAGTTTATTTTTATAAACTTAGAGAAAATAAGACCACATTTATTGAATATAAATGATGATAAAAATTTATAATCACTAAGTTCAGAGACCGACATAGAAGAAAAAGCATCTCTAAGTTCAGTAACATCTAATTTTCCTATTCCCATTTCAAATCTCCAATTTCCTTCACTCCTTGAGTTTTTAATAAAATATCTTCACCATCAAAAGGTATCACATCCCTTTGCCTATCTCTTGTAACAACCCACCGTCTATCTCTCATATAACAATAGGCATCGCTAGGAAGAGTTGGTTCTGGAATATCGGTAAATCTAGTCCAAAAGTCATCAAGAATAGATCTATCATAAGGTTTACATATTCGATGCAAACGATATGGCATCACTTTAGGGCGAAATTCTACAGAGTATACTTCATCAAATTTTTCAAAATAAACTCCAATATTTTGGAGACGCATGGCAAGGTCACAATCCCAATAAACTCCAACAAATCTATTATCAGCCCCTCCAACCTTAGACAACAAATCTCTACCAACCAAAGCAGAATTTAAACTTGCTATTGGAGCATTCTCTATTTTATTGTATCGAAGAGTACTTGAAGTTCTTACATCCCTAAAACCAGGAAGTATAACTACTTCTTCATGACCAAGTTCATTACATAGATCAAAATATCTACCATATAACTTAGCCACACCTCCTCCTTCAAACTTTGTATCATCTGCTTGGATTGAAAGTATTGATCCATTAGCATTTCTGATACCAATCTCAAAACATTGCGGAACCTTAATATTATTGGTTTTAATATATATAGCATTGCTAGGAAGATTATGAATAGGAGAATTAGGCCCAACAAAAATGTATTCAAACTCTATGTCACCAGCACCTTCTTTAATATTATTATATGCATCCTGCCATAACTCCGTTCTATTTGATGAGTCTATAAAACTAATCAACGGTGCTCCTTCCATAAAAATATCCCTCCTATATCTCGATATTATCATTAAAATTTTTTAATAATTTTGCCTTACCCCAATGATTACTAGAGTTAGCTTTATATATCTTATTTTTTATATTCTCAACCGACTTAGCTATATTTTCTTTTTCTGTTGTTTTCCATTTTCTTTTCATATTAGCATTTCTTTCTTTATCGGTAGTTTTTATTCTCCCACAATAAGGATGATTACTCCACCAATACATAGAGTAGCTTAAAGCCCAAGCTCTTCTAACTAAATCATGATCATCATGGCCATATCCTAATAGCTTTTCATCATATCCCCCTAAATCATTTATAAATTCATTCTTATAAAATCCGATCCTTCCATGCATAGACCTCTTTCCCTTAGCAAATATAATTTTTCTACCATCTGCCTCATTAGCCATTCTATTTAAATAGTATGAATGAGATTCCGATGGTGGATCTTCCCAATTCTTTGCAGTATAATTATCAGCATCTAAATTAAGAATAATATCTCCCTTGGCAACTTTAAAAGCTATATTCCGAGAATGAGACATACTAAAATATTTTGGTTCTTCTGTTCTATAATATGAAACTTTGCCATTTTCTATATGTACCATCATATTTTTTTTCATCCAATCCTCCAATCCATCTTTAGAATTATAATCTAAAACAACAAATTCTATAAACGGATAATTACTTTCTAATTTCAAATTAATAGGAAGCGTTTCTTTGAGATTGTACAACCTATTCATACAAGTAATACAAAAAGAAATACTGTACATTTTTTTAACTGGCTTAGTAAACCTTCCATCCCATATTAAACCATAATTATCATAATATTTACTTACCATACTTATTTCCTTCTATCCCCATAAACATTCCTGTATTAATAAACAACAGAGCACTATCTTTACTGAACTTATTATCTGCAATCTCCCTCAGTTTTTTTGTTCTATCTATATCGTGCGTAAAATTATACTTTTCAAAAACATCTATCCAGTATTCATCAGACTGACAATTGACATGATGAGTCCCTTTTTGTTTAGGAAAAGCATGAGTACAAAATACTATTTTACATTGTGACAAAGTAATAAAAATATTTGGAATATATTTTTCATAGATATGCTCTAAAAACTCAAAAACCCAAGCTAAATCCTTTATCCCAGAGTCATAACCTCCCTCTGTATAATCATGTAATTTAAAATGAGGTTTATCATATATATTTTTTATATATGGGTCTCCGTCAACACCACAAGCATCTATACCCCTCTCTATAGCTAAGTTAGCAATACCACCAAGCCCACACCCAACATCTATCATACTTTTTATAGGAAACTCACTTAACAAATAATTAAAAATACTGTTATCAAAATTAGTTCTCCCATGATATTGATTATATTTACCAAAATCATTACTCATTATTATATCCCTAATTATTTATAATAAACAACAACCCTTTTACAATAGCTTCACTATAAAAATCTTTACTTATTTTTAAAGAATTATCACTCATTTGTGATATAATTTCCTTATGCTCTATTAATTTTATAACAGCCCTATAATAATCCTTGTAATTCT
>SDBV01008617.1_pt1 | contig 13715 bp, 11 predicted proteins | sample 2277081 | NCBI WGS metagenome assembly SDBV01 (sample SAMN10402039, study PRJNA504765) | marine sediment metagenome | isolation source: marine sediment core GS10_PC15, 223 cmbsf | place: Arctic Ocean: Southern Knipovich Ridge | collected 2010 | reverse complement strand
CGCCGCGGTGAGTATGCTGCCCGCTGACTAACGACACCTCCCCACCTGCACCTGAGCTGTCCGGTCGCGCCGCCGAGGTGCATCGCGAAATGCACTCGTTCGCCGACAAGACAGGCGTGCTCGGCGACACCGACTACTCCCCTATGACAGCTAACGAAGCAGGAAGGCGTGCGGACGATCTGCTCAACATCCCAGCTCAAGACGGCGGGCACATCCACACAGCGCTTTCAACTTGCGCTTGCGGCGAGGGCGGGATGCTTGATGCGGACGGGGAAATGCGGGCAATCGAGGCCACACCTCTCCCCTCCAAGTCCTGTACCGCCGGGCCCAGCAGCGTTCACGACGGCCCATGCCCCTACCACGGGTTGCCGAATTGTACCGAAGGTGGCGATCACTGTTTCTGCGACCAGTCGGCTGGCGGCGTGTTTCAGGGTGCGAAGCTGGGAGAACGTCCCTTCATGTGCTGCTGGTGCGGCGTTGAGAAGATCGGCATCATGCAGCGCGTCCCAGGCCACGGTCCCTATAGAACGGAGCTGGTTCGTGACTGAAGATTACACCGTCGAGATGGACAGTGATACCGACCTCAAGGCGCTCTTTGATCGCCATCCACTGCCCTGGTCCTCCCGCATCCCAGCCGCCATCGCAAAGGCTGAGAGGCTGCTGAGCGATGATGCGTTGGTGGCCTGTGAGCCCCATCGCGGCGAACGCTATCTTGGTACGCCGGAAGTCTTCGTGCCACGACACAACGCGGAAGGTACTATCACCGCTACCGAAGTCGCCCTTGCTAAAGCACTGTGGGAGCAGCACGACAATCGAACAGACGGCTGCGATGCGGAGATTTGTCGTCATGAATGGGACAAGGTGCCCGAAGCCCTAATCGAATTTGCGCAGAAGGTCGAGAGCCTGTGACCTACCGCCGCTACGCCACCTACCGAGACGCGCTGGAAAAGCGTGGCGGTTGGGAGGTTTGTATCATCGCCGGCAAAACCTATTACAAGACGGGGTGGGTGGACTTTCGGCCGCAGGAAATCGGCGAATGGACGTGGGCAATCGCGCCAGACAAGCCCGGTGAGACGCATGCGGTTGCTCACTGGAATGCTGGGACATCGACAGGAACGTGTAAATACTGTGCCTAACCTCCTCTCCCGCTGGCGTGCTAGACGGCGAGCCGCTCGCATGATGCGCTGGGCGGTGCGGCACAAGAATGACGCGCAAAGTCGCCTCGATGTGAGAATGCACCGCACTATCCGCGCTGGCCGCAAACCTCGCATCTCCCATGTTGAGGCTCGCTATCTCGGCAAGTCTCAAGCATGGTGGGAGAAAGACGATCCCGCCGTGTGGCACCGCGTTATGCACGAAGCCGTTATCGTCACCGTCCCTACCCACTCTGGAAGCCTAGAGAAGTGAAGGGCGTCAACGTTCCTACAGGCGAACTCGGTGTGTGGAAATGCCTTTGCGCCAGACTACACACCTGGATTGTAGACGGGGAAAAGCCGCAAGAATCGCCACGCCCTCAAGATTGCTGCCCTGAATGCGCGAAGAACGGGATCATGTTTAACCCGATCCGCATTGTCCCCATGTCCCACTCTGGAAGCCTAGATGACAACTGATCTCACCGCAGAGTACGTCCAGCAGGCCCGTGACGACTTCTTCACCTACATGGCCGTCGTCCACGAAACAGACATGGAACTCCACGACGGCGCAGCCGTGCCGGCCCAACACCATCGCGAAATGCTCGACATGCTCACCGACGAATCACTCCGCACTGGCGTAATATTAGCCCCCAGAGACGCAGCCAAAACAACACTCGTCCAAGGATATTTGGAATGGAAGCTCGGCAAAGCCTCGGAGTCAGGCGATAAGCGTTGGGCCAACCGCTACCGCGCCCTCTACGTCTCCGCCACCGCCGCCCAAGCCTACCGCGTCTCTAACGGCATCCGTGAGACGATCGAGAACAACGCCGCCTTCAAGGCTGTCTTTCCCAAAGTCATGCCGCACAAGAAAAAGTGGGGCGAGGAGGAGTGGAAGGTCCGGGGCAATACCATCAAGGACGCTAACTTCACGGCGATGGGCATGGACGGGCCATCAGTCGGAACCAGAGCCAACATCGTCGTCCTGGATGACATCTCAAACGCAGTAAATACCGGTACACCGCTACAGCAGAAGAAAGTCCACGACACCTTGACAGAGGTAATCCTGCCGATCGCCAAGTTCGTGCCTAATTCAAGGATGTTGATGGTAGCGACAAGATGGCATTGGGCAGATGGTGTGGCCTGGGCGATGAAACGCAACTGGCAGGTCTTAAAGATCCAGGCCATCCAGCAGGTCGATGGGAAGGATGTCTCCTACTGGCCCGAACGAGTGCCGCTGGAAGAACTGTATAAGGAACGTGAGGCCGATCCGAAATCCTTCGCCAGACAATATCAGAACGAAGTCGTCCCCGAAGAAGGATTGGTCTTTGAGCGGGCCTGGTTCGAGGACAGGTTCTCTATCCTGCCGCAACCGAGCGACAAACTACTTGAGTTGAACTCCTGGGACACCGCCTCCTCACTTGGCAGAAACAGATCATATACCGCTGGTTGGGCGATCCTCGTCACGAGAGACTTCCACTGCTACTTCCACCAGCTCATGCGCGCACAAGTCCCCTACACGTACATGAAGATGGGGATCAGGCGATTGGCGTTAGACACTCGCGCCGATAAGGTGATCATCGAAAAGAAATCCTCCGGCCATGCGGTCATAGATGAGTTCGCCTTAGACCCTGAGATGCGCCAGCGGATCGTCGAGTGGCAACCGTTCGGCCAGAAAGGATCTCCTTCAAGGCAAGAGGCTAACGAGGCGATCGCGGCATTGGGCGAGCAGGGCCGAATTCACCTGCCGTCCGACATGTTCCTCCGCCGGATAGGCGCGGACTGGATGCCCGACGTTGAACGCGAACTGTTCTCTTATCCCGAAGGTGAAAGTGACGACATCGTTGACGCCATGTGTCAGGCATTATTCTATGTGCGCGGCCTACAGATCAGGTTTGAGAAGCAGCTCATCTCTAGCCAGTACCGCCAGCCACAACGCTGGGTGACAGACAGAAGCCCCAGGTGGCGGAAGGCTGTGGTGTGACTGGTCGCGACAAGGGCGTGATTTTCATTGATGACGTTGTGTGTGCGGATGGCCATCGCATCCCACCGTGGGAGTTTTCCGAAGCCCAGTATGAAGATTGGCCCATTCCTTGCACTAGGAGATTTCTGCGATCAGAACTTATCCATCCTGGTTGTGGCGCACGACTGTTGTTGACTCAGTCCACGAATACGTTCGCAGTTGACAACCTGACTATTCCAAGCTAGTCTGGAATCAATGACGCGTCCCTAGGGAAGAGTCCTTAGCAGGGACGCGTCAGCTTCCCTAGTGGCGCGCATTTTCTAGGGAGGCTTCTATCCCACCTGAACCGTTCTCGGCAGAAGAAGTCATCAAGGTCTGTAACCGTCTACACGACCAGCAGGACTTCCAAGACTGGCAGATCGTCTTGGAGAACCGCGACGACATTCGCTTCCGACGTGGGCTGATTGACATCCCCGGCATCCCCGAACTCCTAGAAGACAGACGTTCAGACATCGGCCATCAGGCCGCACGCTTCGTCAACTACATCGGCGGGGCGAATGAAGATGTCTCCGTCTCCGCCCGTGACGATACACCTGCTGCCAAGGAAGCTGCACAACGAGTTGAGAACGGGTTCTTCTTTATGGTGAAGGACTTCTCCTCTCAGAGATCGAATGTCGTCTACGCCGCGGACAGAAGGGCCGACGATCAGCAGGTCACAAAGGGCGTAGGAATTAGACACCTGGCCTTTGCGCAAGAATGGCGCTCTAAGCTCTTCGGGAAGCAGCTTGGTAGCACAGGAGGTATTCTGGACGCGCTTGAGCTAGACGAAGACGGGTTTACCTCCAACCCGTTCGTGATTGAATGCCCCGACGTTGAGGCAACCTTTTGGGAGCCCGACTTCTCCATCGTGTGTGAGATGGGCGTAAAGCTGATCTCGGCCCTTGAGGCGTTAAACGAAGAGGAGATCGGCGACTATCTCTTGAAGTACCCAGAAGGGATCGTCTCGGAAACAATCCAAGAGTTCGATAAGCCCAACAACTCCGTCCGCACCTTCCACCTCGAAACCCCAGAGTTCATCTACGACGTGATCGACGCTTCGAATGGCGAAGATGGAATGATGCTGGAGTACAGAGTCAACGCTGCAGGCCGGCCGTGGTACACATTTACCCCTGGCAACTTAACCTCTTCACGCAACGTCGGCGAAGCGTTTGAGCCGCTGCTAAATGCTATCTACCCGCTGGTGCAGAAGGCACAGATTTACGGCACTTTACTGGGATCGTCTGCGATGCGTACCGGAAGGTTCGGCCATCAACTCGTGGCAATAGGCGCGCAGGCCATCTCGGCGATCGACTTCCTCTCCATGCCCACCAAAGACCGTCCTACTGTCGAAACCAACCTCACCGACGAACAGATCGCCCACCCGCCAGAAGGGTTTGAGTACAAGATTCTGCCCGTCCCCGACCAATCAACACTCATGGAGATGTACCGCGACACCAAACAAGAGATTCAAGAGAAAGGCTTCCCGCCGATCCTCGATCCCTCGGCAGTCCTCAAGGCTGAGTCAGGTTATGACAGAAACCAGATGGGCGAGGCTGCGACTCTGTACCTCGACCCTCCCCTTGCGAACAAAGCGGGCGCTATCAAAGAACTACTGCTGCTGATCGCAGATGTGATGATCGGCCTGAACGAATCAGTGAAGGACATCCTGCCTAATGGCGTATCAATGTCACTCCCTGTATTGGATCGTGCAGGAGGTGGCGATCTAAAGGTGCTGCGTAGAGACACGATCAAAGGAGATGACTGGCGGGACATCGACCTCCGCGTCATATTCAAGTCCATTCCACTGGCAGCGCAAGCCACCCAGCAGGAGATGGATTCACGTTCGGAAGCAGAAGGTGTCATGTCCCGTGAGACACGCATGAAGCGCATGTGGGACGACCCCGAAGCCGAGGAGGACCGTATCAACCAGGGCCGCGTGCAGGCCATCGTCGCCGAGAAGAACGTCAAGGACATCGCCGCCCTCATTGATAAGCAGTCACCGGCCATCCAGGAGCGTGTGTTGGCAGAGGAAGGTGTGCTGCTCTCAGACGAAGAATTGGCAGCTAGCGCCGAGGGTTTGCCGGAGCGTCAACGTCCCGCAGGAGGAGCTGGCGGAGGGGGCGTGATCCCTAACGTTGGTGCGCCTGGCACCCCACCGATTCAGTCGGAGAGCGGCCAACCTCAGCTCGCGGGAACGCAGGTGGAAGTCTAGTGCCAGCCTCTCAGCTCGCCGCGTCTACCTGGAACCCTCTGTATGAAGAAGCGTTGGATCTCTACGAAGCGCAGCACCGCGCCCGCGTCAAGGACATCTTCCAGGACGGCTACTTTATCGGCCAAGTTCCTTTCCGCGACCACCAGGCGGAACATGCGCACATCATGGAACGCGCTCCATTACTGCTGACCGTTACCACAATGGAAGTTACGCCGGAGAACAGGGACTGGTTGCCGTTTCGCCAGCGTAGGGCACAGCGCGAACTGATGCGAGGCCAAGAGCTTGAACAGGAGTTGATCGGTGCCTAAGCACTCCGTATCGCATAGAGCAGCACGCAGAAAGCGCAAGAAACTAACTGGCGTGCAGTCGTTCCACGACGGCGGGATTATCCACAACCAAGAGGAACATGGTGGTGGTGGAAGTCCTACTGGCGGAGATGGCAGCGGTATTTTCGGGAACAACCCGTTTTCCCGCATAGGAGACTTAATTCGTGGCGCACTCGACGCCGAAGAAACCCAGGTGGCGCGGGCTAACTTGCCGCCTCAAGTGTTGGCACTCTTCGATCAAGTAGCGAGCTACAATCAAGTAGCGCTTTCTGCGGGCCTCGACCCGATTGACCCTGAAGATTACATTTCCATACTGGAAGACCTAACGCTCGGCGGTGGGGGCGGTGGCGGCGGAACGTCATTCAGTGTCTCAGATATCGGGCCTGTCAGGGCAGCGATTGAGCGCGCACAACTCGCGCTCGGCAGTCGTCAGCAGGACTTTACTGAGGAGATACAGCGTCTCCAGTTCGCTGCATCGACGGCCAACGCGGAAGACCAAATTGCCATCAACGATCGCCTTGCCACGGTGCAAGAACTCGCGCAGCGGTTATCAGAACTTAGGCTTCAGGTTGACTCGCAACTCACCGTCCGTGGCCAGGACATCAGCCTCTTCGGGATTCAGGTACAGCAGAGAGGTCAGGACATCTCTCAGCAACAGCAGACCTTCCAGTCGCAGATCGACCTGCTGCAAACACAGCTCAACGATCAGCTCGCACGCGGCCAGTTGCAACTCGCGCAGGAGACGCAGAACCAACTCATCCAGCTCGAAGAACGGCGGACAGTCCTTGACCAGTTCGGTGCGGAAGTCACTGCGGCAGAGTTTGGGCAGGCAGGCCAGCAGGGCGCAGGCAACATCTTTTCCAACCTCGGACGCGATCTAGGGAACATCGAAAACGTCCGCAACCAGTTCCTCACCAACCTGTTGGCTAATCCGCGTGACGCCGTACAGGCCCAGATCGCATTAGGCGGTGGGGAGAGTTTCTTCAACCAGCTTTTGGCAGGAGAAACACCAGGGGCGCAGGGGATCGGTCAGATTGGCACCACTCCTCTCTTGGGGGAGCTGTTCACACAGCTACTCCAGCAGGTGAGTGCTCGGCCGGAATTAGGCTTCTTTGATCAGGCGGCAGAGTTCGCCAACCAACTTGGTACAACCCAAGGACCGCAAGCGCCTACATTAGAGCAGTTGCAAGGCCCTGGTATTGCACCTGTCACGGTAGGGATACCGACGCCGCAAGAGCAGGCACGTCAGATCGCCGGAGAGTTCCAATCCTCAGGCAATCCCAGCGTAAGCGATCTGCTGGCACGCCTTCAGGAAATCCCGTCTGCCCCCCAAGTACCTCAGGCACCGGCCCCGATCGCGCCCATCGCGCCACCGACGCTGACCCAGCCTTCTACCCAACCGATAGGTCTGCCTGGCGACATCAACAACGACCAGTTGGTGAACTCAATAGACGCTGCGCTCCTACTTCAGCAAGAGGCAGGATTAGTGGATGACCAGTTCCAGCCGTTTAAGCACGGCGGGGAGTTTGTCACCGACCAACCCTTAGTAATGGTGGGTACAAGGGACGGTCAGGTGAAGGCGACCTTGGGAGAACCGACCGCGCAGTTCCCAGGCGGTGCGCCGGAGAAGGTAGAGATCACACCATTCCAAGAAGGTGGCGATGTTCAGTTCCGGCAAGTAGGTGCGCCCGTTAACCCGCGTCTGCCTACGCCAGAGGATAAGGCACGCCAGATCGCAGGCGAGTTCCAGGCCTCAGGCAATCCTAGCTCAACAGAGTTGCTGGCTGCTCTCCGGCCTGGTGGAGGGCCGAGGATCGAGGATAGGCTGCGCCCGGTTACACCGCGTCAACCTGGGGATACTCCTCCTGAGTTCATTCGGAACCCTACCCCCGTTACTCAGCCTTCTCCTCGGCTACCCACCATTAGTCAACCGTCGTTTAAGGCTCCCGGCTCTACAGTTCCGCCTGGCATTGGGGCGATCACAGACCCTGGCAACGTCAGGACGACCGCACCAATAGTTAATTCTCCAGAGCAGCAGGCTCGCCGGATCGCTGCCGAGTTCCAAGCTTCAGGAAACCCCAGCTCAACGGAGTTGTTGGCTGCTCTTCAGGCCATTCCGCGTGGTGCTCCACCTGCCCCTGTCGGTCGCGCACCAGGAGAGATACTGCAAGGGATTAGGCAAGGGATCGACCCCAGCTTCTTCTTCAGGAAGATGCTGCCGTCTCAACGTGCGTTCCTGGAAAGCCAGATCTCTGCACTGGGCTTAGACCCGAACGACTTCTTTAAGGATCTCGTGCGTGGCTTTCCCGAAGGCGTCAATCCTGCCGCGATCCAGCGCGCCAGCTTTAAGGATGGCGGCTCGGTCAGCTTCTTTGGACGGCTAGCCGCAGCGTAAGATGCCGCTCTCTCTCCTTGCGAAGATCGAGGAAGACCAGGAGAAGAAGCGCCGCGCTGGCCAGCTCACCTTAGAGAACTTATCGATCAGGCAGTGGAGCCAGCTAGGCACCCCCGCGCCTGGTATGGGCGAGTTCTTAAACCCTGCCGGCACTGCGTTCCAGCGAGCTAAGGAAGACGATCCTACTCTTCGTCCCAGCAACTTCTTTGAGAGCATCATGCGAGGCTTGGAGCCAGGAGGTGGTGGCGGCGGAGGTGCATTTGGGCCGCAGCCTGAACCGTTTCCTGGGCCACTCGCTCCTGGTGTTACACCGTTTGACGTACAGCAGGGGTTGCAGGAGTTTGGTTCTCAGCCGTTCGATATTCACCAGGACCCATTCCGATTGGCGCAGGACACGATCTTCCCAGAAGACTTCGGGTTCCAGCCACCTACTCCGCCGCCACCGCAAATCCTCCCTGGTATCGGCGGCGCACCAGAGTTCCAGAGCCTCTTATCTCAAGGGGCCGATCCGAAGATCGCGCAACTCATGGGCCTCAATGTGGGGCCGTTCGGCATCCCGCCACAGGTGGCGCAGCAGCAGGCTCAGTTCTTGCAAGGACAACCTGATGCGAAGAGTCGCTTCGAGGACTTCCTGCGCTTTGAGGGTGGCAACATATCGCCGACACAGGGGCCGCTGGGGGCGCAGTTCGGGCAGGAAGGGATACTGGATTCACTATTAGCCTTCTTCACTGTTCCTCCTTTGCCAGAGATCGTCGCGGAGAGGGCAGCAGAGGTTCCGATTATCGGCCCAGGACTTGAGCAGGCAGCGAAAACGCCGCTTGCTGGCTTTGCGGCATTCGGCGCTGGTGCGCTAGGCCCAGCATCGCGTGCAGTTTCAGGAGGGTTATTGCGGTCACTTGGCATAGAGGCTGCTGCGGAGGCAGGATTTATCGGTGGACGTTCTTTTACCGATCCTATTGACAACCCATTGCTTAGAGAAGGGCTCCCCGTTCTCGCAGGGTTCGGTGCTGCTGCGGCTGCTCCAGCCATTGCCGGCGTCGCACCAAAGGTAATTCGTGCAGGCGCAAGACAGCTAGACGAGTTTGGCCAGAGTCCACTTGGCAGGACGCTCGGCAGCGAAGCAGGTGGTGGAAAGATTCCAGGAGGAGCAGGAGACGACTTCCTGCCGCCTATTGGTAGAGAACTAGACGAGGGGGCTGATGCTGTTAAGGCAATTGACGAGGTAGGAGCAGCACAGCCCCCACCAGATGTTCCTCGCGGCCTCATAGCCACACTCTCGCCGGAAGCGGCTGAAGGCGATGTCGTACTAAAGCTCACCGAACTTGTTGAGCAGGCTCGTTCTTTGAGGCCCGCTGAGAGAGCAGCCCGCCGCAGGGTGTTGGCTGAACGCTTCGCTGCCTCTCGTGCCTCGATGGAAGCTGCTGAGCCAGGGAAGGCTCGCCTTGGTGCTGGCCTTGGAGAACTGAAAGGTAAACTACCGGCAGCGCGGTTTGAGGCACCTGAGCAGTTCTTTGGAGAAGATGAACTCGTCGAACTATACGAGCGGGCCTATGCACGTTTCCGTGACCCCCTTAACCCACTGTCTTCATCCGGTGCGCCAGAATCCACGAATGTCCTGCTCGCATTAGAAAAGGTGATGGCTGGCGCTGTGCCTGCGGACTTTGAACTCGATCTCTTGCAGAGCGTCTTTGGCCCCGAACTGATCGCCGCCATTCGCAAGCACCGTTCGCTTGGCGCTAAGGCGTGGGAAGAGTTTATGGGGGCGCTCGGCGCACAGCGCACGATGCTCACCGTGTACGACCTGAGTGCCGCACTCAGGCAGGCGGGGCCAGCGATCGGCCAGAAGGAGTGGTGGGGCAACCTGCCTACGATGGTGCGCCTGTACGCATCCAGGAACTTCGCCGATGCGATGGACGAATCTATTCGGCTCCATCCGAAGTTCAATCAGGCGGTAGATGACGGCTTCCGCATGACCACTCCAGGGCAAGCCACGACGCTGGCTACCCGCGAAGAGTCGTTCATGATTCCCAGTGAGCGTACTTTTGTTGGCAGCCTTATCAGGAAGATTCCAGGAGTCTCAGCATCAGAGCGGGCACACAGCGGGTTCCTTACTAAAGTCCGATTCGACATGTACGCGAACAACATAGACCGCGTACAGGACGGCGAGAACCTGATGAACTTCATCTACGACATTACGGGGCGAGGAACGCTAGGTCCGTTGAATAGTCAAGCTCCGCTCATCAGTGCGTTGATGTTCTCCGGGCGATTGCAGTCGTCACGCGTGCGGCTCCCGTTCAATCTCCTCAACGGCGATCCTGTCATCAGGAAGATGGCCGCTCGTAACCTTGTGGCGTTTGTAGGCGCTGCGACCTCGATTCTGACTGCACTACAGATGACTGGTGTAGCGGGTGTGGAGAAGGGGCCTCTGGAGTTCAAGGACAAAAAGAAGTTCGGGCCGATATCGGTGCCAACATCCTTTGACATTGATCTCAATCCGGTATCTGCCGATTGGGGGAAGATTAAGATAGGGCCGACGACAATCGATCTGTGGGCAGGTTATCAACCTCTGGCGCGGTTCATGATGAATGTGGCGGTTGGCGAACGGAAAGGCCGTCCGACGCTAGCGTATCCAGGCGGGGTAACAAGTGATGTTGACTTCCTTCGGTCTGTGGCTACCCTCGCTCGTAACAAGGCATCCCCTGCCGCTGGTGCCGTGGTAGACACCCTCCGTGGGGTGAATGCGATCGGCGAGGACGTGGACTTCACCAGCCCAGGTGGAATTAAGACTGAAGCGTTCAACCGCTTCGTTCCGTTGGTTGTCCAGGACATTGTAGATGCTGTCCGTGAGGCTGGCTGGGCGCAGGGGCTTGCAGCCCTCCCGGCCATTCCTGGTGCTGGCGTACAGACGTATCGGACGTTTGCTGAGCGTAGAGACGATGCTAGGAACGAAGTCTTTGAGGCGCGTAAGGCCAATGGAGAAGCGCCATACACAGACTACGCAACTCTGGCTGAGTTGGTGGAGCAAGATCCGCGAGCGCTTAGCCGCCTTGATGACGACCTGGCAGTGCAGGAGATTCTGTCTACGGCGCGTGCATCCGACGAATCCACGAGTCTTGAGCGTGTGCGGCAGGAGTTCCAAGAAATTCAACTGATAGATGACGGCAGGTTGATTAACTGGTTTGCTGCCCTTGCCCAAGGGGGCGATCCCGATGTTATGGGGATGAGCCCGGTGGTTTGGGCCGATGCAGTAGACGAACACCAGGCCGACCTCTTCTCTCGTTCTGACGAGATCATGCGGGATATTGAGTTCCCTGAGGTAGATGCTCCTGAAGACTCCGTGAGGGAGGTAGTTGACAACTATTTCTCGGTGAAGCTGGCAGATTATACCGATCCAGCAACAGGAGAGAGGAACTGGACAGACTTCATTGCTGCCCAGGATGCAGCTCTCGCTCCACTGGGTTCGGATACGGCTGACATTAAGAACTGGATCAAGGAGAACTTCGAGACGCCGTTTATCACCGAATTGCGAAATCTAGCGGACGGGATAGATACGGTGAGGACAAGGGCTGGCAAGACCTACTTCGACCTCGATGCCGGTGGCGACAGAACGGATTTCCGCAAGGCGCATCCTGATGTAGATGCTGTGTTGTGGCTGACGGGCTCAGGAACAACGACGTTGCGTTCGTTTGCGGCTGCCAATGAAGCCGCTGACTGGCTTAACAATGAAGGGCTTCAGCCCCCGATGGACGCTAGGCGGCTGTGGAACGCCGTAAAGCCGAAGTAAGGAGAACTGATGCAGGAGTTACGTTGTCCACACTCGCACCCCAGGAAACCAGGTGAGTGTAACGCGCTCATTAAGATAGAGGGCTTCGGGACGGTAGAATGTCCGCGCTGCTACAGGCCGATCTATTTTGATTTCCAGCAATCTGGGACAGAAGCAGTTGACAAGAAAGCTGCACACGTTTAGCATCTAGTTAGTTAAGTAGGGCCACGACGCCTTCGAGCGCAGAGCCGCGTTCGGAGGCGTTTTTTCTATGGCCGAAGAAGAAGAGAAACCTGAAATCACCGACTCTGCTGTAGCCACGGCAGAACCCCCCAAGCCCCCAATACCAGAGGATGAGTCCGTACCGGAGGAGAAACCGGAGGATGCTGCTGCCGCAGAAGGTGAAGCGCCCCCCGCAGACGAAACTCCGGATGAGGACGTACCACTGGCAGACCTGATTGTCCAAGCTCAGGCGGTCAATCCTGAGCTAGTGGACGACCTGATCAGCAAGCTCCCAGAAGAGGACCAGGCTAAGTACCGATCCTCTGACACCGAGCGGGCTGCATTGGAAGCCGAACAGTCGCAGCTTACCCGTACCACCCAGCTCAACACCGCCACCGCTGCTTATCAACCATACTCACAGCCCATCAGCGCCGAAGGATGGCGTGGCTGGGCTGACGAGATAGTGCGTGATATGCAAGGCGAAGTGCGGAAGATAGTCACCAACTGGAAAGGAGACGGGACGGACAATCTGGATGTCCTGCCTGACGATTTTGTCCAGCGGGTGACAGGGCTGGCGAACTACGGAAACAACCTGCGCGCAACCCAAGAAGGCTATCTCGCCGAGGTCTACCAGAGCGGCTTGATGGCAGCCCTCACCGCCCACTCGTCCTACCAGTTGCTTCCTAAGGAAGTCCGCGCAGAGACGGATGTGGTGAAGCTCCTCCAGGCCCAGCTAGACGCTGCCGGCCAAGCCGACCCAAAGGGCGTCAAGAAGGCCCTGAAGGCCGAGGTGGAAGCAGAGTTGGGTGCTCAGGAAAAGCAGGTTGCGTTGCGAGAGCGGCTTCAGAAGGTCATTGGAGGGAACGGCCGGAAGGCGACCCAGAAGGGAACGCCTACCAAAGGCCCAGCAACACGAGAAGAAGTCGAAGAGGCGCTGCGAACCGGGCCAACGAAAGATATAGACGCCAACCTGGCCAAGCTCGCAGCCCTAGAAGGAAGCTAACCAATGGCAACAGGCGAAACACACTCAGGATCAAACCCACTAGCGAATCCTGTCATCATCGCCAGCGCTCGAAAGATTCGCGAGTTCGAGGGCGTCCACTTACGCACCACAGATAGGGTGCCGCAGAAGAAGGGTACCGGCCTCGAATGGCAGGAGTATTCGTTCAACAGGCTCACAGGCGCGGACATCACCGAGACGACCCAGAACGAGAACTTTCAGCAAATCTCAGGGCAGCTCCTGGTGCTGGAACCAGACCTGTCACAGATCGTCATCAAGATGACCGACCGCACGAAGCGCCGGATGGCCACAGTAGCCCTGACGCAGATGGGCGGGTTGGCAGGCAACGCAATGGCCCGCAAGCAGGACGAGGACTACCTTGCGTTGTTCTCGGGCTTTGCGACCACCTCATCGCCTGGTACGGGCAACCCCGTATCGTTCGGGCACATCTCGGCGGCAGTTGTGAACTCCACCAGTAACGTCACCGAGCCGTCACAGGGCGACGAAGTGTTCGCTGTCCTGCACGGACGCCAGATCAAGGACATCCAGGATGAAGTCTTGGCCGGCGTAGGCACCTACACCATCCCGGAAGGCATGACCGCAGAGACGTTCCGCAAGGGCTTCAAGGGAACCGTGGCAGGAGCCAACGTCTTTGAGGACGGCCT
>SDBV01008616.1_pt1 | contig 13716 bp, 13 predicted proteins | sample 2277081 | NCBI WGS metagenome assembly SDBV01 (sample SAMN10402039, study PRJNA504765) | marine sediment metagenome | isolation source: marine sediment core GS10_PC15, 223 cmbsf | place: Arctic Ocean: Southern Knipovich Ridge | collected 2010 | reverse complement strand
TGCTCAATCGCGAGCACCGTGCCGAGCATGCCTACCTGGTGGTCAAGGTGGACAGCGCCCCGGATCAGGGGCAGCTCAAGGCCCTGGCGGGGCTGGAGGGGATCATGTCGGTGCGGAAGGTGGTGCTGTAGTTATTAGTTGTTAGTGGTTAGCGGTCATTTACCGCAGAGGTATGCTCTGAGCTTGACGAAAGGACGCAAAGAACGCCGATGTATACTACTTCCTCTTCATCAACCCAGTCAATCCTGTTATCCCGTCCAATTCTTCCTTGGCGCTCTTGGCGGTTCAGTTTCTTTTTATCCGCGCCCATCTGCGTAAATCCGCGGCTGAATAACACGAAGCGCCCATTTATAGATTCGCTACTATCACCCCAGGCAGTAAATTCAGTTTAATAATAAGCTGACCTCATGGCAACTAATTCGCTCGATAGCATCCTGGAGCAGTGGGAGCCGGTCATCGGGCTGGAGGTGCACGCCCAGCTGGCCACCGAGTCGAAGATCTTCTGCCGCTGCCGGCGAACCTACGGTGCGCCGCCTAACAGCCACACCTGCCCCGTCTGCCTGGGCTACCCCGGCGTGCTGCCCGTACTGAATGAGCAGGCGGTGGAGTTCGCCATCCGCATGGGCCAGGCGGTGGGCTGCCGGGTGCGGCCCCTGTCGCGGTTCGCCCGTAAGAACTACTTCTACCCCGACCTGCCCAAGGGTTACCAGATATCCCAGTACGACGAACCACTCTGCGAGGGGGGAAGCCTGTCTTTTTACATGGAGGACGGCAGCACCAAAACGGTGGGCATCACCCGCATTCACCTGGAGGAGGACGCCGGCAAGGCCATTCACGGCCTGGAGGACGAGAGCTACATCGACTTCAACCGCTGCGGGACGCCGCTGATCGAGATCGTCAGCGAGCCGGACATCCGCTCGCCCCAGGAGGCCCGCCGCTACCTGGAGCGCCTGAAGCAGACCCTCAAGTACACCGGCGTCAGCGAGGCGGACATGGAGAAAGGGCACCTGCGGTGCGACGCCAACATCTCCGTGCGGCCCCGGGGTGACAGCGAGTTCGGCACCCGGACCGAGATGAAGAACCTTAACTCCTTCCGGGGCGTGGAGCGGGGTCTGGCCTACGAGATCAAGCGGCAGGCGGAGCTCCTGGAGCAGGGGGGCGAGGTGGAGCAGTGCACACTTACCTGGGATGAGGCCGCCGGCGAAACCCATCTCATGCGCACCAAGGAAGAGGCCCAGGACTACCGTTATTTCCCCGAGCCCGACCTGGTGCCCCTGGCGGTTGATCCTAGCAGGGTGGAAGCCATCGGGGCCGGGCTGCCGGAGCTGCCGGCTCAGATCCAGGAGCGTTTCACCCGGGAGTACAACCTCAGGTTCCAGGATATTGAGATCCTCACCCGCGAGCGGGAGCTGGCCGCCTACTACGAGGCGGTGGTCAAGGCGGGCGCGATACCCGTCGAAGCGGCACAATGGGTGTTGGGGGAGGTGCTCCGGGTCCTGAATGAGGAGCACCAGGAAATCGGCGAGTTCCCGATGCAACCTGATGCCCTGGCGGAGCTGATCCGGCTGTCCTCCGGGGGGACCATCAACCGCAACACGGCCAAGAGCGTGTTCGACAAGATGCTCCTGGGAGGTCTTACAGCGGCTGCCATCGTTGAGCGGGACCAGCTGGGGCAGGTTTCCGATTCTGCCGAACTGGAAGATACGGTGCGACAGGTCGTCTCCAGCCTGCCCGCCGAGCTGGAACGCTACCGCAAAGGCGAAGCCAGGCTGCTGGGGTTCTTCATGGGTCAGGTGATGCGGGCTACTAAAGGAAAAGGCGATCCGCAGGTGGTGCGGGGGCTATTGCAGCGCGCCCTGGATAAAGCCTGATCCTATGGCTATCAACCGCCTGGATCATTGGCAAGGAGCGGCTGAACGTATTAGCACTTTTATCAAAATAAATGGGGTTGGGCCGATTCTCGTTGTTATTTCCGAACCATTAAGCTATATTACACTCTACCCTACACAGGAAGGATCGGGAAGATGAAAAACTTGTGGGAAAACCTGGGTGACCAGATTAAGACCTGGACCGATACGGCTGCTGAGAAAGCGGTGGTTATCACGCGAGCGGCTGCCACCAAGGCTGAGGAGCTGAGTAAAATCGGCAAGTTGAAAATGGATATTTATCAGCTGCGGCGTGAGCGGGGCCGGCTATTTGCCGACCTCGGCCAGATTGCCTACCAAACTCTTGATGGAAAAAGCAAAGGAACCCTCGAAAGCCAGCCCGGCGTGGATGATTTACGTCGCCGTCTTGCCAGCCTTACCGGGAGAATTAAAGAAAAAGAAGTTGAGCTGGTACAGGCTTCTCACTTGGGAGAGCCGGTTCACGATGCAGCGCCCCCCGAAGGGAAGGCTGTTCCTAAAAAGGAGGCCCCCGCCACCACACCGAGTAAAGCAAAGACTGCCCCTAAAAAGGATACAACTGCCACCAGGCCGGGCGGGGCTAAAAAAGGGAGTGGCAGGAAGAAAACAACAACGACTACTAAAAAGACCGGACCCAAAAAGACCACTAAGGGAACCAGTACCAGCTGAGCAACGATGCGTCCGGAAACCGTCGGGAGGAAGCCGGCACTCGGACAGGGCCGCAATGGAGCTTGGGATTACCCAGTCTGACAGGAAACCCAACTATACCGTGGGCCATGCCTGGGCGCACATCAGATCGGCATATCCGGCACAACACTTCCTGGGATCACAACCTCAAAGAGGGCAAATAGGGGTAGGTTTCTGTTGCATATGACGGCTATTTAAGGCTAAAATTGTATCCAGTATGGGGATTGTGTCCAGTATGCGGAGTTCGATTACCAAGAGGCAGAGGATATTCCCCCGAATAATGCTGAGTAGCTTAAAGTTCCTGGTTCTCAGGGAAGGACGTTCAGGCCTACGACAGTTCGAGCTATCCGGCAAGGCAGCTTTCTGGGGCTTGATTGTCCTGGGTATTCTTACACCAGTTATTTTTTATTTTGGCTCACAGCTGTTCCTGGAAACCGCTCATGCCCATCGGGTGGCGAAGCTCCGCAGGGACAACGCAGCTCTCAACCAACTGGTAGAGCAATTTGAGGACCGGATAACGGTCCTGCAGCGGGAAGTGGGGATCTTGTCCGAGATGGACCAGGATCTCCGTGTCCACGCCCAGATACCGGATATTCACCCCGGGATCCGTCAGGTTGGCATCGGGGGCACTATGGTAGAGATCCGGACGGATATGGACTACCTCCTGCCGTCGAATGATGTAACCCTGGCCAGCATAACCGAGCGGCTGGATGCCCTCTACCGCAGTGTAAAGATGGAGCAGCTGAGCTATGAGGATATCCGAGACTCTTTGAAAAATGATTTGTCCCGGCTGAGGGCAACGCCGTCCATCCTGCCGGTAAAAGGAGGGGAATTTACCAGCGGGTTCGGGCTGCGGCCGGATCCCTATACACAGAGAAACGAATTCCACCGGGGACAGGATATCAAAGTAAGGACCGGCACGCCTGTTTATGCCACTGCCAACGGGAAAGTGATCTTCACCGCTTTCGATCGTAATCTGGGATTTTATATAAAGATCGATCATGGCCGCGGCTTCCATACGCTTTATGGCCACCTCCGCAGCTTTAATGTCGAGGAAGGCCAGATAGTGAAACGGGGCGAGAACATAGCGGTATCGGGAAATAGCGGCCGGTCCACAGCGCCGCACCTGCACTACGAGGTGCGTCTCTATAGACTATCCCAAAATCCTAGAAATTTCTTTTAAGATATAGCCTTGTTGCCGAAGACAAGCATGTTGGGGGAAAGTGCTACGTCCCCACGGGCCAGCTTTGTAACTTACAAGGTGAAATTATCAATAACCGATGCGATATTTTATTGAGACTTACGGCTGTCAGATGAATGTGGCCGATTCGGAGCTGGTGGCCGGCCTGCTGGAAGGATCCGGCTGTCGGCGGACTGCGCGGATGGATGACGCCCAGATCATCCTGCTCAACACCTGCGCCATCCGGGAAAAAGCCGAGGAGACCATCCACAACCGCCTCAGTCAATTGGCCCATCTGAAGGAAAGTAATCCCGCCCTGTTGATCGGGGTTCTGGGCTGCATGGCAAAAAATGTAGCCGACAGCCTGCTGGAGTCAAAACCCTATGTTGATATGGTTCTGGGGCCTGACAGCTACCGCCGACTTCCCCTGCTTATCCGCCAGCGGAAAACCGAACAGGAACACTTGGTGAATACGCGGCTGTCCCGCTTTGAGGTGTATGACGATCTGTTTCCATCCCGGCGTGAGGGGGTCAATGCCTGGATATCCATAATGCGCGGTTGTGATAAGTTCTGCACCTTCTGTGTAGTGCCATTCACACGGGGGCGGGAGCGGAGCCGGCCAATGGCGAGTATTGTGGTCGAGGCCGAAGAGGCGGTACGACAGAGATTTATTGAAATAACGCTTCTGGGCCAGAACGTTAACTCCTACCGGTACGATGATGCCCGCTTTCCCGACCTGCTGGTGTCGGTGGCGGCAGTGCCGGGGCTCCGGCGCATCCGCTATACGTCTCCGCATCCCTCGGACGTGGATGATCGGCTGCTGGGGGTCATGGCCGCTCACGACAATATCTGCAAGTCCATTCACCTGCCGCTGCAGGCCGGCGCTGACCGCATCCTCCGGCGGATGAATCGCTCCTATACAAGGGCGGAATATCTCCGGCTGGTGGAACGCATCCGGGCGGTTGTCCCCGAATGTACGATCAGCACGGACATTATCGTGGGGTTCCCCGGCGAGACGGAAACGGAGTTCCAGGAGACCCTGCAAGTGGTTGAGCGGGTGGAGTTTGATATGGCTTTTACCTTCAAATACTCCATCAGGCCGGGAACGAAGGCGGCGGAATATGAGGACCAGGTACCGGCGGCGGTGAAGCAGGAGCGGCTGGAGCGGCTCATCGCGGTGCAGAAAGCCATCACCCTTGAGCGGAACCGGGACTGCGTGGGGCGGGTGATGGAAGTGCTGGTGGAAAAGGAAAGTAAAAAGTCATCATCCCAGTGGGCCGGGCGTACCGACGGCAACAAGTGGGTGGTGTTTGACAAGGAAAGCGCCCGGATCAAAGATTTTGTGTGCGTCCAGGTAGACAGTACACATGGTGTAGCGTTAAAGGGTCATATCGTAATCCCGGTGAACCTTTCCGGGCAGGAGGTATATCATGCGGTTGCTTAAGATTCTGCTGGGTTTGCTGATTGTGCTGGCCCTGGCTTTTTTCCTGAGTAATAACTCCAGCCAATATGTGACAATCTGGCTGTTTCCAGGGACAGAACTGCCCAATATAAACTTAGCCCACGTACTGGTCATCACCCTGGCTGCGGGGATTCTGTTGGGCTTTGCCATCGGGCTGATACAGATCATCACTCAACATGCCGAAGTACGGCAGCAGAACCGCCAGCTAAAGAAACTACGCACCGAGCTGAACAACCTGCGGCATTCAGCCTTAAGTGAAGAGTTTTTCGAAAGTAAACAGGAAGGGCTACCGGATACCGAACCGTTCGCAGCCTCTACTGAAGAGCAACCCACCCAGTTGGAGCCATAATCGGACATGTCCACACTTTACATTATTCTGGCTGTTATAGCCGTTCTGGTTGTGGGAGTCGTGTTGGTGGTTCTGACCCGTCCCCGGGGCCGGCGCGATGTCCAGAGCCTGTATACGGAGGGGCTCGACTACCTGCTGCGCGGCAACCTGAAGCGGGCTTACCAATGCTTCAAGGGGGTAATTGACCGTGACACGGAACACACTTCCGCCTACTTGAAGCTGGGCCAGGTGATGCGGCGGGGTGGTGCTGCCGAGAGCGCCCTGAAGCTTCACGAAAGCCTGTTGGCCAGGTCTGAACTCACAATATATGAGCGGGTGGAGCTGCTCAAGAACCTGGCCCTGGACCACGGCGAGCTCAGACAGTATGATCAGGCAGTGGAACGGGTTCTGGCCATTCTCAAGATGGAGAAGCGCAATACCTGGGCTCTCCGCCATCTGGTAAAGTTCTACCGGGGATTGGGAAACTGGGAAGCGGCGGGAAAGTACCTGGCCCAATGGCAGAAAGTTACCAACAGGGAGGACACCCAACTCCTGGCTCTCTGCCGCTTCCGCCAGGGTTACGACCGGCGCCACGAAGAATCGCCAGAGACAATTCGCAGCCATTACCAGCATGCCTTGAAAATTGATGGGGAATTTGCCCCGGCCCACTACTTCCTGGCGGAGTCCTATGCAGATGAGGCCGATTCCTACCGGAGGGAGCTTTCCAAGCTGAGCGCGTCTGACGAGAGTGAAACTTCCCACTGGCAGCAAGACCTGGAAGAAAAAGCAGCCAAGCTCTATTCACAGGCAGTGGCTAACTGGTCTGCATTTCTCGATATTTCGCCCACTGAGACTTCTATGGTACTCCCAAGGGTTGAAGATGCCCTGTTCTATCTCCAGCGATTCGATGATATGGAACCGTTTCTCAGGCAGGTATTAGGAAAGGATCCCGATAATCTGGACGGTATAGCCAGCCTGGCCAATTTCTATGTACGCAAGGGTGATCTTGATCGGGCGGAGGAGCTGTTGAGTAACATCCCTGAAGGAGCCTCCGCCAATCCCCTGATACAGGCCATCCAGCTCAAGCTCAGCTACCGTCAGGACCCCGATCTCAACCTTATGCCGGAGCTGGACCATCTAGTGGATTCAATTCGTCTACAAGCACAAGTACAGGCCAGCTATCGGGAAGTCCCTACATCCCTGATGAGCTGGTTGGACCCAAGCAGTGATCCCCTTGAGAAACTGGAGTAATCCCCGCTGCCCGGTCTTCCTTGCCCTGCTGATTATTGTTCCTATATGGGGCCAGGATCTTGATTACTACTTTAACCTGGCATATCAGGGAAAGGTTGAGGAGGTCGCTGATGCCCTGCCCCAGCTCTATCGTCAGCATCCGAACGACGGGACTGTCCTCTACCTGGAGGGGCTAATTACCCGTGACGGGGATGATGCCGTCGAGATGTACAAACGGGTAGTCCGCCTTTACCCTTCCAGCCCATACGCCGCCGACGCCCTTTTGAAAATCGGTGAGTATCTGTATGCCAGAGGGTTGTATGTTCAGGCCGCTCAATACCTGAAGCGTATCCCGGTGCATCACCCCCGATCAGACCTGGTTTATCCGGGAATCAGGCTGTTTCTAAATGCTATGTTAGTATCGGGCAATCGCGATACAGCCCTCTTCTACGCCCAGGTGTTCTCCCGTAAATACCCCGAGATAAAATTCGATCTGGAAACCGGGAGGGCTTCAGACGGGCCGGAGGATCCTTCCCTGATTATCAGCAAGAGTACAGTTCCTGGACCCAGAGCACCGGGGAAACCGGGAAAAACCAGCGGGACGGCTGCTATGGATCCTGGGAGTTCACCGCTTTTTAAATTGCAGGTAGGGGCATTCAGCGTAGATGGAAATGCCGAACGACAGAAAGCACTACTGGAATCGCTAAATTACAGGGTTGAAATCGTCCGCACTCGATCGGGGGGCCGAATCCTGCACTTGGTTATGGTGACGGGGTTCAGATCTCGTGGAGACGCGGAAATGGCCCGAAAGCTCCTGAAAGAGAACTACGGTATAGATGATTCTTTCGTGCTTCCTGACGAGTAGCGAGGGAAGCGTATGCGTCCCGGTGGGCGCCGCAGTCTTCAAAACTGTTGATCCGTCGGTTGACGGATGGTCGGTTCGACTCCGACACGTTTCCGCAAATGATTAGAAACCTCATTTTCGCCACTGCTCTGATGACAGTACTATCGGCCCAGTCGACGAAACTTTTCTGGGACGGTTACAACTGGCTGGAAATAGATCGCCTGACCCGTGAATACCCCGAGTTCAGGCTGCCGATGAAACGGGCCTATGTCCGGGGCTTGCTGAATGGCAGACTGTATGATCACCTGCAGACCCGCGCGGCCGACTCCACCCTGGCCGACTCCCTCTTTCGCGACTACCTGAACCGGTTTACCCTCGATGAACTCATTCGGGGAACCGACCAGTTCTACCAGAATCCGGCCAACCGGTACCTGCCGATAGTTACGGCTCTGGTGATCACCTCGTTGGGAGCCGTTGGCTTTACTGACAGTGTAGTAGCCGACTATACGCAGGCTTGCCGGGACTGGATTAACTACCTGACCATGCTTACTTCTGAAGAAGTCCCCATAACCATCGAGGGAATATCCAAACCGGCGTTACCCCGGCCACCGTCGGAAGTCTACCTGCCGCCTGCTGTCAGGAAAGTGAAGAAGTGGTATAGGCCCGATTCACTGACTCTCCCCTAAGTCCCGGAACCTTACTATCTATCTCCCGGTTTGGCTAAATGAAACGGTGATGCAATCTTGAATGAAAATTGCAAAATGCAAAGTGCAAAATTCCTATTAGGCTGCCAATTTGATGACATATGCAGCAAAGTCTCGTCATTGTTCTGAAAAGCCATTGTTTCCATTTTTCAATTTGCACTTTTCATTTTGCATTGAGTAATGGCTGCATCTGCTGAAATTGAAAACGGCATCAAGTCCCTATCCCGGGTGGCAATCATTGAAGGGCGAGGAAGGCTGGGCGACGGCGAGGTTGTTTTCTACCACCTGATGGAGGGGACCGAGAAAGGTGCCGATCGGGCGGCCCTGGAGGGATTGGACCTGGATATTAATTACTGTCATGAAAATGGCCGGTCGTATGTGATACTTCGGGAGCGGGTCCCTTCAGCCTCCCGCCGTCTGTCCCGGGCTCACGTCCTCCTTTTCCTGGCAACGGTGCTGACCACCCTGGCAGCGGGGGCTATCCTGAATGGACACAACATATTCAAAGAGCCGGGGACTATCATCCAGGGATGGCCGTTCAGCCTTACTCTCATGGCCATTCTCGTGATCCACGAGTCCGGTCATTACTTCTATGCCCGTCGGCACCGAGTTGACGTTTCGCTGCCCTATTTCATTCCGGCGCCGCCGCCCATTATCATCGGCACCTTTGGTGCCTTTATCAAAATGCGGGGGCCTATTTCCAATCGCCGGGCACTGTTGGAGATCGGTGCCGCGGGTCCCATTGCCGGCTTCCTGGCGGCCGTGCCAGCACTGATCTACGGCCTGCATTTATCCACCGTGGTGCAGATTGAAGCGGGGGGATACTTTTTGGGTGACAGCCTGCTGATGAAGGCCGCAACCGCGCTGATGTATCCCGGTCTGGAGCCGGGAGAAGATATTCTGTTGCACCCGGTGGGCTTTGCCGGTTGGATCGGCTTGCTGGTGACTATGCTGAATCTCCTGCCTATGGCCCAGTTAGACGGTGGCCATATTGCCTACGCCCTGCTCGGTAACCGGCAGGAATGGTTGGGGCGAGCTATACTGGTGGCTTTCATACCAATGGGCATATTACTATCGCCCAACTGGCTCTTCTGGGGCTTTCTGATTCTGATACTAATGCGTACGGTGAAACATCCACCGGTCCCGGACGTTAACCGACCACTTAAACCATACGAACTGCTTATCGGTATCGTATGTCTGGCTATTTTCATCTTGTGTTTTATTCCTGTACCTTTAAGGATGTCATAAAGATGGTTATGGGGATCGAAACAACAGTCAAGCCTGGCAAAGCGGGTGTCCTTCACCCCCGGCTGCCCGAAGATGAGCACTATATGTCCCGGGCATTTACCCTGGCCCGGCGGGGAATGGGGCGTGTCAGCCCCAACCCGATGGTTGGCTGTGTGCTCGTCCTTGACGGCCAGGTGGTAGGTGAGGGATACCACGAGCGTTTCGGCGGTCCCCACGCTGAGGCCCATGCTATCCGGGATGCCGGCAAGAAGGCCCGGGGCGCTACGGCTTACGTTACCCTGGAACCCTGTGCCGCCAGCTTTGCGGGCAAGAAGACGCCGCCCTGCACTGATGCCTTAATCCGTGCCGGTGTAAAGCGGGTGGTTGTAGCTGTCCGCGATCCCAATCCCATGGTAAACGGGGGCGGGATAGCGCGACTGAAGTCGTCAGGTATTAAAGTAACCGAAGGGATCCTGGCTGAAGAAGGGACCCGCTTGATCAGGGGTTTCTCCAGGTGGATCCTTACAGGCAGGCCGTTTGTGATCCTCAAGGCGGCCCGCACCAAAGATGATTTTGTAGCGGCCAGTCTTGACTGCAAATGGTTTACCTCCCCTGAGTCCCGCCGCTGGGTCCATTGCCTGCGGGCCGAAGTGGATGGGATACTGGTGGGCCGGAGAACAGCGGAGATAGAGGACCCGCAACTGACAGTGCGGGAAGTGGCCGGGCAAAACCCCCAGCGTATCGTGCTGGATACCGCCCTGCAGCTGCCCGGTGGTCTGCAACTCTTTCGTGACGGCGCCGCCCCGACCATAGTTTTTACGGCCCGGGGGGAATCCAGGACAACGCCGTGGGGTGAGCAGATCAAGGTCTCCCCGTCTGCGGCTGGTGTGGACCTGGATCAGGTGCTGGACGCCCTGGGCCAGAGGGGTGTCACCTCTCTTCTGGTTGAGGGCGGCCCTACCCTGCACCGTGAATTTATCCGGGCGGGACTGGTTGATGAGGTGGTTTTGTTCACCGCGCCCCTTGAAGCGGACGCCGAGGTAAAGCAGCGGACTGACCTGCGCAATGCGCTAGTCGTTCCTGAGGATTGGTGTCTGGTCGCAAAAGAGGAGCTTGGCGGGGACCAACTGGTGGTGGCGCAGCCTGACCATTCATTATCGGGGATGTTGAATCATAGTTCTATCACGAGGAGCAGCGCATAATGTTTACTGGAATTGTGGAAGAGATCGGTCGCGTTATCAGCCGAACTCCTGGGAATGGATATGACTCGCTGGTAATTACCGGCGCTAAGGTGTTGGATGATCTGGAAACGGGACACAGCATCAGTGTTAATGGCGTATGTCTGACGGTGGTTGACCGGTCCGAAGAGAGTTTTACGGTTCACGTGATTCCTGAAACGCTGGAAAAGAGCAACCTGGGGGACTTCGTACCGGGTAGCCTGGTCAACCTGGAGCGGGCCCTGGGCCCCCAGGATCGTTTCCACGGCCACGTAGTGCAGGGGCACGTGGAAACAGTGGGGTATATCAACAGTATTACTGTGAATCGCGGAGCTGTGCGAATGACCGTTACCGTTGACACCCACTGGCTGCGTTACTGTATTCCCAAGGGTTCCATCGCGTTTGACGGGGTATCCCTTACGGTAGTTGATATTTCCCCTGCGGGCCTGACCGTTGCGCTTATTCCCTTTACCCTGTCGCAGACCACTCTTGGTAAAAAGCAGGTGGGTGAACCGGTGAATGTTGAGACCGACATTGTTGCCCGCTACCTTGAGCGCTTCCTGGAGATGGAACCCGATGAGGAATATGGGGATATAGATCTCGGAATGCTGCGCAGCTGGGGGTATGGAGAAAGCTGACCATGTTTGAATTGGTAGAAGATGTTCTTGACGATCTGAGGACCGGGAAGATGGTCATCGTCACGGACGATAAGGACCGTGAGAATGAGGGGGATTTTATCATGCTGGCGGAGAAGGCCCGCCCGGAAGACATCAACTTCATGATGCGCGAGGGGCGGGGACTTGTCTGTGTACCGCTTACCAGGGAGCGGTCCCAGCAGCTGGGGCTGCCCCCCATGGTACACCGTAACACCGCCCTGCACGAAACGGCCTTTACCGTCAGTGTGGACGCCCTCGATAACACCACCACCGGCATTTCCGCCCAGGACCGTTGGCAGACGCTCCAGGTCCTTCTCGATCCGAAGGCGCAGTCGCAGGATCTGGCGCGCCCCGGTCACATGTTCCCGCTGGTGGCCCAGCCGGGGGGAGTACTTCAACGGGCGGGACATACCGAGGCCAGCGTTGACCTGGCCCGGCTGGCCCTGGCTGAGGAGATCGGTGCTCAGCCAATGGCCCTGCTGGTAGAGATCGTGGATGAAGACGGCAGCATGGCACGGGGCGAGAAGCTGGAAACCATCGCCCGGAAATACGAGCTGAAAATCATCAGCGTGGTCGAGATCATCGCCTACCGGCGTACCAGGGAGAAACTGGTGGAACTGCTGACAACCCTGAGATTCCCCACGAAGTATGGCGAGTTCGAGCTGGCCGTCTACCAGGACAGCATTCATCACGACACACACCTGGCCCTGGTAAAAGGCGAGTTGTCAGGCGATGATCCCGTTCTGGTGCGAGTTCACAGCCAGTGCCTCACCGGAGACATCTTCGGTTCCTTCCGGTGTGATTGTGGCCCGCAGCTCGAAAGAGCCCTTCAGCGGATCAACGAAGAGGGGCGGGGCGTACTGGTATATCTGCGTCAGGAAGGGCGGGGGATAGGCCTGAAAAACAAGCTGCTGGCTTACGGCCTGCAGGAGCAGGGCCTGGATACGGTAGAGGCCAACAAGAGCCTCGGTTTCAAGTCCGATCTGCGGGAATACGGCATCGGCGCCCAGATACTGAGAGACCTTGGGGTGCGGAAGCTGCGGCTGCTGACGAATAACCCCAGAAAGATCGTCGGTCTCGATGGGTACGGCTTGGAGGTGGTGGACCGGGAGCCGATCGAGATTCCGGCCAATGTCGAAAACAAGCTCTATCTGGAAACCAAACGAGATAAGCTGGGACATCTCATTTTACAATAGGAGTTTATCATGGCGCCTACTATCGTTGGTGAACTGACCGTCAAAGACCGGGCTATCGCTGTGGTGGCCAGCCGATTTAATAGCATGATCACCCAGCAGCTGCTGGCGGGCGCTGAAGACACGTTTATTCGGCATGGTGGCGATCCAGGCAAGCTTACTGTGGTCTGGGTGCCGGGCTCGTTCGAAATACCGAACACCGTAAAGCGCTTGGCGGACAGCGGCAAATATGATGGCGTTCTTGCTCTGGGTGCCCTTATCAAGGGCAGCACGCTCCATTTCGACGTTCTGGCAACCCAGGTAACCCGATCCCTGATCGAGCTCACCATGCAGCTTTCCACTCCGATTTCATTCGGCGTGCTCACCACCCTGTCCCTGGACCAGGCCCTGGAGCGCGCCGGTACAAAAGGGGGAAACAGGGGGGCTGAGGCCATGCAGAGCCTCATCGAGATGATCAGTCTCGCATCGAAGCTCTCTTGATTCGTCGGTTCCTTGTCTCTATTGCCCTGCTATGTATACCGCTGAGTCCGGCTGGGGGACAGGGCCGCATTGGAGAGTTTCGGCACTACACATCAACCATCAATCCCCATGCTATTGACTACCATGAGGGCCGGGTCTATGCGGCCACCGGTGGAGGTGTGCTGGTCTATGATGCGCAGGAGGAGACTTTCTCGACCCTGGGCATTGCCGAAGGTCTGGTCTATGCCGATCTGACCTATCTGACCATTGCCGGTGACTGGATGTGGCTGGGGGGCGCCCCGCCCCGGGGCATAATCCAGTTGATGAATCTGAACACCGGCGAAGTGGATGTGGTTGACCTCGACCTTGATGAGATCCTTCGAATCACCGTGGGGGATGACCGGGGCTTCGCCGCCTTCCGGCAGGGACAGGACCTGGGTATCATGGAACTGAGGTGGGATGGACGGGGATACAGTTTCGCTGACACCTATCGCAATTTTCCACTCTCTGTAACGGAAATCAGGGACCTCGACCTGTGGGGCGATTCCCTTTTTGTGACCACCAGCTCCGGGGTTATCGGGAATGATTACATCCGGGCCAACCTGAAAGATCCCGCTACCTGGCA
>SDBV01008615.1_pt1 | contig 13717 bp, 14 predicted proteins | sample 2277081 | NCBI WGS metagenome assembly SDBV01 (sample SAMN10402039, study PRJNA504765) | marine sediment metagenome | isolation source: marine sediment core GS10_PC15, 223 cmbsf | place: Arctic Ocean: Southern Knipovich Ridge | collected 2010 | reverse complement strand
CCCTGCGAGAGATCGCGGCGGGCTACATCAAGCCCATCTACCCGGACGACAAGCAGGCAGCAGAATAGCGATCAGCAGGTCGCGGAATCGCGCCCGGCGAGGGCAGCCCGCCCGGTAGCAGAGTGGGTTCAGCCGACGATCTGAACGGGGATCTGGAAAGTGACCGAGGTACCCTGGCCCGCGTCGCTGCTCACGGATATGTCACCGTCCATCAGCACCACCAGATCGCGCACCAAAGCCAGTCCGAGGCCGGCTCCCGCATAGGTGCGGGACGACAACTCGTCCACCTGGAAGAACTCCTCGAAGATGCGGGGCTGGTCGTCCGGGCAGATGCCGATTCCAGTGTCGCGCACCTCGCAATTGAGCTGATTATCTTGAAGCTTCGCGCTAATGGTGATCCGCCCGCGAAGCGTGAACTTGACCGCGTTTTCGAGTAGCAGGTAGAGAACCTGATTCACCTTGGCGAGGTCTGTTCGGATTTTCGGAAAGGGCTCGCTCAAGCGTTGCTCGACGATGATGGGTTTTTCGGAGATGCGATCTTGGACGCTGAAGATCGCCTCGTCGATGACGTCGCGGAAGTTGACTTCCTGAATTTCCACGGGTAGCTCGCGCTGCTTGATCTTCCAGAGATCCAGGATGTTCTGGAGCGTCCTCAGGAACTCGGTCCCGTCGTCTAGCGCGGACCGCAGGCTCATCTTGGAGCTGTCCGAGAGCGTCTCGTTCTCGCCCGTTAGTACCGAGATGATCAACTCGATGATGCTGTTGAGCGGCGTTCTGAGCTCCCGCGACATCTTCTCGATGAAGTCGTTCTTGAGCTTCTCGATCTTCCCGAGTTTCTCGTTGTTTCGCAGAAGCTCGATATCCTGGGCAAAGAGCGCTTCAGAAAGTTCGAGCACATCCTGGCTGTTGTCCTGGGAACTCTCGGTGCTTTGACGCTCTGCCAGTTCCGTTTTCGTGGATTCGAGTTCTTCGCACAGGCGGCTGTGATCGAGAAGCAGCCCGAGCTTCGATGCTTCGCACCCAATACCTTCTCGCAGCTCCGCTTGGATCGAGTCAGGGGCGCCCACCGCCAGCGCGCCGTGGCATCGATCTTCCAGAGTCATCGGGACGATGAGCAGGCCCCCCCCGCTGCGCTCTTCCAGGGATGGGAGTGCGCCGAGTTGCTGCTCGGCCCCGGTGGCGATGACTTCGCGAATGGTGGCCATCAGTGCCTGCGCGGCGTCTCTGGCAGTCTCCGCGATCGGAAAACCCGCGGCTGCTCGAAGGCGCGTCGTATTTTCAGGAGAGCCGTTTTCGGGTGCGGCCACGAAGATCAGCGCCACACCGCCACCGGCCCGCTCGGCCATCTTGGATGCACTCGACCGCAGCTCAGCCGCGAGTCGCTGCTTGCGAGACGTATTCTGCCCACCATTGGTTACGGCGCCCAATGACATGCCCCCGCGCCTAGAAACGCGAATCCGGGTCGATTTCGAACGGGCCCTCTACCTTCGCTTCGACCTCGTCCTCGACGGCGTCCGGGTCGCCTCCCTCAAGAGCCAGTTTCGTCCTGAAGTCGGTCGGGTTCGATGCAGCGGTCATCGCGGTTTCGATGGAGATCTTGTTCGCCCGCAGAAGGTCGAGAAGATGTTGATCGAAGGTCTGCATCATCTCGCCGCGTCCGCGAGCGATGTAGTCCGCAATCTCGCAGGTCTTGGCGGGATCCTTGATGCACTCCTGGATGCTGCGCGTGCTCCGCATGACTTCGACGGCCGGCACGCGCGAGTTCTGCTTTTTGGTGGGTAGCAGCCGCAGGGAGACGATTGCCGCCAGGTTGTCGGCGAGGCGCGCTCGCACCTGCAATTGCTCTTCTGCGGGGAAAAACGAAACCAGCCGATTGATCGTGGAGCGCACATCGCTGGTGTGAATCGACGAGAGCACGAGGTGCCCGGTCTCGGCTGCCTTGAGCGATGTGTCCACGGTGACTTGATCCCGCATCTCGCCGACCATGATGCAGTCGGGGTCCTGGCGCAGCGCAGCCCTCAGCGCGTCGGGGAACGACGTCGTGTCGGTGCCGACTTCGCGCTGGGTGATGATGCTCTTGTCGTGCGTGAAGACGAATTCGATCGGGTCCTCGATCGTGACGATCTTCGCCTTCCGGGTGTGGTTGATCTCTTCGATCATTGTGGCGAGCGTGGTCGACTTGCCCATTCCGGTGGAGCCGGTGACGAGCACATAGCCCCGCTGCAGGCGCGCCACGTCGCGCAACGTACTCGGGAGATTCAATTCCTCGAAGGTGCGGATCTGCAGCGGGATGACCCGCAGCACGATGTTGCAAAAGCGCCGCTGGCGCGAGATGTTGACGCGGAAGCGACCCTCGCTCGACAGTTCGAACGCGAGGTCCAGCTCGTTGAAGTCATCGAACTTCTTGTCGTCGGATTCGGTGAGGATTCGGGCGATTGCTTCCGTATCCTTCTCGGTCAGGACCTTGTAGCGCAGCTCGACGAGGTCACCGTTGAACCGATAGAGGGGTAGATATCCCACCTGGAAGTGGATATCCGAAGCGCCCTTCTCGATTCCGAGACGCAGGAGCCGATATAGCTTTTCACGATCCATCGCTCGTTACCCTCCAGGAGGATGGAGTCTCCAGTCCCATGTCGGGATCCCGCTGTTTGTATCGGCGTTTCAGACGACGGCTTGACCTCGATTCCTTCTGGCTCGGCCTCGAATTCTTCGGCCTCGTCTCGAGCCCTCCGGCTCGGCCTCGAATCCTCCTGTTTGGCCCCGAACCCTTCTAGTTTGGGCGATGCTGTCGGGCGGCTGCCGATCCGTGCTGGAGCGGGGCTCCGAACGTGCTCTCAGCGCATTTCGCTATCGTGAATGCCGCTGGAGCGCGGTGCGTCTACCGGATTTCAGGATATTCGAATGATGAAATGGGATTGGAAATTTCCTCGAACCCGGAAACGCGGGATCGGTGTGCTCGGCCTGTGCTGGCTGGTCGTGCCCCTCGTGGGCGCTGCAGCTGGGGATGCGGAAGTCGAACCGCCTCCCAAGAGCATGACCCTCGATCAGCTGCTCGCCCTACCGTCCGCGCTGCCGGTCGAATCGGGCCAGCGCGCGGGCCTGACCCGCGCGGAGTGGAGCAGCCGGTTTGCAGAAGCGGAAGCAGATCTGGAGACCGCGAAGGCAGACCTCGAGGAGTCTCTCGGCAGGCTCTCGGAGTTGGCGGGGAAGACGAGCAACTGGAAGGTTGCGGTACCGGGCGCGCAGGTTGCCACCGATGACAACTCCCCGGTCAACTACGGACTCCGGCAAGAGATCCGACGGAATCGAGAAGCCGTCGTGCGCACGGAGCGAAAGCGTCGCGACCTGAGCATCGAGGCCAATCTCGCGGACGTTCCCGAAACTTGGCACAAGAAGCCCGAATCGTCCGAATAGGAGCGCGATCCCATTCTGGGATCGCGTGACGCCGCGAGCGAATCCAAAGGATTCGCCGGCCAGACGGGACCGAATAGGTTCCGTCGCCGCAAAGCGAATTCAAAGGATTCGCCGGCTAGCGATTTCAACGACTCGGATCGTCCAGCGACCCCGCGTCGATGCGGGCGGCCGCACGCGGTAAGAATGCGAACGCGGGCAGGGCCATCGCGGCGGTCAACCCAAAGTACACCGCGTAATCGAGCCGCTCGGTCAAGAAGCCGGACAAGCTCGCGGCGGGAATACCCGGCAGTCGATAGGCGGCGGTGAGCAGCGCGTACTGCACCGCGGCGTGCTCGCGTTGGCAGATGTTCATCAAGTAGGAGAGAAACGCGGCCGAAGCCAAGCCGCCGCAGAGCGATTCGATCAGCGCTGCCGCGTAGACACCCGCGCGACCGAACTCTGGAAACGCGGCGGCCGTCGAGTAGCCGAGGTTGGAAAAGAGCGCGAGCGCGCCGAAGGCCCAGAGGCTGCGAGCAATGCCCATCCGGTAGACGCCCCAGCCACCCAGGATGGCGCCGAGCACGAAGGCGCCGATGCCGAGGCCCTTCGAGACGAGTGCGATTTCTTCGTACGAGAAACCGCGGTCCACCCAAAACGTGCTGAGCATCGGGCCCATCGCGAGATCGCCAACTCGATAGAACATGACGAAGAAGATGACTGCCACGCTGTGGCTCTCGCCGAACCAACGCTTCAAAGCCGGCCAGAGTTCCTGCCGCTCGCGGGCCGGCACCGCGATGCGCGGTGCCGCGAATACCGCGACCGCCATACACGCACTGATTGACGCCGCGACAGCGAATGTTCCCGGCCACCCGATCCAACGCGGCAGAAAGAGCAGGGCGGTCGCGACGACCATGCCTCCGCGGTAAGCGGTCGCTTTCATCGAGTTGACGGGGCCTTCTTGGCCGTGTTCGGTAATGCCGATCGAATACCCGTCGATCGCGACGTCCTGGGTCGCGGAAGCGAGGCAGTAGATCCAAAACGCGATCCAGAGCGAAGTAGAGATGGAGTGGGGGTCGCTTTGCGAGATTCCGAGCAACGCAGCGGCCATCACCGCCATCGATCCGGCGATCCATTGGCGGGGTTCGCCAAATCGATCGACGAGCGGCGACCAGAGCACCTTCAGCGTCCACGCCGAACCGAGTGCAGCGAGCAAACCGATCTGGGTGAGCGAAGCGCCGTGCCCGCGCAGATAGACGGGCCACAGATCGTGGACTCCCATCGGGAAGCCCTCGACCACGTAGACGAGCGCGATGATCGGAAGCGTGCGTCGGAGGTTCACCCCTACCCCTGCCGAAGTCTAGCGGGCGAATCCTTTGGGTTCGCTCGCGGCGTCGAGCGATGGTCGACGAGAGGATCGAAGCTGGCTAGCGTGGCGCAGCTTCGAGCTGCCGCACGGACGAAAACGGGGAAGGCCATGGATGAAGGACCGCGAGGCAAGAACGACCTGGCCGCCAAGCTCTACATCGCGTTTGGCATCCCCGCGATCATCCTCTTCATGGTCGTACTCTTCTCGTTCACGCGCTCCTGCGGAATCCCGGCCTGAATCCGAGACAGTGCCCCCAGTCGCCGGCGCCAAGTTTGCCCGTGGCCTCGCGCGCGCGGCCTGCTGCGCTCTAGCTGCTGCTGCTCGGGCACGCAGTTTCGTGTGCATCTTTCGAAACTGGCAGCCGAACTCTCAGGAATCATTTTTATCTATATAAATCAAGTACTTAGGGCTAAGGAAGCGCACTCGCCTGCCGATGTAATCCCCAATGGGGAAATCAACACATCGGCTGGGCGCCGCGGCGGTATTCGGGCTCGCCGTGTGGGTCGGCTGGGGCTGCGCGGGCGTGCTCAGCGAACCGCTCGCGTATCGCTATTTTGACCCACCGCCCGTCGACGATGCCTGGCGGCACAAGATCGAAGCCTGGCAGGCCCGGGAGCAGGCCGAGCAGCGCGCGCCGCACTCTGAGGTCCCGACCCCGGCTGTCGCATCCGGTGCGGATGCGGGAGTCGCATCCGACCGCCCCGTCGACCTTCGCTCCAAGTACATCGACTTCCGCCAGCAGAGCAGACGCGCTCTGGCTCGCGAATTGGCGGGTTGGGTTCAGAAGCAGGCTCAGCAGCACTACATCGCGGACGGGCCGATTGACCATTGGGCGACGCTCGAAGAGACGTTTCGAACCAACGGTGACGATTGCGACGGCCTCGAACTCCTCGTCTACCACCTGCTGCGCGACCTGGGATTTGGCGAAGACGAAGTCTTCCGGGCGATCGTCTATCGGCGCAGCGACGACCAGCACCACATGGTGACATTCTGGTTCGAGGATCCGAACGATCCCTGGGTGATCGATCCAACCGGAGCGATGACATCCGGAATGCCGCGCATGTCCGAAATACCGGGCTGGGCTCCGCTCAAGGTCTTCAGCGAAGGCAGCAACTACAACGTCGAGCAGCAGCGGGTCGTCCAGCAGTAACCGCCAAATCGAATCCGCCGTCCAGCTCCCCAAAACATGCCCGGGTATCTTGGTTGGTTTATTCGACCTCGAGTTGGAGTTGCTTGCGCTGCTCGGCGGCGCGTTCTCGGGCCTTGGCGCGCTCGCGCCCGATTTCGAGCAGCAGCTCCTTGCGCACCTTCTCGGCCTGGTCTTGCTCGGCGGCGACACGAAGTTGTTTGAGGTTGCGCAAGCAATCCTCGAGCAATCGGTTGTGTCGAACTCCGAGGTCTGCCGGAATCGGCAGGGGCTGTGCGGCGGGCTCGTGGACGATCTGAAGCACTTTGATGGCCTCGACGCCATCCGTCGAACGCGCCGAAATCTGGACCGTGTTGGAGCCGGGCACCATCTTGATGAAGCCGCCCCAGCTTCCGTCGGCGGTCACCCGAAACGGATCGGCCGCGTTCCCGGTCGTTGCATTTCGAAGAATCACTTCCTCGAGGTTGGCGAAGTTCAACGCATCCACGACTGCTGAGAGTTCACCCGGGTGACGGACCGGAATGAACGAGCCTCCGGTCATGTCGGCGAGCTCTACACTCGCGATGGGGCCCGCCAACGCCTCCGGGCCGATCGCGAAAGAGTGAATGCGGATTCCGGCTTTGTTCGCCCTCAGCGCCGATCGACGCACGGCTCGTGTGTTGTCGGATTGCGCCAGTGGACCGAAGGGCAGTGTGGGCTGGCCGTCCGTAAAGAAGAAGACCAATTTCTCGGAGTCGACGACCTTTTCCGAACGCGATCCGAACAGGCCCATCAGTTCCGTCGTGGCGTGGTCGACGGCGCCGGAGATGTGGGTCTGGCCGTGTGGCTCCGCGCGCAGGATGAAGTTGAGCGTGTTTTCGATCCGAGCGTATTCGTTCGTGAGCGGCTGCCGGGTCAGCGCGGGCGGGCCGGTCTGTTTTGTGGCATCGCCACCGGCGAAGGTGATGACCCCAACCCGGGTCGTTCGCGGGTCGAGATCCCGCAAGATCTGACGCGCGGCGGCGACCTCAGCGGCCAGAACGGAGTCGCCTTTGTCGGTGCTGCCGCCGAAGAGCGACGAGATTCGGCCGCGCTGCGGCGCTCCGATTACGCCGTTGCCGTTGATGTCGGCTCCCGTCGGCGCTGCGGTCGAGCCAGAAGTGTCCAGCACGAGCACGACGTCGAAGCGCTTCGAGCGGTTGCCCAGCGCCATGGCGCGGCCGGCCACGAAGGTGCCGCACGCCGAGTCCGAGACCACGGCGCCATCGCCCGGAAATTCGATTTCCAAATGGATGTTGGTCAGGTCCGGCGCCAGAAGGATGACCGGTTGTCTTTGGGTTCGCGCGCCCTCGCCGCTTCGCACCGCGGGCGTGTTGACAAATTTGGCGAAAGCCTGGCCGCTCGCTCCTGCGCGGAGCCTGCGGAGCGCGTCTTGCACGGCGCCGATCGGCCCCACCGTGAGCTGCGGAGTCGAAGCTCTCGAAACGCTTCCCTGCACGATGCCGATCACGCGCCCCGACGCGGCCGCGATCACCGGTGCGCCGCCCCAACCGCGAAGATCGACGGGCCCTTCGAGGTTCAGCTGGATCTGCTTTGGAGAGGTTTCCAAGATTTTCCCGCGCAAGACGACTTCGTTGTCCCCGCCCTTCGCGGGAATTCCGAGGACCTGGACGGCGTCGCCCCGCGTCAGGGCGGCGAGCTTTGGGCCGGTCTCGATTTCGAGGATGCGGACCCCATTGGGCGCGGAATCCAGCGCGTAGATGAAGAAGTCCCCCGCCACGGTTCCCCCAGGCGCATTGAACGGGATGCCCGGCGGTACGAGAAGGCGCGTCGAGGTCGAGATCAGATTCCACGACCCGCCGAGGCGAAACTCGACCCGGCCGGCCCTGGCGATGTCGGAGATTCTCACGGTGTGGGCGGTGCCGATTGCGGCGACCGCGCCGGTCTCGTCGATCTTGGTGAAAAAGACCGTTCCGCTGCTTCGCGACGCGGCGCGCTTTGGAACGGTCGGTCGCGCGACCGCGGGCTCGGCGAGCGCCTGCTCGGGCATGTTCGACGCGAACACCCCGAACGGAAGCAGTGCGAGTAGGAGTTTTCGCGTCACAGGGCGACCACGATACGGAAGCGAACATGCGCTGTCACGAAGTGGTCCGGCGCTTTTGTGGTAGCTTTGCGGCCCCGCTGCGCGGCGCGAATTCCTCCGCGGTTCCAAACCCATGACACTCTCCACGCCCGAACGGATGCAGCGTTCACTGAATCGATTCCGCGACAGCGGGAAGCCCGTGGGACTCGTCGAACTCGCCCAGCAGTTGCTCGCGGTCGAGACCGCGATCGATCCAGCACTCGCTCGCCGCATCGTGGGCCTCGCGCTGGATCGGGAGCCGCAGTCGCTCCCCGATCGGTTGAGTCCGGGCGACCTTCGACCGGGCGTCGAATTCGACGTGGCCGGTCGGCAGATCACAGCCGCAGATTTTGTCGTGGTCGACCTCGAGACGACCGGCCTCGATGTCGACCGCGCGTCGATTCTCGAGATCGGGGCGGTCCGGGTTTCGCGGCTGCGGATCGTCGATCGCTTCGAGACCCTGGTGAGGCCACCGGGAAGGTTGCCGCGCGCGATCGTCGCACTGACCGGTATCCGCGACGCGATGGTCGCAGAAGCGCCCACCCAGAGATGCGCACTGCGGTCGTTTGCTCGCTGGCTCGATCGAACGCCCACGGCTCCGTTTGTCGCCCACAATGCGTCCTTCGATCACCGGTTCGTCAGCCGCGCCCTCGATCTGTGTGGACTTCCCCCCTATTGCGGAGCGGTGCTGTGTACTCGAAAGCTTGCGCGCAGGTTGATCCCCGAACTTGGCCGCTACAACCTGGATCAGCTGTGCGCGCACTTTGGCATCTCCAATTGCGCGCGACACCGAGCCCTGGGTGACGCGGAGGCCACCGCGCGCGCGCTGATCGATCTGCTCGAAATCGCCCAGAGCCGGTTCGAAATGCGCAATCTCGGGGAACTCATCGATTTTCAGCGACGCCCCCCCGCGAAGCAGAAGCGCCGCGCGAAGCGCTGAGGTCCGGTCCGGCCGGCTGGTTTTCAGCATTGGCTCCTTCTCGGCAAAACGCCCCGCGCGGTGCTGTGTTGCGATCGTTCATTTGAATGTCCCGTGGTCGGCGGAAATTGCCGCCCCGCGCGTGCGGGGTCGAGCACGGGGCTGCGCACCTGGTCGGCTTCGATCTCGAGATGCGTCAAACGGCCCGCGGGGCCGTCCGTCGCCAGACCGAGTGAAGCCCAACCGCACGCGAAGCGTCGAACTCCGTGGTAAGGTGGTCGTGGGGGAAGACGATTGCAGCTCGAGCGGAAGCGATTCGCTGTTGCAGTGGCTCTGGTGGTCGGAGCGCTCACTCCTGCGCTCGCTCGCGCAGTCGAATCCAGTGGGCCCGATCGATTCGACACCATCGTGATCGACGCCGGACACGGTGGCGACGACGCGGGCGCCCGCGGCGCGAAGGGCCTGCTCGAAAAGGAGCTCGTGCTCGACATCGCGCATCGCCTGGCGGAACGCTTCGGTCGAAATGGGCTGAAGGTCGTTCTGACGCGTCGTGACGACACCTTTGTTTCGCTCGAGGAGCGGACGTCGATCGCGAACGACGCGCGCGCGGATCTGTTCATTTCGATCCACGCGAATGCGACCCACGACACGGAGGTCAGGGGTATCGAGACGTTCTTTCTCTCGCTCGCTGCGAGCGATGATCACGCGGGGCAGGTCGCGCGCCGCGAAAATCAGGCGTTTCGCGTCGGAGACGCTCCGGCCAAGCGCAGCGACGATGCGCTGGTCGCGATCATCGGGGATCTGATCACGAATGAACACATGGAGGAGTCGAACGAGTTTGCGCGCCTCGCGCAGGGAGAACTCGCGGGTGACCCGCAGGTTGCGCGCGGCGTGAAACAAGCTCCCTTCGTGGTTTTGGAGAGCGTCCAAATGCCCGCCGCGTTGGTCGAGATCGGATTTCTGACCAATCGCCTCGACGAGCAGTTGCTGCGCGGTACCGAAGAGCGGGATCGGGTCGTGGCGGCGCTGGTTCGAGCCGCGCTCGAGTTCGGTCGGCGCTACGATGCCCGACGAGGCGTGGGCAGTCGCTGAACATCGGACGGCGTCTTCGCCCCCAACCCCTCGGAGGAAGCCTTGAGAATCGATGGCCGGTCGTCGAACGATCTGCGTCCCGTGCGTCTCGCTCCCGACTTCACCGACAATCCCCTGGCCTCGGTGCTCTGTGAAATGGGGCGGACCGTGGTCCTCTGCACCATCAGCGAAGAGAACTCGGTGCCGCGATTTCTGCGCGGGACCGGACGAGGCTGGCTCACCGCGGAGTATTCCCTGCTGCCCGGCTCGACCGATCGACGCGTCGACCGCGAGGTTACGCGGGGGCGACCCTCGGGCCGCACCCTCGAAATCCAGCGCCTGATCGGTCGCAGTCTGCGCGCGGTGGCAGATCTGAGCGCGTTGGGCGAGCGAACGCTCTGGGTCGACTGCGATGTGCTTCAGGCGGATGGTGGCACGCGCTGCGCGTCGATCACGGGCGCCTACGTGGCACTGGCAGTGGCGGTGGAGCGCCTCGTTGCGCGCGGGGATCTCGAGCGCAATCCGCTGCGCGATTCGGTCGCAGCCGTGTCGGTCGGGGTGGTTGGAGGATCGGTGATGCTGGATCTCGCCTACGAAGAAGACGCGCGCGCGGAAGTCGACATGAATGTCGTCGCGACGGGGGCAGGGCGCTTCGTCGAGGTTCAGGGAACGGGCGAGGAGAGCACGTTCTCGGTCGACGAATTGAACCAGCTGACCGCGTTGGGACTGCGGGGCATCGCGGATCTGGGCGCGCTTCAGCAGCGGGCGATCGCTGGAGCCAAGCGGGCGCAATGACCCCGTCGAGTCCCTCGGCGCGGAGTTCGGAGGCCGTGCTCGCGACTTCGAATCTGGGCAAGCTCGGCGAGATCCGCGAGATCCTGCGCCATCTGCCGCTGACGATTCGCCCCCTTTCCGATTTTCCCGGCGTCATCCTGCCCGAAGAGGGGGCGAGCTACGAGGAAAATGCGATCGCCAAAGCCAAAGCCGCCGCGCATTTCTCGGATCGGGTCGCACTCGCGGATGATTCCGGTTTGGAGGTATCGGGTCTCGGCGGCGCCCCGGGGCCGTTATCGGCCCGCTTCGGCGGCCCTGGTCTCGACGACGCGGGCCGCGTCGGCGCTCTGCTCGACGCACTCGCCGGCTGCTCGGGCGAGCAGCGCCGGGCCCGCTTCGTCTGCGTCGCCGCCCTCGCCACCCCCGAAGGAGAACTCGTGACGGCCCGCGGTGAGTGCGCGGGACACATTCTCGACGCGCCGCGCGGGCGATCGGGCTTCGGCTACGACCCCGTCTTCCTCGTCGAGGGAGCCGGTCGAGCGATGGCCGAACTCCCCGAGTCGGAGAAGAATCAGATTTCCCATCGAGCGTCGGCGTTTGGCGCGTTGAGCGGCGCAATCCGCGTCCAGTTCGGATTGGTGCCCGCAGACTGATCGCTCTGGATCGATCCTCGATGGCCCGTGCCGCCAATATCGAGTGCTCGGGGTCGATATTGAGCGTTCAGGGTGTGAAAATGGCGCTCAGGATCAATATCGGGTGTTCAGGGCCCGCACAATCTTTCGAAGATCTCCTGGGGGAGCGGGCGGGTGGGGTCGAATTTTGCGAGTTCCTTGCGCAGGCGGTTCCGCGCGCGCAGGCTGATCTTCATCCCGCGATCGGCGAGGAATCCCTCCATCCGACCGTCACAGAACGCGAGCGCTTCGGCCACGTGCAGCGATTCGGGATTCCATCCCAGGTCGTGGAGTTCGAGCCAGAGCGCGTAGCGCGGAACGCGCTTTCCAATCGAGACCGAGAGCTCGACGAAGAGGTGGTTGAATAGTTTCCGGCTCACAGACCTCGCCTCGAGTGGCTGGCTCGTTCTTGCTAACTGAGTGGCCTCAGCGCGCAACAAGTGTCAGGGTTCGGCCGGGTTTCCGAGTGTTTCCATTCGGTTTCGGGCTCAGCCGAGGAAATTTTCGAGGCGTGCAGCGCCCCCTACGGAGTGCTGCGCGGTCGGTTTCCGGCAGTCTGATTGCGGTATCCTTCGATCCGGGTGTGGCCGCGTCTGAATCGCGGCGGACGTACCGCACGACCGTCGGGCCCACCCCGCGATCGTCGGACGCACCCGACGGTCGTAGAGCGCACCCAACGGTCGTCGGGCGGACCGAGCCGGCCGGTGCGACATTGGTAACCGCGGACCGAGCTGGTTCGTAGAAGAAAGGCGGTCGATGGGCGACGAGCGCGAGGCCCGCTGGCGCACCTGGATGGTCGCCGCTCAGGCGGGGGAGGCTCCAGCTTACGAAAAGCTGCTCGCCGAGTTGATCCCCTACCTCAGGCGTTTCGTCCAGCGTCGTCTCCTCAACGCCGCGGCCGCGGAGGATGTGGTGCAAAACGTCTTGATTTCGATTCACCGAGCGCGCGGTACCTACCGCTCGGAGCGCAACTTCACGCCGTGGCTACACGCGATTGCGCGCAATGCGATCATCGACCAGACCCGACAGCAGGCGCGGCGGTCACGCCGCGAAGTTTCGCTGGAAGCCGACGGCGTCGCGGAGCCTTCCAGCGACCCCGTGGAACCGCCGAGCCGGCGCCTCTCGCCCGAACTCGAGGGCGCGCTCAGCGCGCTGCCGGACGCACAACGACAGGCCGTCGAATTGATTCACCTCCACGGGTATTCGGTCGCCGAAGCCGCCGCGCGTGTGGGTGCGACGAAGGCTGCGCTCAAGGTGCGCGCGCACCGCGGCTACCGCGCGATGCGTGCGCACATCGAAGCCCTGCGGTTCGAGGAGGGCAGCAAATGACAGGCCAGTCGACCCAGGACCTCGCTCAGCAGCTCGTCCGGAACCTTCCCCCGGTGAAGCCGATCGCCCGCTTGCGGGTTGCCGCGTCGCTCGTCGTCGCGCTGTCGGTCGCCGCAGTCGTCGCGACGGGTTGGGTGACTGGGGAGTGGCCGCGCTTTGGCGAGGCTGCGTTCTGGTCGGATCCGATCACTGTCGCGGTCCTGCTCGGTTTGGTGGTCGTTGCCGCGGGCGCGGTCGTGGCCGCGTTGGCCAGCGCGGTTCCGGGCCGCGAGCCGCTGGCGCGGGCGGGCTGGATCAGTGCGGGTTCGGCGGCCGTCTGGTCGATCGGCTGCGGACTGTGGGCGGTCGCTGGCGGCGAGAGCGAATCCGCCGCGAGTCTGCTTGCCAGCAGCGCGAGCTGCCTCGCGCAGGCGCTCGTGCTCGCGATTCCCGCCGCTTTGGCGGTCAGCTTCTACCTTTCGCGCGGCGCCCCGCAGCATCGGTTGTCTGCTTCGGGTGTTGCGGCGGCGGGCGCCGCGGGCCTCGGAGCGGTGGTCGTGCACGCCACCTGCATCTGCAGCGCGGGGGGCGGCTTTCACCTGCTGCTCGGCCATTGCTTGACCCCGATCGTCGCGGGGCTCCTGTTTGCGCTGCCACTCGCCGGGCTCGTCCGGCGCTGGTCGCTGGCCGATTTCGGACCGTGAACGAGACCGCGCTGCTGCTGGTCCGACACGCCGAGTCGAGCTGGAACGCGGCGGGTCGCTGGCAGGGGCACGGGAACCCGCCGCTCTCCGATCGCGGCCAGGCGCAGGCGAATGCGCTCGCTCGAGAACTCGCCCGCGAAGCCATCGACGTACTCGTTTCGAGCGATCTCCGCCGCGCAGTGGAGACCGCCACGATTCTCGGGCAAGCGCGCGGCCTTCGGCCGGAGTTGAATCCGCGGCTGCGCGAACTCGACCTCGGCGAC
>SDBV01008614.1_pt1 | contig 13717 bp, 10 predicted proteins | sample 2277081 | NCBI WGS metagenome assembly SDBV01 (sample SAMN10402039, study PRJNA504765) | marine sediment metagenome | isolation source: marine sediment core GS10_PC15, 223 cmbsf | place: Arctic Ocean: Southern Knipovich Ridge | collected 2010 | reverse complement strand
CGACGAGTAGTTCGATAAGCGTAAAAGCCCTGCTTTTTCGCTTCCTCACTACCCTGTCTTCGACCCTGAGGCTCAGACCCGAAGGGAGCTTGTCGAAGGGCAGTTCGATAAGCGTGAAACCCGTCTTTCCGGTAAGTTTCCGCTGACGCTTCCGGGCGGGCAGAGATACATGGTTAATAAGATACGGGATATCCATTTCTTTTCGAGCCGTTTCCATGATAGACACCTCAATCCGAGTACTGTCTTTCTCGGCAATCCTTTTTTATCCATGCTTTCTGGACCAGAACCGGAGACATACACGCTCCATAAGGCATAAGCCATGATGAGCCGTGCCAGGTATCTTCAAACCGGGTCGCACATGCTTTCTAAGGGGTTTAAAAACAAATCTTCAATTATCCACCGGGCGTCCCGGCGGCTTTTTGGCCGGGACGCCAAGTATTACAAACAGCTCATCGAGGGACGATTACGGAACACATCACAACCCTCGGGGTCAATCTTTGCGATTTAACGCCTCTTGCGACGGATCAACATCAGGCTCCCAGCGCCCAGCAGCAGCATCGTCGCTGGTTCAGGAATATCAACCACAACGTTATCAATGTAATAGTCTTGCAGGTACCCCTTAATGTCCAGCTTGCTTACCGCAGTTGCATCAGCTCCATTTTTGAAGGAAAATGATGTCTGGGCGCCAACAGTCAAAGGCGTGCCATTTAATGTTGCACTGAATGTGTCACTGCCGGTGTCGAAATTGATAGCCAGTGAATAATCTGTATTCTGGGCAACAGCCTGATCGAAATTGACGTTAGTACCATCGTCCTGAGCATAGCGAATGGTAGTTTACCAGGACGCAAATCGGCGACGATCTCAATATAAGCGCCAGTATCATAATCGTCTACTGCATTTATAATAAACATACCGGTAACCACATTGAAATCCAACGAAACCACCCCGGAAGAAAGACCGGGGTTGGCGCCGCGGTATTGGATTCTACCATCTCCACTAGCACCGTCAGATATCCGCATACTTTGGTTTCCTGCTCCAGCGAACGGGCCGTCATCTACAACGGCAATTGTGCCTGTCACGTAACGCGCTGGTCCGAGAGAGGCTTCATCGCCGACGCCATAGTCACCGAGCGTCAGGCCATCGAAATCCTGATCGATGATAGGTGTCGCCTGAACTGTCATTGCACCTACTGCCAATACCAATCCTACCATTACTAAGTTTTTCATATCCCTCATCTTACTGCTCCTTTACCAAAAAAAACCTCTTGCTTTTTCCGACAGACAACCCATCGGAGACTCTAAGACTCTAAAAACTTATCCGTTTCAAATCCCCCTGGCGTTTTCTTTTGCCTTGGCGGTTCAATTCACGCCAACATCGGCAGCATTTCTGCATCAGGCTGCCGGGCATGTTCCTTTTCTATTTCCTCTAAAATACTTTTTGCTTTCGGAGGAGTCGTATCGCGAAGAACTAAAGGTGCTGGAATAATCTTAGCGGGCAACGTATACTGACCTGTTTTAAGCATCCGCTGAATCATCTCCATTGCTGTTTTTCCTGTTTTTACCGTTGGTAGTTCGACCGTGCTTATGGGAGGTTCGTAATCAACCAGGTCGGGAAGACCGGTCGAACTGATTATGCTGACATCCCTACCGGGAATAAGCTCGCTGCTGCGAATCACATCAACCGCAGCCTTGGCAAGATGGTCTCCACTGGAATAAATAAAATCAGGGGCTTGGGGATATTTTTCGAAGGCTTTGAGCATACCCTCAACACCATCGTCGTAACCCACATCTTTAGCTAAGGCAATAGTAATCCCATTAAAACGGCCATCCTCAAACATGAGTCCATCACGAAGACCGCGAATACGCTGACGGTTTGAAGGCCAACTCGGTTGTTCCGTCAGCAGCCAGATGTGTTTGGCACCAAGCCTCGCTGCCAATTGACCAACGACCACAGAAGAACCATAATAATCCGGACTCGCATAGTTCGTCGTACCCAGATCATCAAGCGGATTGATCAATATCCAGGGCAGACCCAGATCATCCAGCACATCAATTAGTACACGTCCTTTCCCGGGAAAACTGATTAGTCCGTCAATCCCTTTCAATTGTGGCCTGATAGCGTTTCTCAAACCTTCAACGGTAGGATTACTCCATATTTCCGATGGCACTGCAACTGTTTTGATTCTGATTTTATGTGTTTCACCGGATTTGTATATTCCACGGAGTATCCTGTATCCCCAACTCTCGCTTTTTAAAATTCCCGGCTGATTATCAAGCAATTCAGCAATCCCGGTTTCCACCACCAACCCGATGGTCCAGATTCCTTCTTCAGAATCAATGTCAAACGTATCAACCGGACGCATCAGAAAAGTTCCACTTCCAACCCCTGAATCAAGAATTCCATGCTTGGTAAGATGACGGACAGCAGAATGTACCGTATTGACACTCACCTCAAACTTCTTGCTTAACTTGAACATGCTCGGAATTTTATCGTGCACTGCAATATCATTCTCTGCTATCCAATTAAGAAGCTTCGAAGTGGTAGATTTCACTTGTCGAGATAATTTCACTTTAACAATAGGGGGAATAATATACCACAAAATCATGTAAAGGACAAGGATTATCTTAAAATATTGTAAAATATCTCAAAATAATAGTTCAGCTCCCGAAAAGTTGGTAGAAAATGACCTGCCCCCCGAGAACTGGTCCAAGTTTTGTGAGAGTCTCAGCCGACACTAAGTCGGAAGGAGACTTAAAAATGAAGAGATTTTCACCGCAGCGGATTGTTTAAAAACTTCGTCAGGCTGATGTAGAACTGGGTAAGGGTAAAAACATCAAGGAAGCCTCCCGAGTCATCAAGATTAGCGAATATATCTATTATCGCTGCCGATATCGGCGGGGGGGGCAGAAAGAAACAAAAATCACACCCCAACACACAAAGGTGAACTGCAAATTGGAGATTAAAGCCGATTGATCATCATCTCACCTGGCAACGAGTGGCGGGACCATTATCGCAGCCGCCACCCTTGAAAAATCCACTTTTGCATGCAAACCCCACTATTGGGGAGAGGCACGGGTACAACTTTTTTGCTAGCTTGCCTTTAGCGTTTCTTACGAACCAGCATCAGCAGCCCGCCGATGCCCAACAGTCCAATCGTTGCGGGTTCGGGAACGGGCACTGAGCCCAACCCCCCCGCCATTTCCCCGAAGTGCAACTGCACGGAACCGAAATCATCCGCGGAGACAACACCGTCTTGGTTGGCATCGCCCAACAAGCCGCCACCTGGAGCACCAGTGTCGCCGAAATACAACTGCACGGAACCGTAGTGATCCGCGGAAACCACGCCGTCATTATTGGCGTCACCTACCAGGAAAGCTGGTGCGACCCCAAGCCAGATGTTATCAACGAAAACGTCTGCCGCGTAACCAGCATCATGATAAGTTTGCAAATCCAACTTGGCAATCTCCGTTGCAAGACCTATGAAGGGAAATACTGTCTGAACGCCGACAGTCAAAGGCGTGCCATTTATTGTTCCACTGAACGTGTCGGTGTCGGTGTCGAAATCGACAACCAGTTCATAATCTGTACCCGCAGAAACAGTCTGATCGAAATTGATGTTAATGGAGGGCGTGTCGTACCGCAGGATAGTGCTACCACCACGACAATCAGCGACAAGCTGAACACCATTGTTCCCCGTGTCGTCTTCCAGATCCACCCTGAACAGACCGTCGGCCACATTAAAATCCATCGAAAAGCGGCCGGCTCCAGAAACAGAACCAGCACCGTCGTACCGCACTCTGCCATCAACACCGCCGTACAGCCGCAGACTTTTGTTTCCTACTCCACCGAACGGGTCGACCGGGGTCGAGACGCTATCTACAACGGAAATTTGGTCCGCCTCTTCCGTGAAAGTCCCACCGACATCGGAGGCCTCGTTGTAGTCACTGGCCGCTATGGCATCGAAATTCTGGGTGATGAGAGGTCCCCCATCGGAAAGCTGAATGTTATCAACGAAAGCGTCTGGGGCATTGTCATCATTATAAAGGTTCATGTCCACCCTGGCAATGTTAGCTGCAGCAGATTTGAAGGGAAATGATGTAATGAGCCCGCTGTTGGTAGTCAAAGTCGTTCCATTTATTTGTTCCACTGAACGTGTCGGTGCCGGTGTCGAAATCGATAGCCAGTGTATAATTTGTACCCGGGGAAACAGTCTGATCGAAATTGACGTTAATGTCGCCGGAGCCGTACCGCAGTGGATTAGTGGCACCATAACGATTATTAGCGGCAATCTGAACGGCAATGTTCGCAGCACCCGAGGGAACCAGGTTCACGGCGAACTGACCGGCTGTCACATTGAAATCTACCGAAAAGCTGCCGGCTCCAGAAATAGAGGCAACATCGCCGTACCGCATTCTGATATCATTAGATCCGTATAGTCGCAGACTGTTTCCTGCTCCAACGAACGGGTCGGACGCGCCATCTACAACGGAAAATTGGGGTCCAGGGTTCGTGTCATACGAACCGACATCGGAGGCCTCGTTGTAGTCACCGGCCAGTAAGGCATCGAAATCCTGGTCGATGACAGGTGCCCCCTGAACCGACACCGTCATGGCACCTACAGCCAATACAAATCCTATCATTACCAAGTTTTTTATATGCATCTTCCTACTCCTTAACTGAAAAGACCATTTCCTCACGTTTTCCGACAGGCTATCCATCGAAGACTCTAAAAACTTATCCGTTTCAAATCGCCTTGGCGTTCTCTTTGCCTTGACGGTTCAATTCACTTCAACATCGGCAGCATTTCTGTATCACACAGCCGGGCATGTTCCTTCTGATTATGCTGACATCCCTACCGGGAATAAGCTCTCTGCTGCGAACAACATCAACCGCTACCTTGGCAAGATACCCTCCACTGGTATAAATAAAATCAGGGGCTTCAGGACATTTTCCGAAATTATTGGACATAATGTACCACCAAATCACGATAAGGTCAAGGATTATCTTAAAATATTGTAAAATATCTCAAAATAATGGTTTTCCTACTCGAAACAAGAAACTGCACATAGCGAAAACTCTAGTGCGACAGGAAAGTTCCGTTGAGTGAGGATTGGAAATGTAAACTTAACATAACATGAAACCTCAAGTTGAAACCCTGTGGAAGGAAGAATTCCACCCGGTAAGTGTCCCAACGGCCGGAAGCGAGTCTTGCGTGGTGTTTGCCTGATATTGGCAGGAGCAATCTGCACTGCGAAGCGTAGACAGCGGGTGCATAGGTGGCGTGATTGAACCGCGAAATTCGGATAATCGTCAGGGCTGACGTTTTTAGAGTAGCGGAAAGCAACATCTGGTATTCTGAAAGGGAATTGAATATCAGATCTGGCCGAGGTCAAAGAGCAGAGCATGTGCACAAGGGTTTCCGGGAAACCTGTGAGATCCCATCATCTCCATGTCTGTGGGCTGGAAGCGCGCGCCGGCAGTACGCCGGACGTACATCGATAAAAATGGCGGCAAGCAGCAACGACCGCTCGGGATTCCGACGGTTGAAGACAAAGTCTTGCAGCGTGGCGTTGCGATGATTCTTGAAGCGGTGTACGAGCAGGACTTCTACGACTGTTCGTATGGATTTAGTCCGAAACGGAGTCCCCATCAGGCATTGAAGTCATTGCGTGGGGTCTCTGGATTAAAGACACGTGCAAATGATACCAAACAACTTTTCATCTCCCTTTTGAAACACGACACATTTGTCCTTACAAAATACTTTAGGTTTTCTAGCACGCTTTGGTCAAGACCGTGGTGTGTCCCGCCACCACATGTATTGTTGTAATGAAGTTTCTCTCCTGCGGGAATCAGAGTAAGATTTTCCTTAAATTCAGCTAAGCTTGTTGTCTTAATGATTTCTTTATCCTTATACACGTACAATTCATAGCGAGGGACCGAATTCTCTGTAAAAGCATCATAGAAAATCATCATACCATAGCCATCTCTTAGTACGGCATGGCGTTTCTCTCCTCCAGCAGCCCATTCGTAAAAAATAAGATGCCCGTCAGCTGTTGTTGTACCTTGAGGTGTTCAGATGATGTGTTGGAACATCCGAGCGAAAGAATTGGTAATAACATAAGCACTGCTAGGGCGATTCTATGTTTCATTTTAATTCCACCGAACGTCATGGATCAGACGCGGCTATTTGCCGTCGCCTGCATCCGGATTGTTAGTTTTCTCTTCTCCAATTCTGCTTGCAGAATGGGTGGCTTTATCCCACGGCAATGACAGAAGGAGTTTTTTCGTCCATTCTTGCAGTTCATCGCGCCAAAGGGTTTTTCGAGGACTGTGCATCACTGTATCCTGGAAAATTTTATTGCTTCACGATGGCAACTTTTGCGAAAGATTCGAACGAGCCTCTTTTTGATTACCCTCGAAAATCTTCAGACCAGACAATTGAATTACTTCGTAAGCATGTAGAAATTGGTGCACGTGGACTCAAAATACTTAGCGAGCTTGGACTCAAGTGCAAAGATGCAACTGGAAGGCTCATCAAAATCGACGACTCTGAATTATCGGATAAAAGTGCTGGCATTCTGGAGAGCTTTTTAAGCATGGGCAAAGGGAGTCTTATCTTTATTTTCTTACGAATCAAAGTCAGCCAACAGCGTTCGCCTAGCATTTACTAGAGCTTATAGCCTCCTTACTCTCCAAAACTGCCACAGATTCCTGGAGCCAAACGTTCAAACCAGCTGCGTGGTCGACATGAATAAGGAGCTCATCCGACTCATCATCATAGCACCAGCTACCATCGGGAAGCTGTGTTTCCACAAGGAAGTCACACCACCGATACGCGGCTTCTTTTGCCTTCTCGTCACCAGTGAACAAGTATAATAGTGCCGCCCCAAGGGTGCTCTTTCCGCTTCCCCAGTAGGCGAAGCCGTCTTCGCGGCAGCGCAGTTTGAAATCTAAGAATTTACTTACATAATCCAGATAAGATTTGTCACCGGTCACCTGATACATTCTGCACATGAGTATCATGGGAAAACCCACCTCCCAATAGCACTGCATAGTCTTGGTTGAATCAATGAACTCTGCATTAGGATAATCTTTTTCGGTGGCAAGCTTACCGTCTTGGGTCATCTGGAAGTAGAACCTGTCCTCCCGAGGCTGCTGCTCAAGCATGCTGATGCAGCACTGAGCGACTTTCTTAGCTACTTCTACATTTCCATAATAAAGTGCCGAAACCCCCGTCCAAGCCGTAGCCAGCGACCGAATCAATTCGTCGCCTGCAAAATGCGGAAAGCCTCCGCATGGCGCCTGGCAAGAGAGGATAAATGACATCACTGGATAAGACAGGTCGAACCGTCCCAATTTATGGGCTCCCTGAAAAAACCAGGAATGCTTGTAGATGTCGCCGCTAAAATCCTTCAATTGACCGTCGGATTGCAGCGTGTTCTTCTTCACCCAGTTCAGGAGCCGTTGCGCCTCGCTGAAATGACCGAAAAGCTGCCATGTGTAAGCCTGCTTATGATAGGCATCTTTGACAAAACCCTCCCAGATGTAACCTCCATCAGGCTGCTGAAATTTTAGTGTGAATTCCACAGCCTTTAGGCCGGCATTTCGGTAGGCGTCCAGTTTATTTTTCATTGTCTTCTGCTCCTTTTTTTCGATTTTCTTTTATTTTTCCCCAAAACGCACCGCACTCTTCACATTGATATAACACATCAATACTACACCGTCCATAACAAGTTTTGAGCACGTTAAGATTTATACACTTTGGCTTTTGCAACGTCAATTATTTTTTTAGGTCACTCCAAGAACGGCCTCATCGAAATTTTTACAAAAATTACCGCGGAAAAGAATTTTTTTGACAGTTCAAGGTGGATTTTTATAAGGTCATTAGTGTCGTATGGAGAAAAGTATGCTTTTAAAACGTTAAAATGGAAAATGTCAGATTAACTCTAAATGAAGGAACCATGTTATGTCTACCCGACGAAGTGGAAAAATGGTAGATCCCTGCCCGAGTCTAGATACTATCCATCCGGATGTTTTGAAGCAATTCCCCCATCTTTTCGAGCCTCTATCTATCGGTAACCTTTACATCCGAAACCGTGTCTTTATCTCTGCTCACACTACCATGCTGGCAGAGAATGGAGGGCCGGGAGAGAAATTGATTGCTTTTCTGGAAGCTAAAGCAAAAGGTGGCGCTGGTCTAATTATCAGCGAAGCTGTTAATGCACATCCTTCCGGAAGCGAAAGTAAAAATGAACTGTGCAGCTGGGAGCCCTTCTTTCCCGAAGGTCTAAAGAAGCTGAGAGAACGATTGGATTTGTACGGAACAATTTTTTTCGTTCAGCTCTTTCACAGTGGAGGTGGAGGAACCCATGCGGGTATTATGGAGAAAGGGCCTAATATCCAACCGAGCAATATATCATTTCTTTGCGAGGGATTGGTAGGCACATCTCATGCCTTAAGACTGGAAGAAGTAGAAGATTTAATCGAGGGTTTTGCAAAATCAGCCCTGATCTGTAAGGATAACGGGGCTCATGGAGTGGAAGTAGCAGCTGCGCATGGCTATTTAATTCACCGCTTCCTATCGCCTCTCCATAATCAGCGTATAGATCGCTTTGGTGGAGATTTTAATAAACGCCTAACTTTTCTCAGGGAGATTCTCATTGCCATCCGAAAAAAAGTAGGCGGGGATTTCCCCATTGGAGTGCGCATCGGTTGTGATGATTTCATTCAAGAGAGTCTCTCCAACGACGATATCATAAAAATCTGTAAGACTCTTGAACAAGAAAAACTTGTAGATTTCTTTGATATTACGGGAAGTCACGAATTTATCGACAGAAGTCTTATCCATCATTACGCGGTCATGGACGATAAGCTTGGTCACATGGTACCCGAAGTTTCCAATATCCATAGAGCTGTGTCTGTTCCCGTCCTCCATGCCGGGCGAATCATTAATCCTCGTCAGGCAGAGGATATATTAGCTGCAGGACATATTGATATGGCGGGTATGACTCGCGCATCTATCGCTGATCCCAATTTTATAAAAAAAACTGTCGAGCAACGGGAAGCAGACATTATCTACTGTGTAGGTTGTGCTCAGGCCTGTATGGGGAGGGTGAATCGTAACCAGCATGTTACTTGTTTTCAAAATCCGTTCACGGGACGTGAACATGTTTGGGGCGAACTAACAAATACTACTAATAGGAAGAAAATAGTAGTAGATGGAGGAGGACCTGCCGGTATGTCTTTTGCCTGGGTAGCCGCTTCAAGGGGTCATGAGGTTAATCTTTACGATGACCATCATGAACTAGGAGGACAGGTCCTTTTAGCAGAACAGCTACCCTTGTGTTTGGAGTTGGGCACGGTGGCGAGAAATCTTTCCCGTCAGGTTTATCAAGCCGGTGTCGAGGTTTATCTCAATACTTCTGCTACCAGTGAAACCGTTATTGCACAAAACCCTGATGAAGTTGTACTGGCCACAGGTTCTAAACCTTATCTACCTCAAAATGTGCAAGGGATAAATCAGAACCACGTTTTCACTTTCGAGCGAGCCTTTACTCAGCCAGATTTACTAGGGGACTCAGTCCTGTTGATTGATAACGACGGCCATCAAAGAGGCGCCTCGACCGCTGCCTGGTTGATCAAAATCGGAAAAAAGGTTCAAGTCGTGACTGAATTTTCTCACATAGGTTCTAACTTTGAAATGTCTTTGCTAAGAGTGCGAATTTATCAGATTTTTTTCAAAAATAAAATCCCGCTTTATCCTCATTATCGGCTAATCGAAATTGGTCGCAAATCCGTATTTTTTAAAGACAATTATGCTGATACTGATCTTGAGATCAAAGGGATCGACAGCGTGGTGGTTCTCTATCCGCCTATTGCCCAAACCGAACTTGAAAAAGATTTACGAGCTTCAGGGAAAAAATTACATCTTATTGGAGATTGCCTAACACCAAGAAATATTGAATACGCCTCTTTTGTCGGAGCCAGACTGGGAAGGAGTATCTAATTATGAATGAATTGCGAAAGAACTTGGGTGAAGCGAATCTCGAACTGGATCGCTGTATGAGTTGTGGATTATGCCTCGACGATTGTCCGACTTATACTACGACCGGTCGCTCCACTTCTTCTCCCAGGGGTAGAATGAGGCTTATGATGAATCTCATTAAAGGAACGATAGATATCAACGATAAAGTTCCTTATACGAACGTTAGTGTTCGCCACGAATTGGAAACCTGCTTGGGTTGTTTAGGATGTAATACATCTTGTCCTGCAGATATTCAGCATACAGATATGTTTGAATGCCTTAAAATGATGTTTTTTAAAAATAATCCTCAATATAAAGAACAATTGAAGGCTTTCTTAAAAGAAATGCCCATTGATAACCCCAAAAAATTCAGAACATTGATGATTCTTCTATTTGTCGCCAAAAGGACCGGAGCGATTTGGATAACACAAAATACTCCTCTTAAATACCTATTGCCATCGACAAAAAGAAATATGGTTAAACTCCTCGCCAAAAAGATCCCATATCGACCATCTTCACGGGTATTGTCTGGATTCAATCCCGCTATTGGTAAAAAGAAAATGAGAGTAGGGGTTTTCCTGGGTTGCATAAACGATCATATGTTTGCTGAAGTCAATATTGCTATGGTGCGGGTTTTGCAGCGCTTGGGTGCTGAGGTTCTTGTTCCAAAGACCGAAGCGTGCTGTGGTGCCATTCACCAGCACATGGGAGAACGTGAAATATCCAGTAAGATGGCCATTGAGAATTGTGAGCGTTTTTTGGATATGGGAGTCGACACCATCGCAGTTAATGCTGCTGGTTGTGGTTTGAGGGTCAAAGCATATACACGTGCTTTGCCCCATCATCCAGTGATTCAAAAGATTGGTCCCAAATTCAAAGACATTCATGAAATTATTTGGGAGTTATTAGAAATGAATCCAGCTTTGAAGAATCAATGGATTTGGCCTGGTGGCAAAGAAAGGTATACCTATCACGATGCCTGCCATCTCGTACATGGACAAGGCATTAGTGACATTCCTCGGAAACTACTGCAATGCATTCAAGGCCTGGAATACATTTCTCTAAAAGAATCTACCATGTGTTGCGGTTCAGCGGGAACCTATAATATATTTCATCCTGAATTAGCACAAAAGATTCAATCGAAAAAAATTATGAACATCTTAGATACGAAGGCAAGCATTGTCGCTGTAGGTAATTCCGGGTGCTCGCTTCAAATTTTATCTGGACTAAAAGAGAAGGGTAAAAGTAACGTAAAATGCTACCATCCCGTTGAAATGATAGACATAAGTTGGCGCAAGGTTTAATCTCCTGTCCGATGGCCGTAAACATTGCCTTTTCAGGGATATGCTCATCACAAAAAAGAAAGCAATTTCTTCTCATTTCAAAACTTCTATGTTGATACTAGTTTTGACGCTAACATTATCTATATCATAAATAGACATTAAAATAGTGCCTAGACAAAAAAAAAATTACAAAACGTATTACCTGATGAATAAACTGAGAACATTACAATAATTAAAACTAAAGTTTGTAGAGGATATTCAATGCGATTAAAAAATAAGAAATCACTAGTTAATCGAACGTATCAAATTGATAATCATTAACACACCGAAGAATCCGACCGGTTACGTGGCTACGCAAGAGGATGTGGAAGCTATAGCAACCTTGGCAAAAAAGTACGACCTTCTGGTTCTTTGTGATGAATCTTACGACCGCTTTATATACGATGATAAAAAACATATAAGCTTCGCATCCCTTCCCGATGTGGCTGGGAAGGCTGCTACGCTGGGGCCAAATTGTCCGTCGAACCTCCTGCCTCTCCCGAAAACCTCGTCCATCAGTAATGACAAGGGCTTACGACAAGTGATCTTTCCAGCACAATCGGCAAGGATTCCGATTTTGCTGAATTGCCGATGCGATTATTTCACCTTATTTGGATCTTAGTGGGGGCCTTGTTTGTTCGCCGGGCCAGCTCAAGATCAGGAGGTGGTAAGAGTATGGACTACAAGAAGGCGTTGGATATAGGCCACGAACGGGCCGACCAGGCTTCTCGAAGAATTTTTCGCCGTTTTAGCGTCAAAGTGTTTATTGGCACCGCAGCAACAGTTAATAACATAAGCACCTAAAAAGTCCCGGCTGATTAATACCAAATGGTTACGCCACAAATTTGAACGTTCTCCAAAATGCCACTTTGATGTAACGCGGTACAAATCCCGCCCCCGCTAGTGCGTAAGGTCGGCTGACTTTGTGAGTTACGAAGACCGTCCGAAACGACGGAGCGAGATCAGGCCCATATCCCAAGCACTAAGATTGTTGTTTTCGAAGTACTTTCCATTGCCATGTTCTGCCGACAATAGAATCACAATGTTCGGGCCAGCTACTGGCGGGTCACGAGGAAGGTTTTAGTTATCGTATCCAGGCCGTCGGTGGCGGTGAGTTCTACTTCGAAGGTTCCAGTCAGGCCTGACGGGAGATTGATGGTCAACTGGCCGGCGGCGATGGCGCAAGTTACGCCGACTGGGACGATGACTTCTTGCTGATTTATCAATTTCCACGGATCGTCGTGATACAGGCTGTCAACCTGCCCGACCAGCCCGACGAGATACTGAAACACTTCGCCGGTCGGCAAGATGTAGTAGTACAGGCCTGTGTCGCTTTGCATCCACTTTCGGCCGGTCCCGACGTGGTTGTCGTATTGCGGGAGGTACCATGCAAGGCCGAGTCGCTGGGTCAGCTCGTAGGCTGTAGCGCCAGTCGTACTTACTGAGGCGGTGTACGTAATCGCATCGCCGTCGATATTCGTCGCGGAAACAGGCAATACCAGCGAGGTCTGACCGACAGTGACGGTCTGATCGTCGGGTACCTGCTGCCACACGGGAGCGGCATTGGTCACGGTTACGCTGAACGTGTCAGTCACCATCGCGGCCTCGTCCGTTGCGGTTACGTCCACCAGGAACGTGCCGACAAAGTCAGCAGGCGGTGTGATATCACAAGCTACGTTTCCGCTGTCCTGGCTTAAAGAAAAGCTCACAGCCGGCGTCGCGACAGGCTGCTGGTCGATCAGGCTTTGCGGATCGGCATTGTACGACGGGTCGACCTGCCCGACCTGCCCGTCGTGGTACTGGAAAACCTGGCCGCTCGGCAGGATGTAGTAGTACAGGCCTGTGTTGCTCTGCATCCACTTCTCGCCCTGCCCCCAGATGTTATCATACTGCGGCAGATAGGTCGCCAGGCCCAGCTCAGTCTTGACCTCATATGCGTGAGCAGCCGTGGTGTTGAGACTCGCGGTATAAGTCACATCATCGCCGTCCGCATCCGTTGTCGGGCCAAGGGTAACCGACAGCGGCAGATCATTATGTGGCACGGTCTGGTCGTCGATGGGCCCGATTACAGGTGCGGTATTATTAACTGTTACGAGGAAACTGCCGCTGATTTCCGCAGCCCCGTCGCTTGCCGAAACATTAACCTGGAATGTGCCTTCAAAGTCAACTGGCGGGTCGATTGTCAATTGGCCACTGGCTGTCGTGAACTGCACAGCCGGCGTCGCGACAGGCTGCTGGTCGATCAGCAATTGTGGATTGGCATTGTACGACGGGTCAACCTGCCCAACCAGCCCGCCGCCGTACTGGAAGACCTGGCCGCTCGGGAGGATGTAATAGTACAGTCCGGCGTCGCTCTGCATCCACTTTTGGC
>SDBV01008613.1_pt1 | contig 13719 bp, 10 predicted proteins | sample 2277081 | NCBI WGS metagenome assembly SDBV01 (sample SAMN10402039, study PRJNA504765) | marine sediment metagenome | isolation source: marine sediment core GS10_PC15, 223 cmbsf | place: Arctic Ocean: Southern Knipovich Ridge | collected 2010 | reverse complement strand
CACGCAGTTGATCAACGTGGGCACTGCCGAGGCGGAGGCGGCCCAAGCGAAGAACGACCTGGAAACGGCCATTATCTCGCGCAAGGAATACGAATTCGGCGAATTCGAAACCGAGCGGGAGACGATCAACGGCGAAATCCTGGTGGCCACGCAAGCGGTTAGTCACGGGGAAGAAAGAGTGATTCACTTCCAGAAGATGTTGCGCCGCGGATATATTTCCAAGGCCCAGTTCAAAAGCGAAGAATACAGCCTGTCGAAGGGCAAATCGGACCTGCGGCTTGCGAACGTCAAGCTGAACGCGCTGATGGAATTCACCAAGCCAAAGAAGATCTCGGAACTCGATTCCAAAGTGAAGACCAGCGAAGCCAAGCTCAAATCAGATGAAGCCAAACTGGCGCTGGAACGCCAGAAGCTTCAAGTGATCGACGATCAGATTGGCAAGTGTGTCATTAACGCCCCGGGCGACGGCCAAGTGATCTACGACCACGAACGTGACAATTGGGGAGGCGCGGAACACCAGATCAAGCAAGGCACCGTGGTCCACCAACAGCGGATCATCATCCGGCTGCCCGATCCGACGAAGATGCAGGTCGTGGCCAAAGTGGCCGAATCGCGCATCGATCGGATCAAGCGCGACATGCCCGTCAAGATCGAGATTGAAGGGCTACCCGGCGTGGCATTGACCGGCAAAGTGACCCGGGTCAACGAGTATCCGGAGCGAGAGAACTGGTTCAACGCCAACGTGAAGCAGTATGCCACGACCGTCGTGGTGTTCGATCCGCCAGCCGGACTTCGACCCGGCATGACGGCCCAAGTCGCGATCCGCGTAGAAACGCTCGACGACGCGCTGCAAGTGCCGATCCAGGCCGTCGTCGAGCGGGGCGGCGAATACTATTGCGTCCGTCACACGGGCTCGAAAGCCGAACCGCGCCGGGTGCTTATCGGTTCGACCAATGAGAAGTTCCTCGTCATACGCCAGGGTCTGGCGGCGGGCGACGAAGTGTTGCTCAATCCGCGCTCGCACCTGTCGGGGGCGAATCTGGAGGAAGTCACGCCGATCGCCGCGGCGCGTGGCGGCGAATCGCAACAGGCCGGCGCCCAGCCCGATTCCCGGCGCGTGTCGGCCACCAGCAAGGGCCCAGGGTCATGAGCTTCGTCACGCTCCGCGCCTGGCGACTTGGCGTGCGGAGCCTGTGGTTGCACCCCATGCGCTCGTCGCTGACCATCCTCGGAATCCTGGTCGGCGTCGCCAGCGTGATCTGGCTGCTGGCCATCGGGCAGGGCATCTCCAACGCCGCTCAGCGGCAGATCGAAAGTCTGGGCGCCGACAATATCATTGTGCGCTCGATCAAGCCACGCCGCGACACCGTCGATGCCAACGCCCGCGGCGTCGCAAAATACGGGCTCACGCGGCGCGACTTCGAGCGCCTCCAAGCCACGATTCCGACCATCGAGCAGGCCTTGCCGGTGCGCGAGTTAAAACGTGAGTTTCGCCGGCGGGACCATATGGTCGACGGACGCCTGGTCGGCTGCACGCCCGAATATGCCACGATCAACCACCTGAGCATCGATCGCGGCCGGTTCTTGGCCGATGCCGACCTGCGGCTCAAGCGGAACGTGTGCGTACTGGCTGCCGAGACGGCCCGGCGGTTGTTTCCCATCGAAGACCCGCTCGGCCGCTCGGTGCGTGTGGAAGACCTGTACTACGTCGTCGTGGGCGTGGCCGCGCCGCGCGCTCCGTCGGCCGGAATCGGCGGCTCCTTCGCGGCCCAGAACTATTCCGACGACGTCTACATCCCGATCAGTGACCTGTGGGCACGGATCGGCGATATGGTAGTCACAAGGCGCAGCGGCTCGTTTGAGGGCGAGGCCCTCGAGATCAGCCAGATCACCCTGCGGATCAAGTCGGTCGACCAGGTGTTGGAAACGGCCGCGGTCGTCAAAGCCACGCTGGAGGAATTTCACCGCGACGGCGACTTCGGCGTCACCGTGCCGCTAGAACTGTTGGAGCAAGCGCGCACCACGCGAATCATGTTCATGATCTTCTTGGGCATTATCGCCGCGATCTCGTTGGTCGTCGGCGGAATCGGCATCATGAATATCATGCTGGCCACGGTGACCGAGCGTACCCGGGAGATCGGCATCCGCCGTGCCGTAGGCGCCAAACGCAAGCACATCGCGCGGCAGTTTCTCGTGGAAACGGTCGTGCTCTCGATCCTGGGCGGGGTCTTCGGCGTGACCGCGGGGCTCACGTGCGGGCCGCTGACGCAATCCGTGCAGACGCTCCTTTCCGCCACGTTTCCCCGTGCCATGCAAACTCTGCCCGAAGTGATTCGCGACGTCCGGCCCGAGATCGTCGGCTGGTCGATTCCGCTGGCCTTTGGCATTTCCGTCGTCGTCGGAGTCGTGTTCGGACTGTACCCGGCGCTACGTGCCGCGGCAATGGATCCGATCGAAGCCTTGCGCGAGTTGGGATAGAGCTTTGCGCTGTTGCACGCTACCTGTCCGGGACGTGCAGACGGAGCGGGTCGATCTGCGGATTCGACTCCGCGATTTGGCGCCCAGTTGGACCGAGCACCGCCGTGGCGTGTCCAAGTCGAATGGCGTCGTGAGGCGCTTTATCCCCGAGTTGGTTTCATCGTGACCAACATCTGAAGCGCTCCCGAGCATGTTGTCCACTTCTACACCTTGTACTCCGCAATCCTCCGGGAAATCGGCACCAAGGGCAAAGAGGCCCGCTTCAAGAGGGCCGAACGCGGGAAGCCCACGCTGGCCGAACCCAAGACGCCCAAGAGTCGGCAGCGCATCGATCTTCCTCAGGTGGTCGTCGACGCCTTGACGGCGACTTTCTTGTGCGCCGTTTCAGACCCCAAAACGCGCAAGAAAAACCCCGCAACTCTAGGCGGGGCTACTCGTTGTGCAAAGCGGAGGGCATGGGATTCGAACCCACAACCCCTTGCGGGGCACCTGATTTCGAGTCCTACCTATGCATGTGTCCGTTACGCCTACGGTTGTCCAACGTGCGCACGTGTTTCACGTTGCGACGCCTCGAAGATTCCACGAATGTCCGCGGAGTGCGCTAATGTTCGCGGTGTTGGCTACAGATTGGCTACACGACAGTCTAGTTAGAGCCACGCCATTTCACAGACGATCGTATCACTCATTCGGAAGTGCGACCTGTGAGATTATGACGTACCGATCGCCACGCTGTTCCGCTGCAGCGACCGTCGCATGCCAAGATGAGCTGTCGCACAACGTGTCTTCCTCTGGGACTTGGATACGTTGATTGAGCCATCGGCCCTCGATCACTCGCGCGACAGCTGGCTTGCCACTCTTCCAGCGACGCTTTCAATCGCTGAACGATTTCGGCGTGCTCAGCCGCGACGCTCACGGTTTCGCTTGGATCCGACTGCAAGTCGTAAAGTTCCCATTCCAAATACGCTGCATCGCCGGTGTCGGAGCGCTGGCGCGACGATCCGGAATTGTGAACTAGCTTATATCGATTGCCCGACATGGCCGCTTGCCGACCGAATTGAAATCCGATTGGCTCTGGTCGTTCGCTCAATTGTCCGTCGATCAAGGGCAATAGACTGATTCCATCAATCGAATGCCCCGACGGTACTGGATCGCCCAGCACATCTATGACGGTCGGCAGGTAGTCGCTGGTCACGCACGGCATGTCCACGGCCCTTGGCTTTTTGATTCTCTCGGGCCACACGAGCAACCCAGGAACACGTATACCTCCTTCGTAGAGAGAACGCTTACGACCGCGGAACGGCTTGGCCGTTCCTTGAAAGCGCTTGCGGGGCCCTGGGTTTCCCTCCGGGCCGTTGTCGGAACAGAACCAGACCATCGTATTTTGGTCGACGTTCAGCTCCTTCAGGCTCTCGCGAAGCCGCCCGACCTGTTCGTCAAGTGCCGTTATGCAGGCGTAGTAATGTTGCGACTCTTCGTCGTGCTCGGGATAAAGAGCGCGGTACTCGGGACCTCCGACGACCGGCGCGTGCGGAGCATGGAACCAGATGACGGCGAAGAATGGTTGTTCGTCAGACACTGCGTTGCGAATGAACGGCATGGCGCGGTCCATAATGATACGTGAATCGTCGCCATCGAGATTGTCCGTTGCTTTTTGGCCGGGCCCGGTCCAGTAGTTCGTACCAAAAGGCTGACCGGCCTTTTTGCTGTGCCCCCAGCCATTGGGCGTAGCCATCGGGTCATAGGTCGGGACCTTTGCCTCTGTAGAGAAGCACACCTCGAAGCCGTGTTCCCAAGGAGGACTGTAGTGGTGCGCATTCTGCGGACCGCCGCGATTGCTTTCTTTCACCGTCTTGGTCAGTGTTCCCAGATGCCACTTGCCGAAATGTCCCGTGGTATAGCCATGCTCTTGCATCAGCTCCGCGAGGCAGATTTCCCGAGCTTTCAAGTGTCCCACATTTGCACCGTAGATTCCGTATCGATTCGGGTGGCGACCCGTGAGGCATGCGCCTCGCGTCGGACTGCAAACAGCTGACGCCGCGTAGAACCGGTCGAAACGGATGCCTTCGCGGCTCATGCGGTCGAGATTTGGCGTCTTGATGATCTTGTTGCCGTTGTAACCGGGGTCGCCCCAGCCCATATCGTCGGCCATCATTAAGACGATGTTGGGACGTTCGCTGCCGGTCACGGGCTCTATCACCGAAAACAGGCACAACAGAGCGGACGCAATGTATAGAGCGGGTCGTGACGTCGCGATTCGCATGCAAGCCCTCTTGGTTGTCAGACGCGGGAATGCTCTTTCTCTTAGGCAGCGTACGGGCCGCATTTCCGCGGTCTCGGTGATTGGCACTGGGCCATTACCCCGACCTTTGTCGAGTTGGAAACGCCGCCCACCTACGGACTAGGTCGCTGCCGTCATTCTCGATCTTGTCGCAACTGCTGATCCCAGAGGCGGTAGGGGTCATCCAGCCACTGCATCTCGGCTAACAGCAGCGACTCAAGCTCGCGGCGAATCTTGGCGTACTTGGGATCGTCCGCCAGATTCGTTTGGAGCGGGTGCGGACGCTCGTGTTCGGAAAGAAACTCGTGTGGATTCTCAGCCAGGTTAAACAGCTGTGTGCGACGCACGGTGCCGCCCATCACGTCGTATTTGATGAGCTTCCAGTCACCACGCTTGATGCATCGCATCCCTGGTTTGGTGCCGCCGCTGTACACACCGTACAGCACGTCGCGAACGCTTGGCTCTTGACCGTTGAGTACTGGTGTGAAGCTAGTGCCCTCCACCGTGTTGGGAACGTCGATACCGGCCAAATCGCAAAGTGTGGGTAGCACATCCATCAGGTAAATGTTGCCACGCACTCGCGTGCCGGGTTCGATGCCTGGCCCGGCCACGATGAACGGCACTCGCCACGTGTGTTCGTAGAGGTTCTGCTTGCCCTGGAGGCCGTGGCGGCCGATCGCCATGCCGTGATCGGACGTGTAGAAGACGTAGGTGTTGTCCAATTCGCCGATCGCCTCGAGCTTTTCCAGCACGCGGCCGATCTGAACGTCGATATTCTCGCTGCAAGCGAATTGTCGCCCGATCTCGTTGCGAATCGTCCGTTCGTCACGTCGCTCCCAAACACCGCTTACTTTGACTTCGTCTCGGAGATTGGGATGGCCATGAAAGAACGGGTGCCCAGGCAGATAGTTCGTCGGTAGCGGTGGCTGTTTCGGGTTGGCTGCCGGCAAGCTGCTTTTGTCGGCGTGATTGACGGCGCCGTACTTGGCGAGCAGTTCGGGGTTGCCGTCCCGAACGTCGTGCGGATGTGAGAACCCAAAGTAGATCAAAAACGGATCAGTGTCATTGGTTCGTTCCCGATGAGCTAGGTATTCCAATACCTGCTCGGCATGCCACGCGCTTCCGGTTTCATCCGTACCGCCACGTTTCGTGGCGTCTTTGCGAACCGTAAACAGCTCGTTGGCGGCTTCGTAGCTGTTGCCCTTCTTGCAAGTCCGCATCGTATCGTAGCCGCTACGATTGAAGATCGCCGCCATTGAAGTCTTAGCGAGATCGGGGGGAACCAGTTGGGGGTCGTTCGTGTTTGGATTCTGTTTCCTACGTCCTCTGTTGGGAATATGCCAGACGGACCGTCCCGTCATGATCATATGCCGCGAGGGAGTGCACACGGCGCCCGACCACGATCCCATGTGATGGGCCACATCAAAGACGATTCCCTGTCTGGCGAGCCGATCGATGTTCGGTGTCTCCAGCTTCGACTTCGGGTCGTACACCTTGAGATCGAACGGCGACTGGTCGTCGACGACGATGAACAGGATGTTAGGGCGGTCCGTCTTCTCGGCGCAAACGGCAGCGGAGCATGGACAGAGGAGCAGCAGGCAGGCGGCGACTGTCAGGGCGGAGGTGAAGCGTCTTGTTGTCATCGGGCGATATCTGGCTGTTGAGTGCGGCTAAAATTCTGGCGGATTCCCGCAGACACCATGGCAACCGCTTCTCTGTATTGGCCTCCGAGGTTTCATTATCTCATAGCGAGGCCTTGTTTGGCAGTCGGTAAGGCGCCTCCCCCACATATATGAGATCAAGACTCAACCGGACGTACAATGGTCTTGGTTCTGATTGGCTTGAGGAATCTCCGTAAGCGGTTTCGAGAGTGACCCGGCCACGACATCAATAGTTCTAGCAAATGCCAGCAACCAATCGGCAGATGTTCACGCGAACAACCTGTGCTGGGAGTGAAACGAGATCAGAAGTCGTTGCAAGAAGCGTTCGGATGTTGACCTGCCCCGATCTTGCGGGATCTGGCGTGCTGGACGAACTGGGTTGCCAGGCTTATCCTGGAACGAACGACCTTCGGGCATTGGGGATTCCAGAACCGCGAATTCGCAATCAGGGTGGATCACCAGAGATGGATACCGAATCGACATGAACCGCATCGATCTTTCTGATCAGAAATCGGAAGGGGACGTTAACATCTCCGCTGTCCGAACGGCTTGGCAGGAGTCGCATCTGGACGATGCCACGCGGTCGCTGCTGCTTGAGGATAGTCAGCTTTTTCTGCACCAATCACTTTCCACTCCGTGCCTGAACGCGCTTCAAGGGTGTCGTGGAGTCACGCTGAGAGATTTGCAGGACCGGGAGTACCTGGACTTCCACGGAAACAGCGTGCACCAGGTCGGTTTTGGAAACCCGGTCGTGGTTGAGGCCATCAAGCGTCAACTTGACGAATTGCCGTTCTGCACAAGGCGGTATACAAATCGGGTGGCGGTCGATTTCGCGCGCAAGCTGGTGGAGATCGCCCCGGGCGATTTGAATAAGGTTCTTTTGGCGCCCGGTGGCACGTCTGCAATCGGAATGGCGCTCAAGCTGGCACGCATCGCCACGGGCCGGCACAAAACGATCTCGATGTGGGATTCGTTCCACGGAGCGTCGTTGGACGCGATTTCGATCGGCGGAGAAGCTGCCTTCCGCAGCGGAATCGGTCCATTGTTGCCGGGGACGGAACACGTACCTCCCCCCGATCAAAATCACTGTCTATGGGATTGCCATCAGCGAGGGGGCTGCGACCTGAAGTGCGCCAACTACATCGAATATGTGCTGGAAAAAGAGGGAGACGTAGCTGCCGTCATCGCCGAGCCGATCCGCAGCACTCCCTACGTTCCCCCGCCGGAGTACTGGCAGACGGTCCGCCGGGCCTGTGACCGGCACGGCGCTTTGCTGATCTTCGATGAGATCTGCCTGGGGCTGGGACGCACCGGGAGAATGTTCGCCTGCGAGCATTTCGACGTGGTCCCCGACATGCTGGTCCTCGGAAAAGGATTGGGTGGGGGCGTGCTGCCCTCGGCGGCGCTGATCGCCAGGGATGCGTTGGATGTGGCCGGTGACCGAGCCTTGGGACACTACACGCACGAAAAGAACCCCGTGGTGTGTGCTGCCGGCCTGGCAACGATTCAAACGATCGAAAATGAGGGACTGGTTGCCAATGCGCGCGAAGTTGGCGAGCACGCACTGGCTCGCATGCGGGAAATGAAAGCCCGCCATCGGCCGATTGGCGACGTTCGCGGTGTGGGATTGCTGCTCGGAATCGAATTGTTTCGCGATCCAAATACAAGAGAGCGCGCAACGGCCGAGGCCGAACAGATCATGTACGCGGCACTCAGCCGAGGGTTAAGTTTCAAACTGACGATGGGTAACATTCTCACGCTCACTCCGCCACTGACCATCACACGCGACGAGATGGACCGCGCGCTCGACATTCTTGAGGATTGCTTCAGCACCATCCAGGATTGAAGGGATACGGAGTTCTAAATAGAACCTCTCGAACACCGGTGCGCTTGCGAACAAGCCGTTTTCGCGATGGCAAGTAGCTGGATCGCTGGGAATCGCATGTTTTCCGGGATCTCCAGAGGATTCGTCGGCAGCGATGCTAGCACGCTCAGTTTCGGGAGCGCACCGGTCAGTTGGAGGATTCATTTAGCCGCGGTGGGGGAACAACTAGTTGGCCTGATAGTGGCGCGTACTTGAGGGGTGTATATCTTCTTGCCGGACTTGGATTGGAATCACGACCGACGATTTTGACGTGGCGACACCGTCTTGTTGAAGGGGTAGTGTCCGTCAAGTTGCGCACATTGGTTTTGGGTATTCTTTGAGCGTGCTAGGTTCGCGTGTAAATCCGGAGCTGCGTAGCAGCGGAGGATCTACACGCGAGGCGGTTCACGCGACCGCCTCGGTAGTCTCCTGGGTTGTTGTTCGGCGAGCCGCGTCATGTCGAGGTAATTCCGCGTGCCCCAGCGTGTGCCGGCCACGTGGCGCAGCCGGGCCGCCACCAGTCGGCAGCAACTCGCGAGGAGGGAATCACACATGTCACCAGTCATCGATACAGTGGATGTGATCGTCATCGGCGGAGGTGTGGCCGGTTTGAGCACCGCGATGCAACTCGGCATGCGGGGCAACAGCGTCATCGTGCTTGAACGGGCGCAGCTTGGATCCGGTTCGACTGGGCGCGCGGCAGGACTGTTGGGGCAGTTGCGGGGGACGGCCGCCGCGACCAAGATGCTGATGGATGGCGTTAAGGTCGTCAAAGACTTGGAGCAACGTACCGGCACCGAAATCTTCGTCCAGACCGGCTCGTTGCGCGTCGCCGAAACAACGGAGCGTGCCCAAGAAATCGTGGACCTGGTTGAAATGGGCAAGGCGATCAGATTCGAAATCGACCATATTTCGATCGACAAGGTGGCCGAGAAACTGCCGTACATGAAGACCGACGATCTCATCGACGCATGCTATTGCCCCACGGACGGACACCTGCAGCCGGCGGAATTGGTCAGCGCGTACATCAAAGTCGGCAAGAGCCACGGAGTACATTACAGGCCGAACTGCCGCGTCGAACGTGTGCTGATCGAAGGCGGACGGGCCGTGGGCGTGAAGACCGCTGATGGCGACTTGCACGCGGCGGCGATTGTTAACGCGGCCGGACCCTGGGCGTACAATGTCGCCCAATTCGCCGAGACGACTTTGCCTACCGCGGCCCTCGGCCATTATTACCTGACGACTCGGCCGGACGAAGTGCATCCCGTCGATCGATTCAGTCCCGCGGTGCGCGATCGGCATCACCGCATCTACACCCGTCCCGAAAGCGGCGGATTGATCGTGGGAATCTATGGCGAAGAAACGATCGCGTACGACATGGAGGAGCTACCGGTCGATTTTGACATGTCCGCGATGAAGGCGCGATTGGATGATATCCACGTTGCCACACTCATTCACGCCGCTCAGCAGCGCTTCCCGTGGATCAATGAACGGACATCGATGACGATTACCACGGGCATCATGACGTTTACTCCCGACGGAAAACCGTTCTGTGGCACGATGCCGAACATCGAGGGGCTTTTCCATTGCTCCGGCTTCAGCGGACACGGCATCGCGCAAAGCCCCAGCATCGGCGTGATCATGGCGGACTTGATCCTGAACGGCGGCACTCAGTACGATATCGAGGCGATCGAGGCCGACCGCTACTTCGACATCCCCGGCTTTCAGGAACGTGCGGCGATCAAGTCGAAATGTTATCAAATGCATGCAAGTTATTACGGTGGCGTTGAGGGTCACTCGGCGGCGAGTGGAAACGCAACCGGCACTTAGCCACAAGCTTTCATCTTGTAGATCGCAAGACGGGACGCTCATCGCTTCGAAAAGGTGGATTTTTCAGACGACATGAGAATTCTCGTCCCAACCAAGCGCGTCCCAGATACCGACCAGAAGATCCGAGTGCGCGCCGATTCGCTCGGTATCGAAGACGAGCATCTGCCCTTTGTGATCAATCCCTTCGATGCCATCGCGCTGGAAGAATCGGTGCGCATCCGGGAACGGTCGTCAGACGAGGTGGAAGTTTTGGCCGTGGGAATTGGTTCGGCTGAATACGAGAGAGAGATGCGCACGGCGTTGGCGATGGGCGCGGACCGCGCCCTGCTGGTCGAGAGTGTAGTATCGCTTGACCCGTGGAATGTGGCCCGCGTGCTGCAAGAACTCGTGAGACGTGAGCAGTCGGAGTTGGTCCTCATGGGCAAGCAGGCAGTGGACGACGACTCGAATCAGGTTGGGCAATTCCTGGCTGCTCTGCTGGATTGGCCGCAGGCGACGTTTGCATCGAAGATTGAGTTTGCCGGGAACGGCATTCGCGTTTGTCGTGAAACCGATGCGGGTATCGAGGTCGTCGGCATTAGTTTGCCCGCCGTGATCACAGCCGACTTGCGTCTGAACAAACCTCGCTACGCATCGCTGCCGAGCATCCTTCGAGCGAAAAAGAAACCGATCGAACGAATCGCATTTGAAGAGTTGAACGTCGCACTGGAGCCGCGAGTGAAGGTCTTGAGCATGGAAGCACCCCCCACCAGAGACGCAGGTATTCGAGTCAGGGATGTGGACGAATTGCTCAGTCGGTTGCGCAACGAGGCAAAAGTCATTTAGTGTAGGCGGTGCACTCCGTGACCCACATCTCTGCTCCCGGAGCGGCCGAACAATCTTGATCAATCGAGGACTACAAACAAAGCGCAGGCATGGCACAAAAAAAATTTGACGCGATCGTAATCGGTGGCGGCATCATCGGCGTCTCGTCGGCCTATCAACTCGCCCGGCGAGGTCTGCGGGTCGCAATTTTGGAAAAAGGTCCACACGTCGCTTCCGGTTCAACTGGTCAGTCGTCGGCGGTTATCCGACAACGCTACGCCAACATCGAAGTGGTCCAACTGGCCCACGCCAGCCTGCAGATGTTTCAGAACTGGTGCGAGCGATTGGAGTTGAAGGAGAATCGCTCCGGTTTTTCACCAGTTGGAGTCGTCTGGCTTGCCGACGCCGCGTCTGAGGAGTGTGCCCAAGCAGTTCGCCAGTTTGAACAGGTTGGGGCAACGGGTGGAGTTTACGACGTGAACGAACTCCAAGACCGCTATCCGTCTCTGAACTTCTGCGATCAGGCGCTGGACATGACCGGAATCGCCCATGACTGCACCGGCCTGCGAACCATCTTCTGGGAACCTGAAGGCGGATTCGCCGACCCGCAGGGTACAACGGAAGACTTGCTTCAGGCGGGAAGAGCCAATGGTGTTGAATTGTTGGTCCGGCACGAAGTCACTCGAATCGAACCGGCAGCCGCAGGCGGCTTTCGCGGTGTCCACTGCGCTAATGGCGAGGTCTTTAGCTGCAACTTGTTGCTGAATGCTTCCGGCCCGTGGTGTCAACGCATCAACCAGATGGTCGGTCTCACGCTGCCGATGACCTTGAGGCCGACCCGCGTGCAAATTGCCATGCGCGACGTTCCTTCCGAGGTGGTCGGCCAGATCCCTGTCTTCGTCAGCGGAGCCGATCAGATTTACGGTCGACCCGAAGCGAGCGGGCAGCAGTTCATTGTTGGTTCGCTCGCCCCAGAAGACGAAAGCGAAGAGGTCGACGACCCCGACAACTTCAACACTGATGCTTCGCAAGAATTTCGTGAGCAAATCATGCACAAGCTCCATCACCGCTTCGCCATGCGGAGCCGTGGGACGGTGCGTGGCTACGCCGCCCTGTACACAGTCAATATTGACGACTGGCATCCGATCATCGATGCCGTTGGCCCGCAGGGTTTTTTCGTTGCGAATGGATTCTCCGGTCACGGATTCAAACTGGGCCCATCGATTGGCTGTTTGATCGGCCGCATGATGACTGGTGTTGAACTCTCCGACGACCCGCCGGTCGACGTCCGGTACTTCGCAGCCGATAGGAAGCCATTAACCTCCAGTGGTGGCGTGCTTGCGTGAAGGATGTTTCAGCCATGCGAATTCTTGTGATCGTCGAACACGACTCGAAAAGTGTGAGGCTTGGCAGCCTCTCGGCCATCAGCTTTGCGAATGCAGTCTCCTTAGAAGCCAACGCCGAGGTCGAGATCCTCGCACTCGGTGACAACTTGACCGAACTGGCAGAGGATGCGGCTCGATATGCACCAGTGCTCATGGCCGAAGCGGTCGCGCTTGCTCAACCAGCGGCTGATCGGTATGCGAAGGTGATTGCCGAGGTCGCTCAGGAACGTGACGCCAACTTGATCGTTGCGGCATCTACGACGTTTGCCAAAGACATCGTTGCGCGGGCGGCGGGGCTGTTGGGCGGGGCAATGGCCAGCGACGTTGTCGGCCACGAATTCAAAGCCGGAGAACTCTTGCTGCGACGACCGATGTACGCCGGCGCGGTGACCGCCACCATTCAACTTCACGGAGAATCGAAGATCGTTACTGTTCGCCCTTCGGCATACGAGCCGGCCCTGCCCAGGAATCAGCCATGTGCGATAACAAAGCTGACGGTGGATGAAACGGCGCTGCCGCAACAGATTGAAGTCTTGGGTCTGGAATCCAAGGCTTCCTCGCGGCCGGACATCACCGAAGCACGGGTCGTCGTGTCTGGAGGTCGTGCGTTCAAGAACGCTGACGAATTCGAGCGACTCGTCGGTGGCCTGGCGGACAAACTAGGCGGTGCGGCGGGCAGTTCGCGGGCGTTGGTCGACGCCGGCATCACGCCCAACGAGTTGCAAGTGGGTCAAACCGGCAAAACCGTTGCCCCGGAACTCTATTTCGCTCTGGGGATTTCCGGAGCCGTGCAGCACTTAGCAGGCATGAAGAACTCTAAGGTAATCGTCGCCATCAACAGCGATCCAGATGCACCGATCTTCGAAGTCGCGGACTACGGCTTGGTTGGCGACGTCTGTGAGGTCGTGCCGCAAATCATTGAAAGGCTGGATGGTGATTGAACTGTTACCTCCCCGGTAGTGAACCCTCTTTGAACCGAATCGCGCGAGAACGCTTTTCAGAAGTGATCGGTTGGCAGGGAGTTGCTGATTTCGAGTCTCTTTCGGGCGGCCCGAAACCGAAAGAGACCGTTACGAACTCGGCACTCTCGGGTTAACAGCCATGTGGATCTGGGCTGTTAACTGCACGCGCCTGTTTCCACACGCGAAAACTTTCGACCGGCCGGTTAACAGCCGCGCGTGAGTTTGAGAGCGCGGCTCCTCGCGCCGCTGAGCCAGCTTGGCACACGCGTCTGCTCTGCCCGACCGATGCCGTACAATCGCGCCATCGAATTGGCCCCGAAGAATTACACCGCTCGGAGCTTGCCGTGCCTCCCCAGAACACCTCACGATCCCTTCATCTACCACCGGGCTGGAAACATTCGGTTCGCTGTGCCGTGCTGCACGCCGTCGCGTTGGGCCGTTATGCCATCACCCATGC
>SDBV01008612.1_pt1 | contig 13719 bp, 15 predicted proteins | sample 2277081 | NCBI WGS metagenome assembly SDBV01 (sample SAMN10402039, study PRJNA504765) | marine sediment metagenome | isolation source: marine sediment core GS10_PC15, 223 cmbsf | place: Arctic Ocean: Southern Knipovich Ridge | collected 2010 | reverse complement strand
TAATAATTTTGGATCTTAACTTAAAGGAATCTGAAGATGTTCGTGGAACTACTTCCTTCTACCTTCCTGCCGCAGAAGCATTAGGTAAAATCGAAGGTCCCTACATTTTATTCATTTTTGCAGATGGTTATGACTCAACAAAGGACGTCAAAGGTCTTAGTGATGCATTTCTTGCTAAACATAAAAAATCTCTCAACACAATTGGAAAAATTACAGGTATTGAAAAAGATGAATTGGATGTAAATAAAATAATTAAAAAAATAAAGGCCGGATTTGAAGAAACTGACATTTTAAAGATGGTTTTAACTTGGGATGGCCTTCTAAATGATGCCAAAGATAGAACACTCCTTAAATTATCCGAGAAAGATTTTGAAAGTGAGATTCAAGAATTCATTAGATCCATTGCAAAGGGAATAGACGATAATTCATTATCAAGAGAATTTGTTAATACTATGATTCGATTTATTTCACGTTATGTTAATATCGGTTCCGAGTATGAAGAATTGGGAAAGTTACTAAAAAGAATCAAAAATTCAAAAGCTGGGGATACAGAAAATCCAATACTTCAACATTTGCAGATGTATTACAAACCGGAAATTTCTGAAAAAGTTTGGACCGGAGATATTTATCGAATGGATTCAACCATCGAAGGTGATGATGCAAAATTCTGGAATTATTCCCTTGTATTAACACCTGCATGTGATATAGCACAGCAAGAAAAGAAAAAATTAGAAACATTTCATTTTTGTGAAGGGTGTAGACTAGATGTAGAAAGTGTGAAGGATGAAGATCATCCATTTAGAAGGAATGTTAAATCTTTCAAATTTCCCAAAAAGGGAATATTAACTAGTGATACAAAATTTGATGAAGAAATTCAAAATCAATTATGGATTGCTTCACAAAATCTGCCAGAAAGATATTTTGTAGTTTGGCATCTAAAAAACGATGATGAAAAATATTTTGGAGTTTGTTTTGATTTCCAACGTCTCAAATCATTGAAAATAGATGATTTCGAATCAAAAGGGAATGATAAACGAATGTGTAGATTGGATTCTCCATTTGTTGATGAATTATTACAAAAATTTGGTTCGCATGCTTATAGATTAGGGACCCCAGATATCAATCTCCCAAGCAGAAGTTAGTGTTTTAACAAAATCCAGTTCTGAATTTTATTAAAGTCCAAATGAATTGACCCGTAAAATGATAATTTTTGCTTAAAGTTGCTTTTAAAATAAACACGATAGCTATCATTGAAAACTAATCAGATCATTTGCGGGGATTCGATGACAGCACTGGAGTCCGTCCCTGAGCATTCAATAAGTCTAATCTATCTTGATCCCCCATTCTTTTCCAATAGAAAATATCAGAAGCAAAACATGGACAGTAAGACATCGTTTGATGACACGTGGGACGGAGGACTTCCGCAGTATCTTGACTTTATGGAAAAGATCATGGCACAGTGTCATAGAGCTCTAATGAACAATGGCACGATCTATGTTCACTGCGACTGGCATGCATCACACTATCTAAAGGTGGAGATGGACAAGATTTTTGGTTACAAGAATTTTAGAAACGAGATAGTTTGGAAACGACACAATTCCCATAATGATACAAAGCAGGGTGCAAAAATACTTGGCAGAATACACGATGTCATTCTGTATTATTCAAAGGGAAAAAATCCCACATGGAATCCCATCTATCAGAAATATTCTGACGAGTATGTAAAAAAGGCCTACAGACATGTAGAAAAAGAAACTGGAAGACATTATGCACACGGGGATCTAGGGGGCCCAGGAGGGGAGGCTAAGGGTGATCCGTACTACACATTCTTGGGGATTACACGGTACTGGCGTTATAGCAGGAAAAGAATGATGAAGCTGTACAAGGAGAACAGAATAGTGCAGACCAAGCCAGGCAACATGCCAATGCTGAAAAGATATCTGGACGACATGAAGGGACTTCAGCTTCAGGACATGTGGGATGACATAAAACCCGTACAGTTTTCAAAAAAAGAACCGTTCTACTATCCCACGCAAAAACCGATAAAACTTCTTGAAAGACTGGTAAGCATTTCATCCAATGAAAAGGATGTAGTGCTTGATCCATTCTGCGGAAGCGGGACCACACTTGTAGCAGCTCAGAATCTTGGAAGAAGATGGATGGGCATAGACAAAAGTAAAGCTGCGTGTGACATTGCAAAGAAAAGACTAGGGCAGAGAAGAAATCCAGAAAATATCATACAGGTAAAAGCCTAGTTTTTCTTATGTTTTAGTTTGCAGGGTATAACCTCGTGTCAGGCGCGGTCATTTGGTAGTGACCATCTTTCTTTTTTTTTATTATAATTCTGTCCCCCTCTAAAAAATGGTATCTCTCGTAGAGTTTTCCTGTCATGATGTCTTCTTTGTGGTTTACTTTTAGTGAATATGTCCTTCCATCAAATTCAATTTTAAACTCAATATGCGCGTCTGGGAAAAAATCTCTCTCGGCTTTTGGAATATGCCAGTACCGGTGCCTTGCTTCTGGCATGTTAAGTGTTTTATAATATTCTTTTGTCATCTTATGCACAATCTAAAATGGCAGTTCTTTTTTTATTTTTTCGCAGACATTTTACAACTGTTTTTGCAATATCTGTAACAAGCGGAACAACTAGTGCATTTCCAAACTGTCTGTAAGCCTGCGTATCCGACACAACAATTTTAAATGTATCCGAAAATCCCATCAATCTTGCGCATTCTCTTGGTGTCAGTCTTCGTGGATTTTTATTTCGTTTTTGTTTGATGAGAATTTCAGATCCGTCCTTGTAGTAACGCGCACTCAGTGTTCTGGTAATTTTTTTTGGCTCTGCAAAAGGATCTATTATTCCGTAACCAAATCCGTTTCCACGCTCCTTGCTTTTCTTTGCGTGTCTTTGAAGTGCTTTCCATACACCGTCTGTCAGGGTATATTTTCGGTCGGGTTTTTTTTCAAGTATTTCATTCAGATTAGGACGAGTTTCAAGAATTTCGGGGAATCTAAAATCAGTTCGTTCTTTAAAGCCTACAATAAAAATTCTTTCCCTGTGCTGTGGAACAACAGAACTTGCATCAATTACCTTGTAATGAATGTCGTAATTGAGATGTCTTTGAAGTGTTCTCAATATGGTTTTGAATGTTCTTCCGTCATCATGACTTGCAAGATTTTTTACATTTTCCAGCAGGAATGCCTTTGGTCGTTTTTTCTTCAGTATTCGCACAATATCAAAAAACAGTGTTCCTTGTGTCTCGTCTTCAAAGCCATCCGGCCTGTTAAGACTTCGCTTTTTTGATACACCGGCTATCGAAAAGGGCTGGCATGGAAATCCCCCAACAAGGATGTCGTGATCTGGTATGTCAGAGGCCCTGATTTTTGTTATATCATCCTCAGGTTCTTCCCCAAAATTTGCAGAATAGGTCTGCTTGGCGTATTTGTTCCACTCTGATGAAAAAACGCATTTTCCCCCTGCATTTTCAAAGGCCAGTCTTGTTCCGCCTATTCCAGCAAAAAGATCGATGAAGGTTAAATTATTTTTCAATTTGCTCTCTCCATCATGCTTTGATATTGAAGCCTCTAAAAAATAATTCCTATGTTTAGCTGATTGTAGAGGGAAGGTCAGATAATTTTCTTATTCTGGCTTCCTTAGGAAACTGGCTTTCTTTTATAGAGTCTGGAATGTAGATGAATATTCCTGCTTTTACAATCTTTTCAGCAACATCCTTGGTCAGCTTTTCATTCTGCAATAGTGTTAGAAGGTGTGTTCTCTGACCCTGTGCCTGATCCTCCACTACCAGCTTCCACCTATCCTTGAGTGATGTCTTTAGTGAAAGAAAGTGTGCCTGATCAGGATTAGCGACAGCTGTCTTTATGTTTGGAATCACAATGTCAATTGGACGCAGCCCGCTTTTCTTGTCCTCTTTTGTCACGTGCTCGTTCGAAATTCCAATCATTTCCAAAAGTTGCATTACTATATTTTCAAAGGTCTTGCCCGCCCTGCTGGCACGAGACTGCTTCAGGCTCTTCTCAAATGTAGAAGCTTCAAGTATTGCTTCATCAAGAATTTTTTTTACGTCATTTTTTGAGAATTCTTCTCCTTTATGATTTGCCATAATCCTTTCTTTTAGCTTTTCAAACGCGTTTTTTTCGTAAAGCTGGTAAATCTTGTACGCTTGGTAAAATAACAGCTCGGTAATCTCAGAAAAGTTCTTTTGTATATAGTCAGGCTTTAGTTTTCCAGGATTGTCTTTTCCAATATGTGCAAAGGTCTCAGAAACTATTTCACTGGTTCCTATAATTCCTGTTTTGTTAGAAATTTTGCCCATAGTTAGAACATATCGTTTCTGCACCTGTTCGATTTAAGTGAGTTGTGCTTCATGCTTGAACAAATTAAATATTTTGGCTTGTGATTACCTTGTTACATGGCAGACGTTTTCACTCCAAAGAAGAGATCATGGGTAATGTCGAGGATACGTGGAACGAATACCAAGATTGATCTAATCATGAAGGATGTTCTATCAGAGATTAATTACAAGTTTGAAATGTATCCAAAGATGTTTGGCAATCCGGATTTTGTGCTAAAAAGAAAAAAAATTATCATTTACTGTGACGGTGATTTTTGGCACGGATACAAATACCAAGAGAAGAAAAAGCCGTCAAAGAAATTCTGGAGGGACAAAATAGAGAGAAACATGGAAAGAGATGCAAGAATGACTAGAAAATTAAGAAGGGACGGCTGGTCGGTTCTTCGATTTTGGGAACACGATATCGAAAAGAAACCGGAGAAGTGCGTTAGAAGAATCAGGCGAAAAATTACAGAGAGGTGAATCTGTTAAGACCCAGACCAGATTTGGTTTAATTTTGCAGCATTTTTCTATAATCTGTTCATTCCTTCTAATGCTTTATCCACTTCGTCCATTTCCTTGGTAAAATCATTATGTTTTGGTGCGTCTTCTCCAAATTCATCTGTCATTTTTGTAAGGCAATTTTGTACATCATTTTTGTATTTTTTTAATGCTGAACGAATGAAGTCTGCGGAGTCTTCTAGCGTATGTATTTCGTTTATGTTTCCAGAATTTAAAATACCTTGTATTTCCCTAATTCGTTTTACAAAATTATCTAAACCAACAGTGAATATTTCAGGGAATACTGTTGGGTTAAGCGGAACTTCTTTTTTAAGATGTTCAAGTTTTTTACAATAATGATCAAGTGCTCTTTTGATCACGTCTGGATTTGATTTTAGATAGTCTTCACCTTTCCACATTGAAACTAATACCAAATTTTGATATATTAACAACATCCAGAACGACTTAGAAGGACATCTTTGTCTTAAACGTTGAATCCTATTAGACTCGAACAAGCTAATTAGCTAACGTGAGACTCTTAAGAATTTCATTAATCTTTTTTCGTGAATCGAATTCAAATTTATACGGATCTGATTCAATTTCATCAACCGAATTTACTGGATGCCAGCCTTCTGGATCCAGATATCCTTCGAATGGTTGTTCGTCAGGTATCCCAGAAAACTCTCCTTCGTAATAAAGCTCGACTAGTTTCCTTCCACATGAAGGACATTTGTTATTATTCTGCTCTTTTTCTTTTCTTACTTTTCTATATGACAACTCTCCAAACCACGATACTGAATGAAAACCCTTCCTTATTCCACAGTGGGAAAGAAGATAGTAAAATGTGCTAAATACAGATTTCCTTGGTCCTAAATACTTGATGAACCAACCGTTTTCATAATACGTTGTTACAATCTTGTTTTTTGGTATTTCACCAAAACCTACACAATGAAAGTGTGGTGAATAATAAAAACATCGGATTTTCTTGTTGAAACGAAATGGATGAAAAATCAAAACACCGCCTATAATTCCAATTTGTTTTAGAATCGTTCGTGCCTTCTTCTTCATTTCTTTAAAATCTAGTTCAATATCCCAACCTGAGATGCTGACAACAACATGTATTGGTTTTATTTTGTTATCTTGTGCAAACTTTTCAATTCTTTTTGTTGCAGCATTTGCAGCACGAGCTAGCCACTTTTCATAACATTTTCTACAAACTGATCTATAACAAAAATTTTGGAACCTTTTGATGAAAGCCTTTCCCTGATGTTCTGGAAGATTATGATCTTTAACATGTACACAACCTTTTGTTTTCCAGATTCCACACCAATAATTTTCTTCTCTTGTGCCAGGTAAATTCCATCCATTATGTTCAACATTTTCCCAATTTGTAAGTAATCTATAGTCATCAATTTCCCAATTTTCTAAATCTAATTCACACTCAGCATCATACTCATCTAGCATTTTGGCATTGAAGTTACTTTGCTGAATGGCAGGATCATATGATGTAAGATTTTGATTTGTTATTTTTATGCCACCCTTTGAAGAATTTTTAGAAATCATCTAATTTCCCATTCTTCTTTGTTTTTACTGTGACAGTTTGCAGTTGGATTTGGTCTCCCCATACATCCCAGTCTTCAACTCTTTCCCGTCCAAATAGTTCAAGGTATTTTTCGTTTGGATACATTCTTGAAATTATACTGCGGATTCGAGCGGGCTTCTGAGAATGAACTTTAGTTCTTGGTTCTTTAATGACTCCTAGCGCCCTATTTTTTGGAAGGGGAGTTCCAATCTTACCTTTTGTAGCAATAAGAAGCAACTCGCATGTAGCTCTAATGTAATAGCCGGTACCTTCCTGTGGTTTACCGTCTTTTTCCTTTGACCAAACTATTGCAGTTTTATAGGTAAATTCCCAAGCATTAAGAATTTTCAGTGCCTCCTCTAACTTTGGAATGGGAGACCAAAAAAAGACGATACAGTCCTCTGCAAATACTGATGTTATTGGAACTCCATTCTTGTCTTTGAGTTTTATAATTTCTTCAACAGGTAATGTTGGATAATCTGGTGCACCTTCAAGCTCTAGTGCATATTGGTAAGGAACGTCACAAAGCACTATGCGATATTTCCCCTTTGGTAATGGAATTGGATTCCTTTGGTAGTTTTCTTTTTTGAGTAAACGTTCTGCTGTTGCAGGCGTCATATTTCCTGTTGCTACTTCTTGTTTGAGTTTTTCAGAACCATGTTCTAAGATTCGTTTAATGCGTGCAACGGTTCTCGTGGCAAGTCCTGTTTTCTTTGCTACAATTGAGTCTGTGCTGCCAGTGTTTATGCCATCTGGCATAGACATTGACTGAAATCCTTTTTGTCCTTTTTTTGGAATTGTTGATCTTTTTCTTTCTGCTGCCAGTTGTTTTTCAATTTGCAAACAACTGAGTGCTAGTTGCACTTTTTGCAGATCTGATAATTGCCTACGAAGGAGATTAACATCAATGGCATACTTTTTAGCTTGTAACCAGGATTCGAATTCTTTTAGTTGAACCTTTGGTTCTAAATTAAGCTCTTTGCAGATTTGATATCTAGTGTGTCCGTCAACGATGAAGGTTTTATCTGATTTAGGATCCTTCCATGCTACTATTGGTTCTTGTTGACCTTCACTGCCAATTGAATTCTTTATAGCTTCAAAATCTTGTTTGGGAGGTCTGGGTACTAGAACATAGATTTCAGGATTGATTGATAGTTTATCAGTAGATGAGACATCACGCAAGTGACTTCATCTCGTTTATGCCTCTTGACCAACATTCGAGATTGATACAAGATGAGCAAACCAAGAATTTTGAACCCACTTTGTAGAGAACCAAGTATTTTGGCTCCTTGTTACAGCAATTTGGGATCAACACGCAGGATGCTCCAATGCTTTTTCTAACAGTCTTTGAACGTATTTTGAACGTGGAATGTCCCGCCGCTGATTATCAATTAATTTTACAATGGAAAACGGCAATGAAAGACTAACAACTTCAACATTTTTCATAATCATACGAACATTAGGAATTGCTTTTAAGGTCAGATGTCATGACTTAATCCGAGTTATGACTTGAAAAAGACAAGAAGGACTGTAGAACAAGAATATTTCATTATACTGAGAAAGCTAGCTTCAGCAGACTCGCTAAAGCGTGCTGATTTCGAATTACCAAAAGTAAAAGGTAAAACAGTTAGTGAATATTTTGATCCAAAAGTCTCACAAGATAGCTATGTGCCCCATTCTTCATTGATTCAAAGACTGAACGAGTTAAAACAAATGGAAGTAGTTGACGAATATGATTCTGGTCTCAAATCGAAAAAAAATCTTCCAATAATGGAATATTGTATTACTGTACTTGGTACTATCAAATTACTTCAGCTTTGCGATGAAACAAAATTTCTTCAAGACGTGTGGAGTAATTCGTATCATTTATCATATCTTCTGCCAACGAGAAAATTTCTTACTCAAGGATTAGGGAAGAAACTAAAATTCAGAAAAAAACAGCTATTTCATACACTAGTAAGTGTTTGTAAAAATATCAAAATTAAAATAGACAACGACCCTGGCTACTCCAAACCTAACATTGATTCTTGGGTTTCAGCTTCTGAGCTCTTACAAGGAAAGAAAGGATTGAAAGTTTACCATGTATTTCTTACAGTTAGACATGGTGATTTTTCCTATACAGTTTGGGAACGAATTCCAGCTTATGCAAAGGAAAATCATAAAGGAGAAATTAGGTTTGTTGACATTCCCGCCTATATGAAAATTAATGAACTTGTTTCATGTGCTTTTTTTCACGAATTGATTTTACGATGTTCAAGTATTGAATTTGTTAGGCATGGCTATCCCCAGATGGGTAAATACCTTCTAATGGAATATTTACGACGGGACAAGGATTTGAAGAGATTTTATCTTGATTTTATAGATAGAATAGAAAGAAAGCGCTTTCCTGAAAGAAAATTGATTGATGAGATCAAAATTAGGATATCACAAAAAAGATCATTGCTAAAAAGTGAAATTAATCCTGAGATTTATTTTTAATTTTATTCAATTCTTTTATTACAAAATCGTGGGATTGTTGTAATCTTTCAATTTCATCTTTCAAAAGTTTTTCTCCAGAAATTTTTTCCTTTAATTTTGTGTTTTCAAATTTTATTCTCTCCTCATCCGAGATAGTTAGAAATGGAATTGCCTTTTGATATTCGGAAAACCTTTCTGATGAGTCTCTATACCTTTCGTAATGAATTTCCAATCCAACCTTGTGACCCATCATATCTTCTTTATCAAGGAAATCCACTTTTGCTGAACGCAGCATCGTGTTGAAAAATTTTCGAAAGCCGTGATCCAAAGCAACTTGATGCCTTCTTTTGCCTTCAGTAAGAGTAGGTCTTAGTCCTATTTTAGAAACGATTTTTTCTAGTCTGTTCTTAACACCGTAAGCATTCAACTTTCTCACCACTGGAAATCTAACAGTCTTAATTAGAGGGTCATTTGGTTTTGGATAATTACCAATATCACCTTTCCAAACTTCTCTATAATGTTCAAGAAGCTTACATGCCTCAGAGGTCAGATAAGTTGTATAACATTCAGGGTCCTCTCTATATATCACTAAACTTCCACCCAAAATAGTTCCATCGTCATTTCTAAAGATCTCCACATCTTTCCAGGTAAAATAATTCCATGCTTCTAATCTAAAACCTGCACACGAAAACAAGACTACTATCAGTTTATCTGTAATTTCTGGAGATGCTTCTATCATTCGTTGCAACTCCTCTCTAGAATATGCCCTATCGTCTGTCTTCTTTGTTCTAGGAAATAACCGACTCAAGGTTTTCCAGTTTAGTACAATATCATTGGCAACCAAGAGAGTTTTGATGGGTTTTACATGATTGGGAACAGTGTTAGGGTTTAGTTTCTTTTCATCTACTAGTTTTCTGTCCTCTTTGAGATAAGTTGCAATTAGATTTTGAGCTAGTTTTCTGTCCTTTTTAGACAACATAACAAATTTTCTTGCCAATTCATCAACATTTTGAGAATGGGGCTTAGATATCCCTAAATCCTGATAAATTTGTGGCGGAATTAATTTCAAAAATCTTTGTAGCGTCTTTGCATATTTACGACGTGTTTCGTTATTCTTGAAATAATCCAAAAACAGCTGATAAGGATCTTCGCGTTGTGCAATATTTTCTATAGAAAGCATCGCATCATGTCATGAAAGCGGGTCTATTTTAGCATAATCATACTAGGCGGGTCTAGAGGGATTCTTGGCAAAAATGAGCTGTGTCTTTTGGTTTTTTGTTCGTACGCAATAGCAAATCTGCTAAGATTTACACTAACCAATATAGTAACTGATATTTAATTACCCTAATAACATCTGTAATGGAAATATCTAAACTTCCAACTACACTCGACGGTTGGAAACTTGACCTAATTTATGAAATTTGTAATTATACAGATATTGAATCAGAAAATTTTGATGTAAAATTAGAGCCTCATAAAATACATGAGGACATATGTGCTATGGCAAATACAGATAATGGATTCATTTTACTTGGCATAGATGAAAAAAAAGATGGAGAAAAAATTATTGAGTTTATCCCTAAAGGATTTGAGTTAGGAAAAGAAGATAGTTTAAGAAATAAAATTGGCAATGCTGTGGTAAACGTCGAGCCACAACCAAATGTTCAGATAAAGCATATTATTGACAAAAAGAAAGGTGTTTTGTATTCAGTAATTCAAATAAATGGAAAAAATTCAGATAAACCATATTTTGTAAAAGATACAATTCAATGTTATATTAGAATTCAAAGTTCTAGCAGGAAAGTAGGCCGTTCTGTTATTTTGAATTTATACTCTGCAACAATGGAAGAGAAAAAAAATCTTCAAAATCTAAAAACGGCATGTGGATGAGTAAAGGAAGCAATACGTTTTACTATAAGACAATCTTACCAAGTTACACCAAGTTCAACTATGAAAATTTCTCCACTTGATTTGTCTTTTCTGCGAAATGCAATCTTATCATGTGAAAATTTCTTGAAAAAACATGATTTATGGGGAGGACACACTTCTCAAGATTCGTACACCCACGGAGTAAATTCTCTTTTACATGAACTCGAAATGTTAAATATTTATGTAAAATCATATAATGAATCTCATAATCAAGATGAGAAGACCAGTCTGAAATCACAATTATATTCCTATAGCCTGGGTAGTTCATTCGAAGAATCAACCATTGAAATGTTTAATAAAATAATTTCTAATATTGATAATTTTTTAAAACGATGAATATAACAAAACTATTATTTTTATCAAAATTAAGTTCAGATTATAATCTGCTAAGATTTGAACCGACGTTTCTCGAATTAATTTTTCTTAGATCACAGTAGGGTTTTTCTTTCCACCTGTCTGTTCGTCTTCATCAACATAGATTGATTCCTCTTCATCTTGTCCCTCATAGGTGAGAACATTGGTTGGCAATATAGTCACATATGCTCCTTTTTTGAATTTTATTATCTTTCTTGTTCCGTTTAATTCTACAACACTAATTTCATTATTTAAATTAACAGCCCTGTAAAACAATGTGGGATCGAATTCCCAATCTCCTTTTAACTTTATTTCAAGACAAGAGATGAAAATATGTTCAATTTTTTCTGGTTTGTTACTTACTCTATGAACACTTATTCCATGACCTCCTGTACCTTGTGGTGGAGCTCCCAACGATTTCACATATTCTTGAGGTTAATTTAAAATTTAATATTCTTATTCAAATCTGCTAAGATTTGAACTGAGGCAAGACCCTGCCGAAACCTGCGGTATTGAAATTAAGGGAGAAAACAAGTGGATAACAGCAATCCAGAATGCAGTCCAAAAGTAAAGTCATTGATTATTATAATCAAGTTCAAACATAATTAAATTCGTAAGTATAGAATTCAAATTAAAAGTCATTCCAACCAACTTTTGATAGAAATTAGGTTCTTGGAAAATTTTTGAATGGGATAAAGTGACTCTTATGGATAAAATTTCCTTGACGTAGTCATCTAATGTGGGTAAACTTTTGTAAGGCTCCATTTGTTTTAAAACTCGCTTTATTTGCTCAGGCATTCCAATAAAATTTCCTTGTCCTCTTATTTTCTCAATAAAAGATTTTTCTTCCTCATTTAATTTTGCCTTCATATCCTCAATGAATTTAGCGTAATTTTCAGTTTTCCATTTGTTTTCAGTAAATCTGTAATTGTGATAAAACAACAAGGATTGAATAAAATTTTCAAATTTATCTTCTGGTGAAAGATTATCTTTTACAATATTTTCAAAAAAAGAATTGAAAAAGAGAGGCATTTCTTTATATTTTATTATCCATTTTTGCAATAATTTTTCAAATTTTAATGATATTCTCGAATAAGGAAATTTAAAATCTTTATTTTTTAATGATGGAATTTTTGCCAAATGATGAGAATGCACTAAAAATTTACCAGAAAAATCTTTTTCAGAATTAGAGAACCAAACATCTTCTTCAATTACATAGCCTTTTTGGATGAACATAAAAAATGCTTTAATTATTCTACATAAAGTGAAAAACTCATCTAAAGTACATAGTTGATTTTCCTTAGTATTTATACAAAATAATACGGATTGAGAAATATGAATTTCAAATTCTCCATCTTTTGAAGGGTAGGATCCATTATTAGAAAATTCTATTGAAAAATCAAATTTGTCATCAAGAGATCCTACAATGTCCTCTAAATGATTAATTTTAATTTCATCTACTTTCTCAGTAAATCTATTCTCAGTAATAGTAGGTTTGTTTATCCATTCACGAAAATTAGAAAATTCGATCTTCATTTTATCAAATAAGAGATCTTCAGGTTTTGTATAATGAATACCAAATATACAAAATTCTACTCTGCATTTGGTAACACTTCTTCCTATACCTTTACCTACTTCGCCTATGGCTTTCGATAAACTAATGTTGGATTCAAATGCTCCAACATTAATTAAAGTAAATGCGTGAGGGGCATCTTTTTTAGTCCCACAAATTAAAGGTGCAAAAAAATGGCTCCCTGAGTTAAGAGGAAGATCATATAATTCTAAAAAAAATCCTTCATTGGGAATATTGGAAAAAATACCTTGTATCTCCCTATTAGGAAGGGCAGGAATGGAAAAGGTAGCCATTATACTAAATTTAGTTTTTGAGGAAACGGACAATCATGTATCCGAGTTGTTTATCTTATTTATTTTGAGGACACTTCCTGTACCAAATCTGTTGAGATTTGATGTTTTAATGTAATGTTAATGAGAAAAAGTTACTATTTATTACTTAGAAATACTTTGGAATCAATTATAAGAAAATAATTTGTAATTAATTGCACTAACAATGTTTTAATCAATAAAAATTTATCACGAATTTGGGTTATGGTAATAAAATATCTTCAAATCACCGTCCTCGTAATTATTTCTTTTAGCATATTCAGTTTAGGCATATCTATTCCCTCAATTCAAACGGTTGTCGCAGTAGATGAAGATAGAGATGGAATTCCTGATGATGAGGATAATTGTCTTTTGTGGAATAACCCTAAGCAAACCGATAGTGATGGTGATGGAAAAGGGGATAAATGTGATCCAACACCACGTCCACCTCAGGATACCGATAACGATGGAGTTCCAGATTATTGGGATGAATGTCCTTTGGTTACAACAATACAACACAAGGACACGGATTTGGATGGATGCCCTGACAAAGAACCTACAATAGCTGAAGAACCTACAATAGCTGAAGAACCTACAATAGCTGAAGAACCTACAATAGCTGAAGAACCTACAATAGCTGAAGAACCTACAATAGCTGAAGAA
>SDBV01008611.1_pt1 | contig 13720 bp, 16 predicted proteins | sample 2277081 | NCBI WGS metagenome assembly SDBV01 (sample SAMN10402039, study PRJNA504765) | marine sediment metagenome | isolation source: marine sediment core GS10_PC15, 223 cmbsf | place: Arctic Ocean: Southern Knipovich Ridge | collected 2010 | reverse complement strand
GGCTACCGATGTAGAGGCTACAGATGTTCTGGATGGTGTAACCTTGGTGGCAGATGACCGTATCTTGGTCAAGAATCAGGCGGCGGGCCAGGAGAATGGTATTTACATTGTGCAGACTGCGGCCCCTCCGGTTCGAGTCGAGGACTTTGATGATGCTCTCGATATGCAGGAAAGCCCGGTTCTGGTTCCCGTATTGGAAGGCACAGCTAACGCAGGAACGTTGTGGCTTCACACTACAGCGGGTGCCATCACAGTAGACACCACACCTCTGACCTTCGTACAGATCGGAGCTGACCAAACACTCCTCCAGCTCACCGACACCCCGTCCGCTTACACCAACCTGGGTGGCCAGCAAGTCACGGTAGATGCGGCAGAGACTGGCGTCGAGTTCACGGCACAGCATGCGAAGATTCCTGTTCGGGTAGCGACTACCGCAGATGTCACTCTTAGTGGTGAACAAACAATTGACGGTGTGCTTACAGCTACAGACAGAATTCTAGTAAAGGATCAGTCCACCGGAGCGGAAAACGGTCTATACGTTACGGCTGCGGGGGCTTGGACTCGTACTATTGACCTCGACGATAACGCAGATGTGATCCTGGGTGAGACGATCCCTGTCCTGCTCGGGGATGTGAATGCTCACTCGGTATGGATGCACACGGCTGGCACGGATATCGGTACCGATACTCTGACATTCATCAAGGCTCTCGCTAAAGATATAGAAGTTGACTCTATCGAAGCCAACGATTCTTCCTTGGGAGTAAACGGGCAAGATGCCGCCCAGGGTGGTGAAGTTAAGCTCACGGGTGGTACATCCAGCACAAGTGCTAATGCTGGAGGTGCGGTCCCACTGAACGGTGGCGTGCCGGGGGCAACTGGTGTAGGTGGTGCGGTTCCCATAACAGGGGGTCCGGGTGGCGCCACTTCGGGAAAGGGTGGCGATGTTCCCATAACAGGTGGTGCAGGCACAGCCGGAAATGCAGATGGTGGAGACGTTCTCCTTACGGGTGGTGCTGGCCAAGGTACTGGGCAAGATGGCCAAATCATAATGCGAAGTGGTGCCGAATCACCCGTCCTAACGGAGCAGATCGACCCACCGACCGCAACAATTACTGCCACACTAACAGACGCGCAGATGCTAGGAGGAATCCTCGTCGCTACGCCAGCTACATCAGTGGTGTACACCACTCGCACTGGCACGGAAATCGAGGCTGCATTATCTAGTAACATAGCCACGGACGACAGTTTCGAGCTATGCATTATCAACCTGGGTGGCGCTAACGATACTATCCAGCTTGTAGGGGGTACCGGCGTAACTATCGTTGGCAACGATACCGTGGACGAGCCCGGAACCAACGTCAGTGGATCGGGCCGATTTCGGTTCCGCCGCAGCGCCGCCAATACCTTCATTGCTTACCGGATAAGCTAATTCCACAGGGTTGCTTAGCTCGCAATCTTCCGGTAAGCTATCGGCTCAAGCCTTCCTCAACCAGGATAAGGAGATACCCATTATGTGTGCTCTCACCGGTATCGTAGGTATCGCTGCCATTGGCGGCTACATCTACGTCGGAGCGATGTTCGGCCGCATGAGCGTCAAGGCCGGAAACAGCATTATACGGGCGGCTGTAGATGCTGCCACGTGGCCCCTCATGGGCTGGGCTGCAATCGAGAAGCTCTACAAGTACCAAGCCTAAGCTGATGGGAGCCCTTAACTCCGAGGGGAGGTGATCCGGTATCTTCAGTGCGGGGCCTCCCCTTGGGTTGAGGTCCCCCACTCAGATGTCGGAAAATGATATGGAAGTTACCGGATTTCGAGAGTGGCTCAGGAGCAAAGCAAGGATGATCACTTTGTACGCAGGGGCTTTCGCCGCCGTTTTTGGTGGTATCCTTGGCTGGCAGCAGCTTGGGATGCCCGTGCCAGCCACGCAGAACGACCTGTCCGAATTGCGGCAGGAGATCGGCTCGAATACGATGCTGATCCTGGGGCAGGAGTGGGAGCGTTTGCGTGCTAAAATTTACGCATTGCGCGGGCGGCTCGCTCAGGACCCCACCAACCGCGACCTTCACGAGGAATTGGCCAGGGCTGAGGCGCAGTTCCGGGAAGTCGATAGAACGTTGGAGTAATGGCTTACGTACCCCCTGAAACCCTTGATGCTGGTCGCAGGTTGGCCCGCCGTGGTATGGCGTGGCTGAGCTTTCTGGCTCTTCTAGCCGAAGCCGGGGCTCTCATGTCTGGTATTTTTCTGGCCGGTCCCGTTTTTGCGACGAATCTAGCTGCTGCCGCCCCCCTCCTGACTGGAATGTTTTGGGCTCAGACTGCGATTGTGGCCGCCTATCTGGGTGTTAGCCTCGCTGAAACCCTTAAAAAATAACTTTTCCTTGACTTTTCTCTTTGGCTAGTCTATACTGGTGCCTAGAATCGTCTAGGATGCCTTAGGAGAACGATGATGATAATGAGCATGTTGGGGGGCACAGGTGTCAAGCTGGCGATCCTAGCGGCCCTAGCGGTCGCTGTGGGGGGTGCCTATTGGCACTACACCGTAGTTAAGGGTGAGCGGGACGCCGCTATGGCCCAGGTTGGCGCTTTGGAGGTTGTAACGACTGTCCAGCGTGCGACCATCCATGATCAGGAAGCAGCTATTGACGATTGGGTAATTGCTCAGAAGCGGATGCAAGCCACGTTGGACGCAATGGCTCAGGCCCAGGTCAAGGCCAATGAAGAAGCACGGAGGTTGAACGATGTACTTTCGAAGCACGACTTGCACGCGCTCTCCCTGGCGAAGCCGGGTCTTGTCGAGCGTCGTATTAATTCTGGGACTGCTCGTATTCTCGGGATGTTCGAGTCTGAATCCGCTGGAGCTGATCACCAGCACGACGGAGATTAAGCGGCCAGACGAGCGCCCGCCGGTACCAAACCCCAATCCTATTGAGACCTCCCCCTTCACATGGAGGGTCATCACACCTGACCGCTTGCCTGAGAGCAGTGGATGGGTGTACTATGGGGTGACCCCCAAGAACTACGAGGTCTTGGCCCGAAATATGGCCGATATTCTGCGGTGGGTCAAGGAGGCGCGCTGGCGTCTGGACTATTATCGGGGAGAAGGGTTGTTCGATGGACACGGAATTGGCGCAGCGATTGATGGAGCTGAAGGAGGGGATGGCTCGAATTGACGAACGAACTGTCGCCATTCATGACAGCCAGGAAACGCTGTCGGGAACCTTAAAGCGTCATGAAACAGAGGATCGAGCGGACTTCAAGGAGGTCCATGACCGGATCACTAAGACTGACCGTAAACAGAGCTGGATGCTCGGAGTGGCCACGGCATTGGTCGCCATTTTCATTGGTACCGTAAAGGGAGTTTTCGGAGGATAGCATGGAGAAGCAGTGGGAGAAGCTCGGCGTTGCCTGCTTTGAGCGCGGGATGCAGCCGGTCCAGGTCTTTGAGTTCTGGGCGAACCCGGTGAACAACCATACTCGTCTGAACCACCCGCACAAGCGGATCACGTTCATCTGCGCCATCGCTCAGATCGACGCGGCCAACGATGAAGCGGGCACCAAGCGGCCCTTGGGAGCCAAAGCTCCGCCGGTGCCGGTGGATGCCATGCACGCCTACCTGCCAAAGAACCTGCATCCGGAGCTGCGGCGGGTGCTCGAGGACGCCGGCCCCGACGTGGCGGACCAGACTGACCGTGCCCTGATGACGGGGCAGGGATTTGCAAAGGACCTCGCCAACGGCCGGCATGTCCACGGGTCGAAGATCCTGACGGAGAGGGCCAAGGCGGTGATGCACCTGTTCAAGGAGGCCGACGATGCGGGCTGAGAGAGATGTCGATGAGTTCCGTTCCACGGCCAAAGCCCGGATCCGGTATCGGTGCGAGAAGTGTGAGGGGAAAGACCCGAAGTGCGAGTGCGCGCTGAACTTCCAGCGGGAGTCTGAGGGATATGATGCGTGCGTGCCCAAGGACTTCTGGCACGTCGAGGACATGGAGATCGAGCACAACGTCGAGGCGTTCGAGACTAAGATCCTCCAATACTGTAAGAATTTCAGGCGTGTGCGGTTCCGCGGCTATGGGCTGTTCCTGCAGGGTGACAACGGGGTCGGCAAGACGACGTTCGTCTCCTACGTCCTGATGCGGGCGATCCGCAAAGGTTGGACAGCGTACTACACGACGCTGCCGCAGCTCGACTACGACATCAAGCTCGGGTTCAAGGACGAGGAGGCTCGCCGGCGTCTGGAGTGGTACCTCGGTAGCGACTTCGTGGCCATCGACGAGGTGGCCAAGGAGCGGTTCAAGGGCGGCGCCAGCGATAACTACACCCGCATGCAGGTAGAACGGATCCTCAAGCAGCGCTATGACAACTCGGCTCCCGTCATCCTGGCGACCAACGCTAGCATGGGTGACATCGGTGAGGCTTACGGCACATCGATCACGTCGGTGATCAGCGGCAAGTATTTGCAGGTGACGCTGGATGATGGCGACCAACGGGAACGCGCCCGCGAGCGCATGGAGGAGGCGCTTCTCAAGTGACCGGATACACTCAGGACTTTGAGGAGGACGTGCTGGCGCAGTCGCTGCGGAACACGGAGTATCTCCGTAAGGCGACTCCGGTGCTCGACTCCCACCATTTCATGCATAAAGAGCACGGCTGGGTCTGGGGTGTTGTCTCCGAGACCTGGAAAGAGTTCGCCGAGCGCGCCGGCCCAAAGGTGTTGGTGTCTCGAGCCCAGCACGAGTTCGCCAAGGACAAGGCTAAGCGGGAGCTGCACATCCAGATCATTCTTGATCTCTTCAAGCGAAAGATTGAGACGCCCATGGCGAAGCTCAAGGGGCTGCGCCAGTTCGTGCGGGACAAAGCTGTGCATGTCGCCATCGACGAATCCCTGGACGCCCGGGACAAGGGTGACACCGACGGCGCCGTCGAGGCGCTTCGGAAGATGGTCTCTGAAGACATCGCGCCCAGCAGCCACTCCGTTGTTGACTGGATGGAGACGCTCGACGACCGGCAGCGTGAACGGAAGCACCGCAAAGAGCATCCCGACGAGTACCCGGTGGTCGCCACTGGCTTCCCAACCCTGGATCGCCTGCTTGGTGGCGGCGCTCGGGATGGCGAGGTCTGTCTCGTCGTGTCGACCAAGGGACGCGGCGAGTCCATCTTCCTGGTGCACCTCGGGTATGTGGCGATCACGCATCCGAGCCACCCGTGCAATGTGCTCCACATCACGCTGGAGATGTCCGCCGAGCAGGTGGCGACTCGGTACGACTCTCGGTTCACGGGTAAGGCGCACGGCAAGTTCAAGGGCTTCGATTTCACGGCTGCGGAGCTTGAGGAGATTGAGGCCAAGGCCGAACGCAACAAGGCGCGGCTCGCCTCACGTCTCCGGATCATCAGTCTGCCCCTGGGTTCGTGCAACATCGGAGCCCTCCGTGCGGCTATCGCCGATGCACGCACTCACATGCCGAAGATCGATATGCTGCTGGTGGATTCCGGCGACCACATGAAGGGCACGGGCCGGTTCGAGAGCAAGCGACTCGAGCAGGCGCAGATCTACTGGGATCTCAAGGCTCTTGCTGCGGATCAAGGGATGGTGCTGTGGTCGAGCACCCAGGCGGGCAGGGAGTGGGAGAAGAAGATCGCCGGCGCCGAGGCGGTCAGCGAGTCGTATGACAAGGCTCGGATTGCTGATCTGGTGGTCACGCTGAACGAGCCCAGCGGCCGGCGGAAGGGAGTGGTCTCATCGGATGGCGAGGAAGATGAGGATGAGCACAAAGAGGAGGAGTCGGCCGGCGATCTCAGCCTGTTCGTGGCCAAGTACCGGGACGGCGAGAGCAAGGTCAAGATCCCGCTGGACGCCGACTTCGCCCACATGGTGATACGCGAGGCGACCGGAGGCAAGCATGGGATTTGATTACGGATCCTACTTTGAGGGGTCCCTTGACTCGGGACGGGCGTCGGGCAACGAGATAGTGGGCGACTGCCCGTTCTGCGGCAAGGAGGGGAAGCTGTGGGTCAATAGCGTCACCGGCAGGTGGATCTGCTTCCGCTGCGAGGAGGGCGGACGAGCAGCCAGCCTCATAGCCGAGCTGGAAGGCATCACACGGTCGGAGGCCGAGGCGCGCATCTTCCGGGATTCGGTGGCCGCCCGGGCTGGCGATCCGGAGACGCTTATCGACAAGTTCCGCGCCAGCGTTGCGGCTGACGACGATGACGTGGACGAGCCGCTTCCGGACGAGTTCAAATCGATCTGGGACGCGGAGGCCAAGCGGTGGAAGATGCCGGTCTACCTTGTTGACCGTGGCGTCACCCGTGAGGCAGCGGCACACTTTGGGATGGGGTTCTGCGATTCTGGGCACTACAACGGCCGTGTGATCGTGCCAGTCGTCTGCCCCCGTGGCTCAGCCTGGGTTGCGCGGGCGACCGGCGATCAAGAGCCTAAGTACCTAAATCCATCGCGCGCGTCGCTCGGCCGGCTTGTCATGGGGTGGGATGACCTTGCCGGCGGCGACTTTGTGATCGTCGAGGGCGCGTTCGACGTGGTCCGGCTCTGGCAGCACGGGATCAAGGCGGTCGCCACGCTTGGCAAAGTTCTGCACTCAGAACAGATGGGTCTTCTGCGCTGCATGCCGCGAGAGGCTGCGCCTACCGTCATGCTGGACCCGGAAGAGAAGATCGCGCCGTTCAATATGGCGTCCATGCTGAAGCTTCACTTCCGCCGTGTGTACGTGGCGTCGCTCCCGGATGGCGTTGACCCGGGCTCGAGCACTGCAGCGCAGGCCAAAGCCGCCGTTGACGGGGCCTCGCTGGCGTCGGCGGGGCCCGCATCGATCCAGCGCGCACGCCTTTAAGCCCGTAGGAATCCAATAAATTGAGACGTGTAAAGCGCGGACGCCTACCCGCGATTCCTACACTTGACAGGTTGTGACCCGCGGTCTAATGTCCCCGCCAGGTCAACCATTCGCAACGGGGAGATTCTCATGGAAGCTGCAGCAGATCCGGTTCTGGCGGTCGCGCCCGGGCCCAGCGTCAACCCTGGACACGAGAAGGTAGAGTGCCGCCAGTGCGGCTCCCCTTTTCACCGTCTGGATCTTCATATCACCAAGGCCCACGACATGAGCCTGGACGAGTACCGGGATCGGTACCCCGGGGCTCCGGTGATGAGCGCTCACGCAGAGGCTGTGATGGAGGAGTCGGAGCGCCCACCGGCCCCCGGGAGCCTTCCCGGGAAGGGCGAGTACGCAATTGGAGTCGCTCGGCTTACCCACAGGAACAACCTGCCAGAAGAGGACAAGGTCTTCATTCCCGACCATGACGACGACTGGCAACCCGGCCTGCTTGAGGCGAAAGCGCTGGAGGACCTAGCCCTTGGTATCCAGGTCAATGACAACGTCATGATCGTGGGTCCAACCGGCGCCGGGAAGAGTCTACTCGCCATGCAGCTCGCGGCCGCGATTGGACAGCCGATGCGTCGGGTGCCCCTTCACGGCGATGTGAGAGCGGCCGACTTCGCCGGCGAGAAGGTCGTCGACGTGGATGTAGCGTCTGGGCAGGCGGTCGTCATGTGGCGGGATGGGATACTGCCACAGGCCATGCGGCGCGGGCATTGGCTCCTGCTCGATGAAATCGACGCTGGCCCAGCGTCGATCATGTTCGTGCTGCAGGGTGTCCTGGAACCGGACAAGCGCCTTGTGCTGATGGGCAACCAAGGCGAGATCGTCGAAGCGCACCCGCGCTTCAGGATTATTGCGACGGCGAACACGCCGGGCCGGGGGGATGAGACCGGGCTCTACCCGGGGACCAGGATCCTCAACGAGGCCTTCCTGGACCGGTTCGGGACGGTCATCGATTTCGGGTACCCGTCGGAGGCCACGGAGGTCAAGATCCTTGTGGCCCGGACCGGGATCGAGGCGGAGCAGGCGCTCATGCTGGTCCGGTCCGCGCAGATGGTCCGGGAGGCATTCGAGCGGTCCGAGGTGTCGTGTACGTTCTCGACCCGCCGGCTTGTGGCTTGGGCGGAGAAGACGAAGTGGTACGGGAACCTCAGACGTGCGGCGACCGTCTCCGTTCTGAACAAGCTGAGCCGCGAGGACAAGGTCTTCGTTGAAGGCATCATCCAACGCCATGTCGGGGAAGCCTGATGCCCACCACGATTGAGCGCCTCGACAGCGGGAAGTTCGAGCGGCTGGCCCGGGTCTTCTCGAAGAACTGGGGGGTCCGCGTTTTGTTGGAGGGCCTCACGCCGTGCGCGACCAACGACGGCAGGATCTTCCTCCCCGTCAATTCGGACGATCTCAGCCACGCAGACCAGCAGGTCATCGAGGGCGTCCTCGACCACGAGGTCAGCCATATCCGTGAAGAAGTGGAGGCCAAGGCGCGAAAGGCCCGCGGAGAGCAGCGCATCACTCCACTGGAGCAGGCCGGCGAGTGCAAGGACACTATCGAGAAGCTGATCTGGAACTGCTACGAGGACAACCGGATCGAGCGCAACGCGAGAGCGCGATGGCCGGGGATCGCGGACAACCTGCGGAGAATGGCGCGGCACTACGTCGAGCGTCAGCAGAAGGCCTTTGAGGCCCAGGAGCCAGTCAACTCTTGGGAGTTGGTCGGGACGATCCTCGCGCACGGATCAGACGGGGATAGGCTCGAATGGTTGCCCGACGAGATGGACGAGCTGCTTGAACTGCTTCGGCCGGACCTGGAACTCGCGAACCAGACCAAGGACGCTGAGGAGTGCTACCGGCTCGGGCTCTGGACGATTGAGAAGGTCCGGGATCTGATGCCAGACGAGCCGCCCCCGCCTCCACCGATGCCCGGGAGTGCCCCGGAGAAGTCTGAGAGTGGTGATGGGGAGTCGGATGACGAAGGTGGTGGCGGCGGTTCTGGTTCAGATGGCGACGATGAGAGTGGCGGCCAATCGTCGGGCGGGGAGGGCGAGGAAGAAGGTCCAGAGCAGAACCCTGGTGATCCCAATGGGGGTGTCCCCGGAAGGCGTGAGCCCGGCGAGCCCGATGGCGAATCTCCGATGGAGTCATTCCGCAAAGGCTTGGCCGAGGATCCCGGCATCGAGGACCCGATGGATCCTATCAGGGGCAAGGTCGAGGACGCGGCGGAAGAGGACGCCACCTACAACCAGCGTTGGCTACCGCACCCGCAGGCTATCAAGCGGGACAGGTGGAAGGTTCCCAGCACGGGGTCGGCCCACGCGTACCAGCGGCTGTCCGAGCTGGTGCGGCCGCAGGTTGCCGTCATGCGGTCGAAGCTTCGGATCCGGCTCCAGACCCTTGCCGAGGACCATGTCGAGGCAGATCGCGAGAGTGGAGCCGTCGATGTCGCGTCGCTCTACTCGTTGCGGCTCGGCAACAAGCGTGTGTTCGCCGAGCAGTTCCCCGGGATTCGCCTTGATACCGCCGTCTCGATCTTGGTCGACCAGTCGGCCTCCATGAGCGAGCGCAGCAAGTATCTGCGGGCGAGAGAGGCATCGGTCGCGATCTCGGAGACCCTCCACAGCATCGGCACTCCGTTCGAGGTGATCGGGTGGACCAACATGCGCGGAACTCGGGTCCCGGAGGAGAGCCCATACACCCGGCACCTCCCCTTCATCTACAACGTCTACAAGGCCTTCAGTGAGGGCTTCCTCCCGGCGCGGACGCGGTTGTGCGGCCTTGGGTATCACGAGGAGAACGTGGACGGCGAGGCGGTGCTTGCGGTGGCCAGGCGCTTAGCGGTGCGCCCGGAGGCCCGCAAGATCCTGATCGTGCTGTCGGACGGCGAGCCGCTTGGCGGGGAGGATTTCTACGAGACTGTCCGGTGGCATCTTGGCCAGGTGATACGCAGGGTCGCCAGCGCGGGGATAGAGATCTACGGCGTCGGGATCTGCTCCAGCTCCGTAAAGCACTACTACACGCCTGCCAACGGGTCGGACTACGTCATCGTGAACAAGGTCGACGAGCTTGCCGTGCAGTTGGTTCGGCTCTTGAGCGGCAGGCTGATGATCAGAAGGGTTGCAGCGTGAAGGTCTGGGATCTGGCCAGCAAGGGAGGCTCCAAGCTTTCCGCCTCCGGTCCGGTGGCCGCGATCTCTGATGGCGCCATGGATCACAGGCAGGGCCTTGAGGCCAGATACAAGTTCGCCCTGGCGCGATGGACGCCGCTGATGCGTAAGCTCGCTTTCTCGCCGCCGCCGGGTATGGACTTCGACGACGTCTTTCAGGAGGCCAGCATCGCGCTGCTCAAGGTGGTCCTTGTCGGGGATCAGGCCAGGGGTGGCGAGGACGCCTTGGCGCAGCGGGTTCTGCAGAACACAGTGGTTGGCCTGTTCCGTAGGGTGGTTGCTCCTGGCCGTATGCCGAAGTCCCCGGACGGCAGCGGGGCGTCCGCGCCCCCAGTTCATCTGTCAACCGTGAACCCTGGTGTCGTCGACGAGGATGCGCTCTGCCCGGAAGGCCAGGCCATTCTCCAAGAGGAACTCGACATTGCCCTGGCAAGATGCGAAGCCGTACGGTCCGACCTCAACAGGATGGATCGCGGTGTCCTGGGCGGGCTGCTCGGCGACAACGCTGGGCAGAAGGCATCGGGGCTTACGCGCGGCAGCCACTACAGGAGCCTGCGCCGCATACGCGGCCGGTTTGGGAGGGCTAAGCGATGACCGAACAGACACCGTGGCCGGCATGTGTTGGGACCCACACCATTGGGCACGTGCAATGCGACGGCGATCCGTCGGGCAAGTCCAAGAGCGACCGTGAGCCCTGTTCGTGGCGTGATAGGTGTGGCGGGTTCCAAGCGCACCTGAAGAGCGTGGACAGCCATGCAGATGAATATATGGCCGGCCGTGAATTCGGGGCTGAGGAGGCCGCGGAGTTCGAGCACCAGTGCGTGGAGTGGGCTACCGAGTACGGAGTGGTGTCCGGCGTTGCTCGTGGCAAGGGGCGTGGGTACTTCCCGTTCGGGTATCGAGGTACCTGCAGCCGGGCGTTCAGGGAGAGACGGGAGCGGGTCGACGTTGCGATTGATCACTTCATCGAGGTGATCATGGCACAGTTCGAGGATCGGCGCTCCGTGCCCGGATCGATTGTGATGCCCGGGCAGCTCATGGTCATCAATCGCCGCAAGCAAAGCCGGTACGTCAGCATCTACTGCGTCAGCGCTGGGAGGCGCAATGTGCCTGTGGCATCGGCACGCCCGAAGGTCAGATCCGACGGTGTCGAGATCCGGGTGCCCGCCGAGCCCGAGGAGTGGATGATGCGGTCGTCCTCGGCTGGGTTCACCGCTGTGTCCGTCGACGACGGTTCGTTCGCGTCTTCGCTCGGTGTGCTTGATCGCAGTGAGGTTGGGCGCCTTGCCAGGGCGTTGAAAGCGATGGAGCGGGTCGGTGAGATACGCTTGCCCGAGGTCTCGAATGATGAAGAGAGATGAGAGTTGGGCGGCGCCACCGTCCTCCGTGTTGTGGGTTGACCTGTGTCTCCATGCGGTGGCGCTGCCCATTTTAGGAGAGTAGATATGCCCTCACAGAAAGAGATGCGTGCGTGGCTGCGCGGCGACAAGGAGACGCCCTACGGTCGGTCTGTTGGAGTGCAGGGGAACAAGCATTTGCCCACAAATGACCCGGCTTCGGCTGCTGTCGACACGGACGGGTGGCGAATCGTCAATGCCATGAGCGGTGAGTATTCTGTGAGCCTCGATGGGAAGGATGCCTTGCTGAACTTCGGCAAGCACGCTGGGGCGCGGGTGTCGGAGTTGGCCGCCGATCCGACTGACCGAAGCTACCTCAACTGGATGCTTGAGAGCGATTTCGTCGCTGAGTTGCTGGGGATCGTGAAGGTTCAGTTGGAGCGAGACCTGAAGGACAGAGTTGAGAAGGCCAACGGGAGACGGCGATGAGTGACGACTTCGTCCATCTGCACACGCACAGCGATCACAGCAAGCTAGATGGCTGTGGCCGGGTCAAGGATTACGTCGCTGCGGCGGCCGAGCGCGGTAATCCGGCCATCGGGTTCTCTGAGCACGGTACGATGCGCGGCATCCATGAGCTGACCAAGGTCGCTGGCAGTGCCGACATCAAGCCTATCTACGGCATCGAGTTCTACGTCTGCGAGGATATGGCTCGCCGGGGGCTCACTGACGAGCAGAAGGAAGAAGCGGTGAGCGAGAGGGGTAAGCTCACCAAGCGGAAAGCACTCGCAGCGGCCGCTGAGGTTGCTGGCGTGCGCAAGCGTTGGCATCTGACGGTCTGGGCGAAGACTCAGGAGGGCCTGCGGAACCTCTACAGGCTGTCCAGCAAGGCTTGGCTCGATGGGTACTACTACCGCCCGCGGATTGACCTCGACGCTCTCGAAGCTCACGGCGATGGCTTGACGGTGGCCACTGGCTGTCTCGGATCGCCAATCAACAAGCGGGTAATGCAGGGGCAGCTCCGAGAGGCCGAGGCTGTCGCGGATCGGCTACACGAGCGCTTCAAAGATGACCTGTGGCTGGAGATCATGCCTCACGACATGGATGACCAGCGTACAGCTAATCGCTTCGCGCTTGGGCTGCGAGAGAGATATGGCGGCGACGTGCGGCTGCTGGCGACACAGGACGCGCACTACGTCGAGCCGGGCGACTGGGAGCACCACGAGGTCCTGCTCTGCATCGGCATGGGCAACCGGATAGCAGATCCCAACAGGTTCAAATTCCCTGACCCGCCGGACTACTACTTCAAGGATCGGGCGGCGATGCAGGAGTCCTTCGAGCGCGGCCATGGCTACATGCCGAAGGCGATGGTGAAGGAGGCGTTGGACAGTACAATGGAGATCGGCGAGGCGGCTTCGGCGGCCATCACGCTTGACAGGTTCAAGTGCTTGCTCCCGCCCGTAGACATGCCGGAGAAGTACAACGGAGACGAGTTCGGCTACCTTTACGACCTGTGCAAGCTCGGCTGGAAGTGGCGGGAGATTGGCCACAGGGCCGCGCGGCGGGCAAAGCAGCAGGGGGTGTCGAGGCACCAGGTGGTCAAGGAGTACGCCAAGCGCTTGGCGATGGAGCTAACTACGCTGCGCGACCGGAATATCGCCCCATACTTCTTGCTCGTGCACGACCTCTACGAGTTCGCCCGGGGGGAGAAGATCGCCTGCGGCCCGGGGCGTGGTTCCAGTGCTGGGTCGATAGTCGCGTTCTTGCTTGGCATCACCGCAGTTGACCCCATCGAGCACGGTCTGATGTTCGAGCGGTTCATCTCGCCTGCCAGAGTTGACATGCCGGACATCGACATGGACTTCGAGGACGTCCGCCGGGAAGAGATCCTCGAGTACGTGCGTAGCAAGTACGGCCACGAGCAAGTGTCGCAGATCTCGACCATGGGCCAGCTCAGCGCCCGGCAGTGCATCGACGACGTGTGCAGGGTCTACGATCTGCCGTACATGGAGCGCAAGCGTCTGACCAGCGAGATCGGCGCCGGCGAGACTATCGACGTGGCCTTGGATCGTTCTCCCGTCCTCAAGAAGCTCGCTGCGAGCCATCCCTACATCATGAGCCACGCCCTTGCTCTTGAGGGGTTGAATAAGACGCCGGGGATCCATGCCGCCGGAGTCGTGACGTCTCCGGTGCCCCTCATGGACGTGGCGCCGCTTGAGACCCGCGAGCATCGGAAGAAGCGCATCGTCGTGACCGCGTTGGATATGTACGGCGTTGCCGACTTTGGGCTCCTCAAACTGGATATCCTCGGCCTGCGTACGATGACCGTTGTCCG
>SDBV01008610.1_pt1 | contig 13722 bp, 14 predicted proteins | sample 2277081 | NCBI WGS metagenome assembly SDBV01 (sample SAMN10402039, study PRJNA504765) | marine sediment metagenome | isolation source: marine sediment core GS10_PC15, 223 cmbsf | place: Arctic Ocean: Southern Knipovich Ridge | collected 2010 | reverse complement strand
CTTACGCCGATTGAAAACACTAAGCACTTTGCGGTAAAAGAAGTAGTGCTGCCATTTGCCCGGTTTCCAAAAGCGGACACTGTTTTAGGGCCCGAGATGAAGTCGACCGGGGAAGTGATGGGGCTTGACGATGATTTTGGCCGGGCTTTTGCCAAGGCTCAGGACGCGGCCGGAGCGGCTTTGCCTCAAAAAGGAAATTGCTTTATAAGCTTGGCAAACAGCGATAAACATTGGGCACCTGAGTTGGCTAAAGAGTTTGCTAAATTAGGCTTTGCTATACTTGCAACCGAGGGAACGGCCAAGACCATAGAAGATGAAGGTGTTAAGATAAAGCAAGTCTTGAAAATAAGAGAAGGCAGTCCCAACGTAGCGGACTTGATTGAAAACGGTTCTATCCAGATGGTCATAAATACTCCGTTTGGAAAAGGGCCAAGGAATGACGGGTACTATATACGAACGGCGGCCGTGGCTTATAATGTAGTATGTATTACAACGATTGCCGGAGCCAAGGCGGCTATTAAAGGGCTTAAGGGAATGCGAGAACTGAAAGGCCGTTTGGTGAAAGCAAAAGCATTGCAGGATTATCATCAGGAGATGGTTAGTGATACAAGCAAGATGCCAGTTAATTGAAAAGAAACAATTAAACGAAGATACGTTTATATTCGTTTTTGAACACGCCGGTATTGCGAGCAGGTCCAAACCGGGACAGTTTGTTCACATAAATATCGGACCGGGCTCTGTTGCCAGAAGACCTTTCAGCGTTTACGAGACTCAAAGGGATACTTTCAGTATTTTGTTCAAAGTCGTAGGACCGGGAACGAGGCGTCTGGCTACATACAGGGCAAGCCAGTATCTAGACATCATAGGCCCGCTAGGGCACGGATTCATTCTGGACAGCAAGTCGCCGATATTGGTCGGCGGCGGAATGGGCGTTGGTTGCCTTAAGCTCCTTGAAAAACATCTAAAAGTGAACAAAGTCGAGCCTAAAGTGCTACTTGGATTTAAGGATAGTGAATGCGCCATAGAATGGCCGGGCGCTAAGGTTGCTTCCGAAGACGGCTCATGTGGCACAAAAGGACTTGTCACTGATTTGCTCAAAAAAGAAATCGATTCAAAGACGGATATCATATATGCTTGCGGGCCGGAACCGATGATGAAAGAAGTGGCTCAGATCGGCAAGAAAAAAGATATTACGACTTATATTTCTATGGAAAGGTACATGGCTTGCGGCGTCGGGGCTTGCCTAAGTTGTGTTTGTGAGACTAAATACGGAATCGCCCGAGTTTGTAAAGAGGGTCCCGTTTTTAACGGCAAAGATATTATCTGGGAGCAATAATGGATTTAAGTGTCGATATAGCAGGTCTAAAACTTAACAATCCGGTAATCGCAGCCGCAGGTACTTTTGGCTATAGCGATGAATACGGGCAGCTTATAAATATCAGCCGTCTTGGCGCAGTAACGACAAAAGGTCTAAGCGTTGAGCCATGGGAGGGTAATCCTTATCCGCGTGTGGCTGAGACCGCTAGCGGACTGATCAACTCTGTCGGACTGCAAAACAAAGGCGTAAGGGCTTTTATTGACGAAGATCTTCCGCTTTTGGGCGCTTTGGATTCCAAAGTCATAGTTAACATTGCCGGCAAAACTGTTGATGAATACGGCGAAGTTGCCTCGATTATAGATAGATACGAAAGCGCAGATGCTGTTGAGATAAATATCAGCTGTCCCAACGTCAAAAAGGGCGGGCTGACATTTGGCTCGGACCCTGACATAGCCGCTAAAGTCGTGGCAGCGGTCAAGAAAAAGACTTCCAAGGTTGTAATCGTCAAACTTTCTCCAAATGTTACCGATGTTGCAGAGATCGCCAAGAAAGTAGTGGCGGCAGGAGCTGATGCCCTGTCATTGATCAATACGGTTTTGGCGATGGCAATCGATCACAGGACAAAGAAGCCAAAATTAGCTAATGTCTACGGAGGGCTAAGCGGTCCGGCAATAAAGCCGATTGCGCTCAGGATGGTGCATCAAGTATCTCAGGCTGTGGATGTACCTATTATTGGAATGGGCGGTATCTCCAACTTGGAAGACGCTTTGGAATTCTTAATAGCGGGCGCAAATGCTCTGGCGGTCGGAACTGCTACATTTAGTAACCCTCAAACCATGCTAGAGATCGTCGATGGACTACAAGATTATCTTGAGAAGAACAAGATATCACTTGATGATCTGAGTGGTAGTCTGGAATCCGGGTAGCGGGTAGCGTAAAAAGTGTCATTGCGAGGAGCGAAGCCACGTGACCATCTCTCCAGATAAAGTCATCGTAGCTCTTGACGTAAAAGAGCAAACAAAAGCCCTGGAGCTCATCAAGCAGATATCTCCACCTATTGATTTCTACAAAGTAGGATTAGAGCTATATACTTTGGCTGGAAACGATTTTGTTTCGCGCTTAAAAGAGCAAGGAATGAAAGTCTTTTTAGACTTAAAGCTTCACGACATACCTAGCACCGTAAGCCGTGCGGTCGTCTCAATCTCAAATCTTATGCCTGACATGATAACGGTTCATGCTTCTGGTGGAGCTCAAATGCTGAAGGCGGCAGTTTCAGCTGCCAGGGAGGTCTCACCTAATACAAAAGTATTGGCCGTAACGGTATTAACTAGTCTGGACCCTGATGCTCTCATTCAAATAGGCATGCAGCCTGACATAAAAGAGGCGATAAGGAAACTAGCCGGCCTAGCTTATGAAAGTGGCTGCGACGGGATAGTGTGCTCGGCGGCTGACCTTGCCGATTTAAGAGATCTTTATACGTCTCCTTTTTTGATGGTGACGCCGGGAATTCGTTTGGCAGAAGAAGAAACACATGACCAAAAAAGAACATCAACCCCAACTGATGCAATTGAGCAAGGGGCTGATTATCTGGTTATTGGGCGCTCGATTAGTGCTCAAAAACAACCAAAAGTGGCTCTAGAACGTATTTTTGCCTAAAAGTGAATAAAATAGTATAACGCTGAATCCCAGGTACACTGCCATATAATTCAAAAATAGGCATTTAAGGTGCAAAAATAATGAAAAACATTGCTAAATGCATTGACAAGCTTTCGCTTTATTAGGTATCGTTTTTTCAGTTAGTACAGTTAACCTACTATGAAAGGGGAATTATGGCGTTACCGCAACTAACAGATGCAGAAAGAAGAGCGGCACTTCAAAAAGCCGTAGAAACAAGACAAAAGAGGGCTCAAGTTAAGAAACAGATCAAGGCCGGTCAGTTGAGCCTTATCCAAGTGCTTAACTCAACAGATGATCCTATCATCGCCAAGATGAAGACCATGGCTCTTTTGAAGTCGCTTCCGGGCGTAGGTAAAGTTCGCGCTGAAAAATTGATGGAAAAGATTGGAATTGACCAAAGCCGTCGCATTCAAGGCTTAGGTTCAAAGCAACGCGAAAGCTTGTTGCAGGAGCTTCAGTAGAGAATTTCTGAAGTAAGCCGAGATTCAAAACATAAAATTTTTGTAATTTCAGGACCCTCGGGTTCAGGAAAAGGTACTTTAATCAAGCGGCTGCTGAATGAGCGAGATGATGTGTTTTTATCTGTCTCTGCCACAACCAGAAAGCCAAGAGTGAATGAGATAGACGGAAAGAATTATCATTTTATCGCTCAGAAGGAGTTTGAAAACTTGATTAAAGAGGACAAATTTCTTGAATTGGCGAGGGTCCATGATTTTATGTACGGCACCTTACAAGAGGAAGTCGCAAAAAAACTCAAAGAAGGGCTAAGCGTAATCCTCGAAATTGATCCCCAGGGAGCTCAACAAGTTAGAGAAAAAAGGTCGGATGCAGTTCTGATATTTATAAAACCACCCTCGATGCAAGAATTAGAAAAAAGGCTAAAAGCCAGAAGGACTGACAGCGAAGAAGTAATCAAAAAAAGGCTCGGCGACGCTAAGCATGAACTGGAACAGGTTTCAAAATATGATTATGTTATAATAAATGACTATATTGAAAAGGCTAGCGAAGAACTAGCCAAGGTAGTCGAAGGTGAGACAAGATGATTAGATACGAAATAGAAGATTTAGTTAATAAAGCGGGTAATCGTTATAGCCTGGTGATAGGTGCGGCAAAGAGAGCCAGGCAGATAAACGACTATCAGAACTCAATAACAAGGCAGGAAATGCCCCAGGTTGTTCCTCCCCAGATAGAGCTTGAAGAGGCGCTCCAAGGAAAACCAATTTCGATTGCTCTAACGGAGTTATTAGAGGGCAAACTGGAGATCATCGAAGACGGCGAAAAAGCCAAAAAATCCAAATAATCCTTCTCAGCAAGATCTGTAATCGCAAGCTTCGTTTTATTCGTAGTGGCGATGGTAAAAAATTGACGTTTCATAGGCGAGGTAATAATTAAGGGTAAAAAGATTGTCTTAGGCATAACTGCATCCGTAGCAGCATACAAGGCGCCGGAAATTACCAGGCGGCTTGTAAAAGACGGCGCAGAAGTCCATCCCGTATTGACTCCAAAAGCACACGATTTTATAGGTGCGATGACGCTCGAAGCTGTTTCAAATCAAAGTGTGCCGCTCCCTCAAAACAAAAATGCATTGGCTTATTTTGATTATTTGGATCTTGTAAAAAGGGCTGACCTAATGTTGATAGCTCCTGCAACCGCTGACTTTATTGCTCATATCGCTCAGGGGCTCGCAACGGAGCTCTTGCAAACTCTTGTGCTTGCCAGAGGCTGTCCGCTACTCATTGCTCCGGCGATGAATGAAAACATGTGGAAGAATAAGATAACGGCCCAAAACGTCGAAAAGCTAAAAAAGACCGATGTTCATTTTGTCGGCCCCGGCGTGGGTGACCTGGCCTGCGGCGATGAAGGAATCGGGCGCTTAGCCGACATTGACGAGATCATAAAAGCAGTCCAAAAAATAACCGGATAGTCATGCAAAAAAACGTTTTGGTCACAGCCGGCCCCACAAGAGAAGCAATCGATCCTGTTCGTTATATCTCAAACAAAAGCAGTGGTAAGACAGGCTATGCGATTGCTAATGAATTTGTCGTGCAAGGCGCCTCGGTAAGACTCGTAAGCGGCCCTGTTTCCGTTGAGAAACCGGCCTTAGTTGAAATTATTGATGTAGAAACGGCTGAGCAAATGAAGAAGGCCATATTTGAAAACTTTGAATGGGCAGACATTGTCATCATGGCAGCAGCAGTTGCCGATTTTAAACCGAAGTTCGCATCAAAGCAGAAAATAAAAAAATCACCCGAGTTGACGATAGAGCTTGAAAAAACGTCCGATATTTTAGAAGAGCTGGGAAAAAATAAAAAACATCAGAGACTGGTCGGCTTTGCGCTGGAGACAGAAAATTTATTAGAAAATGCCGAAAAAAAGTTAAAAGAAAAAAATCTTGATCTTGTAATTGCTAATAATGAAAAGGCAATAAACTCAAAAAAAGCGGACTTTGTTTTTTTAGATAATAAGGGAATAGAAGAGCATAAGGGTATAAGCAAAGAAGAGCTTGGCAAAAAAATAGTCGAGCGCTTCGCGTAGATATTGTTTGACAATAACTAAAAGGTCTGTTAAATTTTGTTTAAGTTGACAAGCGAATAACTTTAATCGTTTATCGAGAGAGGTGGAGGGACCAGGCCCAGAGAAACCTCGGCAACCTGCAGATATGCAAGGTGCCAATTCCTGCCCTAAGGGAGAGATGAGGGTACTAAAATGTTGCTCTTTTCCACTAGGGAGAGGGCTTTTTTAATTGACAAAAACAGGGAGGAAAGATGACAAAGCGTTACAAATTTACTTCGGAGTCTGTTACCGAAGGACATCCTGACAAAGTGTGTGATCAGATTTCTGATTCTATACTGGATGCGATTATTGCTGAAGATCCTCGAGCGAGGGTAGCTTGTGAAACACTGGTGACGACTGGTTTGGTCGTAGTAGCAGGTGAGATCACCACAAAGACTTATGTCGAAATTCCGAAAGTCGTTAGGCAAACGGTCCGTGATATAGGTTACACCAGGGCAAAGTACGGCTTTGATGCCGACACTGCTGGAATAATCGTTTCGTTAGACGAGCAGTCTTCCGATATTGCTCAAGGCGTTGAGGAGGCATACGAAATAAGGACCGGCGAGCCTCACGAGCATCCGATAGATGATGATCAGCTTGATAAGGTTGGTGCCGGTGACCAGGGAATGATGTTTGGCTATGCTTGCAATGAAACTGAAGAGCTTATGCCGATGCCGATAACGTTGGCTCACAAATTAGCTCATCGTCTAGCGGAAGTTCGCAAAGCGGAAGTTCTGCCTTATTTGAGGCCTGATGGAAAGACTCAGGTAACAGTCGAGTATGAGGATGGAAAACCTGTTGGTATAGATACCGTTTTGATATCGACGCAGCACAAACCAGGCGTAGAAGTTGACGACTTATTGAAGCCTGATCTTATCGAGCATGTCATTAAGCCCGTATTGCCGGCTGAGCTAGTAGATTACAAAAGTCTACGCGTGCTTGTCAATCCTACCGGCAAATTTGAGATCGGTGGTCCCATGGGTGATGCCGGACTTACCGGAAGGAAGATAATAGTCGATACTTATGGAGGCTATGCTCGTCACGGAGGCGGCGCATTTTCGGGCAAAGACCCGACTAAGGTTGACCGTTCAGCTGCCTATGCTGCAAGACATGTTGCAAAAAACGTAGTTGCAGCGGGGATTGCTGAAAAATGCGAACTCGAACTGGCTTATGCTATCGGTGTTGCTCACCCGGTATCCGTTCTTGTTGAAACGTTCGGTACTGAAAAGATCGAGACAACAAAAATAGCTGAGCTTATCAAGAAGACTTTTGATCTTAGGCCGGCGGCTATCATAAGAGACCTAAATCTTAGAAGGCCGATTTACAGAAAGACCGCGGCTTATGGCCATTTCGGTCGTCACGATGCTGATTTTACCTGGGAAAAGACTGACAAAGCGGTAGAATTGGCTAAAGCTGCAGGGTTGAAAAACGCTAATGTAGTCGACATATCCAAGTCAGGCTCCAACTAAAAACTAAGAGATCATATATCAAGCCCTGTTGTTTTCAACAGGGCTTTTTTATTACAAAACGTCTGTATTTTTTGGACGGTTGGATTAGAATGAGGTTATGCAAAAGTTTGTTAAGGTGGCTGTCAACCTCGCGACGAGTAAATCTATAAAGGCTTTTACCTACAGTTTAGAACCTAGCGAAGATGTATCTATCGGTTCGGTTGTAGTCGTAGAGTTCAGGAATTCATACAAGGCCGGCTATGTCGTGGGTTTTGATGAAAAACACGATATCGAGAAAATAAAACCCATTATTTCTGTCGTCGAAGAGCTTGGTCTAAATAAAGAAGACAGGAAACTTGCCGAGTGGATAGCTAAAAATTACATCACCTCTCAGTGGTCGGCGACGAGGTTATTTCAGCCTCCCGGTTCAAATTTAAACGTAAAAGAAGAGTTTTCATACAAGGATAATGGTGATTTCAAAAAAGCGGGCAAAACAGCAATAGAGAAACACTTTGGCAAGAACTTAGAAACCCTACTATCTGAGAACACAGTATTTCCGACATACAAATTAGCGGTCAAAGAGCCAAAAAAATTGACTTATCTAAAAGTCATAGGACGCGTAGAAAAAGACATGACGGATAAGCAAAGCGACTTGTTAAGAGTCGTAAAAGAAAACGGTATTATACTAAAAAAAGAAGCGCTGGAAAAAGCGGGTTCCTCGATATCGATTGCAAGTGGATTAATTAAAAAAGGTCTTTTGGAGCAGGTAAAAAAGCCTTATTTTCAAGTCCCGGACCTGGATTACAAAGAGGCCTATGCTAAGCCGGATAAGCTGACAGGTGAGCAAGAGAGAGCAATAATGAGTATCGGCAAAAGCATAAGCGCCGGCGAAAATAAGACCTATTTACTTAACGGCATAACAGGTAGCGGAAAGACAGAAGTCTATTCGCAAGCGATAGAGAAGGTATTAAAAAAGGGGAAGAGCGCGATTTTGCTTGTACCGGAAATCGCCATGAGTGTACAAGTCGTTGCGCGTCTAAGGAGCCGATTTTCCGACAAAGTCGCCATACTTCACAGTGGCCTCACGGCAGCTCAGCGGTTATCGCAATACAAACAAATAAAAGATGGCAAATTTCCTATCGTTATTGGAGCCCGCTCGGCAGTTTTTGCACCTGTTAAGGATCTGCGACTGATAATAGTTGACGAAGAACACGAAGGTGCTTATAAGCAAAATAGAGCACCCAGATATCACGCCAGGGACGTCGCGGTAAGAAGAGCGCAGATCGCAAATGCAGTATGCGTCTTAGGTAGCGCTACGCCGTCGCTGGAAAGTCGTTTTGCTGCCGAAAAAGATTATGGGCACCTAATACTTAAGACAAAACCGGTTGGCTCCAGCGTAAACATCGAACTGGCCGACATGAGAGAGCTTGATGAGAAATCGCTTCTGAGCAGCGTTTTGGTGCGGGCTATGAAAGAAACCTTAGCCAAAAATCAAAAGGTACTTTTATTGCTGAATAGAAGGGGCTTTTCGTCATTTCTACTCTGCACCGCCTGCGGGTTTGTTGCAAAATGTAAGCGATGCAGTGTCTCGCTTACGTATCACAAAACGGAGCAGACTTTAAAATGCCACCATTGTGATTATACGGTTGATACTATCGGCAGATGTCCCGAATGCGCATCAACCCTTTTTAGATATGCGGGCTCAGGCACGCAAAAGCTTGAGCAAAAAGTGACGGAGATATTTGCGCGCGAGCTAGTGGTAAGGCTGGATAGAGACAACACCGGAAACAAATCGGCGGCTCAAGCTCTAAATAAGTTCAGGGCGGCCAAGAGAGCAATACTTTTAGGTACTCAGATCGTTGGAAAAGGTCTGGATTTTAAGGAAATTGCCTTAGTCGGCATCGTAAATGCGGATACGTCGTTAAATTTTCCGGACTTTAGGGCCGGGGAGAGGACTTTTCAACTTCTTCACCAGGTAGCGGGTCGAAGTGGAAGAGGTTCAATACCGGGGCGGGTAATAATCCAAACGTACAATAGCGATCATTATGCCATTCAAGCCGCGCTTAAAGATAGCTACGAAGATTTTTATAAACAAGAAATAGAATACAGGAAGGAATTGGGTTATCCACCTCTAAGCCGTCTTATCAATGTCGGATTTTCTTCCCTAAACGTGGAAGCTTCCAAACAAGCGGCTCACGGCCTTGCCGAAATCTTGCGAGATATAAAAGAAATCGAAGTCCTTGGGCCGGTGGCAGCACCCATAAGTGTTTTAAAACACAGGCATAGATGGCATATTCTGATTAAATTTAGCCAGGAAATACCGGAAGAGCTGAGAAAAACGTTGGCCGAGTATGACTATAAAAATGTCACGGTCTCAGTAGATGTAGATCCGCAATCATTATTGTAACGGCAATATGATGCCTTGCTTTGTAAGCGCTAAGTTTTTCAACCTCGATTTTTCCCTTATAATAAAAACATAATGACCGTATTAAATATTAGACAGTTTGGCGACCCTGTTTTAAAGCAAGAGAGCCAAAAAATCGTCAAAATCGATAAATCTTTAAAAAACTTGGCAAAAAACATGGCTGATACGATGTATGACGCCAGTGGTCTGGGGCTTGCGGCTGTTCAAATAGGTGTCCTTCAGCAGTTGATAGTGACAGATATTTCAGGTGAGGGTGAAGATTTGCAGGCGTTGATCAACCCGGAGATCATAGATATGGATGGCGAGATCACCGAGGAAGAGGGCTGTTTAAGCGTGGGAACGATACGGCTGCCGATAAAAAGAGCCCAAACAATAAAGGTCAAAGCTATAGATCTGAAAACCGGCGAAGAAGTCGTTTTTGAAGCCAAAGATTGGTTTGCCAGGGCGATGCAGCACGAAGTAGACCACATACAGGGCAGATTGATTCTTGATAGAGCTAATAAGGATGATAAAGCTCAGGCCATAAAGGAATTAATGTTTGGCACAGTCGGGGAGAAGTGAAAAGTATATGAGGCTAGTTTTCTTAGGCTCGCCGCAGATCGCTCTCCCGTCTATTAAAGCCATCCATGAAGCCGGTAATGATATCGTCGGCGTGATAACTCAACCTGACAGGCCCAAAGGTCGCAAGCTGGTAAGTTCCCCTACACCGATAAAAAAGTTTGCACTTGAGAATCAAATCAAAATCCTTACGCCGACCGATTTAAATAACATTGATTTTATTGAGCAGTACAAAGAACTAAAGCCGGAAATAAATGTTGTCGTGGCTTACGGACGGATTATTCCAACCTGGTTAATTGAGCACCCTGTTCACGGCAGCATTAACGCCCACGCCTCCTTACTGCCAAAGTGGCGCGGTGCCGCGCCGATAAGAAGGGCTTTGATGGCCGGAGATAAGCAGAGCGGCGTGACAATTCAGCAAGTCGTTGAGAAGCTTGATGCCGGCGACATATTGCTACAAGAAAAAATAGCAATTGAAGAGGCTGATAACAACGAGACTATGAGTCAAAAAGTAGCTACGCTAGCCGCAAAACTGCTGCTAAAGACATTGGATTTAACAAAAAAGGGCGATTTGCCGAAGAAAAGACAAGATGAAAGCAAAGTGAGCTATGCACAAAAGTTAGAAAAAGACGAACTCAAAGTAAGTTTTAGCAAGAATGCCGTTGATCTTGAAAATATAGTCAAAGGACTGGCGCCAAAACCGGGTGCATTTATAGAAAAAGACGGTCGGCGCTTGAAGATATTAAAGGCAAAGGCGATTGAGAAAAAGGGTGAACAAGGACGAGTTGTCGAAGTATCCCAAGAGGGAATCGTAGTTGGCGCGAAGGACGGCTCGTTATTGTTGCAGGTTGTTCAAAGAGAAGGCTCAAAGCAGATGGCTGCTTTTGAATATGCTAAAGGCCACCAGATTAAAGAAGGGGATAAGTTAAGTGAGCTCGACAGCTAGAGGTGTTGCACTAGAGATAATAAATAAAGCTAATTCCAAAGGCAGTTACGCAAACCTGCTATTGCCTAAAGTATTGGAAAAAAGCCATCTTTCATCGAGAGACAAGGCTTTAGCGACACAGCTTGCATATGGAACACTAAGAAGCCAGGGCACTTTAGATTGGTTGATAATGCGCTACGCCAAGAAAGATAATAAGATAAAGCCCAGGGTGATGGATATTTTGCGTCTTGGCGCTTATCAAGTCTATTATCTGGACAGGGTACCCGACAGCGCAGCCGTTAACAATGCGGTCGAACTTTCTAAAGCTCATTACCCGAAAAGAGTAAGTGATTTCGTAAACGCTATCCTAAGAAAGGTATCTAGAAACAAAAAGAGCGTAAGCTTTGATTCTTTAAAGAAAGATTTTGCGTATTATTTAAGTGTCAAGCATTCGCATCCGTTATGGATGGCTAATCTTTTTCTAGAAACATATGGCAAGCGCAAAGCCGAAGCCATGTGTAAAGCAAACAACGATGTTCCTGACATAAATATAAGAGTCAACACAATGCGAATATCTGTTGACGCTTACGAAAAACTACTCATAAAAAAAGGCTATAAAACAAAGCGAAGTAAGCTTTGCAAGGATTCGATGATAATCAAACCAAACGGACCGATCACTGGCATATTTGGTTATAGCGAAGGGCTTTTTACCGTCCAAGACCAAAGTTCGACCTTAGTTGGGCATGTGCTCAATCCAAAGCCCGGCGAAAGCATTATAGATGTAGCGGCCGCACCCGGAGGAAAGACTGCTCATATGGCAAGCCTGATGAAAAATAAAGGCACCATAATAGCGACAGATGTATCATCTGCGAGGCTATCTCTTCTTGATTCTCTGCGGGATAGGATGAAACTTAAAATAATCATTCCACTCGCAGTCGATACCAGAAGGCTGAATCTGTATGTAAAAAGAACGGTTAATAAGGTCTTGGTAGATGCGCCTTGTTCTGGCCTAGGAACGCTGGCCAGAAGGCCGGATGAGCGATGGCGAAAAACTGAAAAGACTATTCATGTATTGAGTCAGCTACAGCTAGAAATGCTCGACAGTGTAGCTGACCTCGTAAAAAAAGGCGGCGATTTGGTTTATTCAGTTTGTACAGTGACAAAAGAAGAGACCGAGGGTGTCGTAGAGGACTTTCTTGCTTATCACCCGGAATTTAAGCTTGTCGACATAAAAAATAAACTCCCCGCTAAGATGCGAACGAACAGCAAATATGGTATTCAGATCTTGCCTCATCAATTCCATTCAGACGGCATGTTTATTGCCAAATTCAACAAAATAAAAAGAACCAAGCTTAAAAAATAACCTCGCTTTTTTATGCATTACGAGTCCTCCTTAGATAACACTTATATTACTGACATGCACGCATTATTTTGCAATAATAAGCTTGTATGTTTAAGGAGGCGTTATTTTAACAGTAAGCGTATGCGGTGCGGCCGGAAAAATGGGCTCAGCAGTGATCAAGGCCGTACAAAATGATAAAGAGCTACAGCTTGTTGGCGCCGTTGACGCACAGAGCATTGATGCTGATGTTGGTGAGATTGCCGGCATAGGAAAAGTAAGCGTAAAAATAATCAGTTCAATCGACGATCTCAAAGACACGGATGTTATCGTTGATTTTACTAATCCTGAAGTTGTTGAGAATAACGTGCTCAAAGCGTTAGGCAAAGGTGCCCACGTAGTAGTAGGGACGACCGGTTTAAGCAATGAACAAATTGCTAATATAGAGAAAAAAAGCAAAGAAACCGGGAGAAATGTCTTTATTGCCCCGAATTTTGCGATTGGCGCGGTTTTGATGATGGAGCTATCGAAAAAAGCGGCGAAGTATATGGATAATGCCGAGATAATAGAACTTCATCATGACCAAAAGATGGACGCGCCTTCCGGAACCGCACTAAAAACTGCAGGCGGTCTTGATATTAAAAGCTCAGAGATAGCTAATGAAAAGGAAACTGTAAAAGGAAGCCGCGGGGGGCTGAGCGAGGGCATAAGGATTCATAGCGTGCGTTTACCCGGCTTAGTCGCACACCAGGAAGTGGTTTTTGGAGCAAAAGGACAAACGTTAACTATAAGACACGATAGTATCGACAGGGTTTCGTTTATGCCCGGAGTTGTCGCTGCTATTAAAGAAGTACCTAATTTATCTGGTGTAACGATCGGTCTTGAGAATATAATCAAGATCTGAGAGGAAATATGTCCGAACTAATAACTGCAATGGTGACCATATTTAAGGATGACCTGTCTGTCGACTACGACGCGTGCCTTGATTTGGCCGACTTCTTAGTTGAAAACGGCTCGGACGGGCTCGTTATCAGTGGTACGACAGGCGAGTCGCCTACATTAAGCCAGGAAGAAAAACTAAATCTGTTCAGCAGAATAAAGGAGCATATTGGTGACCGGGCAAAAATTATTGCCGGCACCGGTTCTAATTCGACTGAAGCGACTGCTAAATTGACTAAGGCAGCTTCAAGCACTGGTGTTGACGGAATTATGGTGGTAGCGCCGTTTTACAATAAGCCACCACAAGCGGGTCTTATACAGCATTTTAAAAAGGTTGCAAGCAGCACATATCTGCCTCTTATACTGTATAACGTGCCCTCCAGAACCGGAATAAACATAGACGCTTCAACTACGATCGAGCTTGCTAAAACTGAAAATATTGTTGCGATAAAAGAGGCAAGCGGTGATTTTGAACAGATCAAAGAGATAATTAATAGTACTGAAAAGAGCTTTAAAGTCTATAGCGGTGATGATGAAGCG
>SDBV01008609.1_pt1 | contig 13722 bp, 18 predicted proteins | sample 2277081 | NCBI WGS metagenome assembly SDBV01 (sample SAMN10402039, study PRJNA504765) | marine sediment metagenome | isolation source: marine sediment core GS10_PC15, 223 cmbsf | place: Arctic Ocean: Southern Knipovich Ridge | collected 2010 | reverse complement strand
ACGTCCGCGCCCAATTCCATACTTCGGGATTATCAATCTTGAACAGGCTATCTATGATAGCGAAGATAGATAGGGAGGAATTGCCGGTAAACCTGCGAATAAAGTATCCAGCTTGCTGCCTGAACCTCTGCGATAGGAGCCATAATTCCTTCCCCCTGGCGCCGACTACCACCACCACCAAGCCAATGACCAGGATAATAATCAGGGGCGGGACTACCATCCAAACTTCCCACCCATAAACAAGCCCAAGCGCCGCCAGTGCCGTTATTAGAACCGGAGACCAACCCCAATTTACTATTGTCCTTAACATATTTACCCTACCGGTAGTTCGGTCAGCAGTATCTCCTGGCCGCCCAACATCTGCGCCAGTAGCGCTTTTTGCAGGTGCAGTCTGTTCTCCGCCTGGTCAAAGACCACTGATGGCACGCTATCCAAAATGCCCTCAGCCACCTCTTCGCCGTGATGTGCCGGCAGCGGGTGCATCAATATGGCATCGTCTTTAGCCAGAGAAAGTAGCTCGCTGTTCACCTGATACCTGGCAAACAACCCTCGTCTTTTCTCCACCTCAGCCTCCTGCCCCATACTTGCCCACACATCAGTATAAACCACATCCGCCCGGCTGACCGCCGAGCGTGGGTCTTCAGTATAAAATATTTCGGCGCCGCTTTCCACGGCATAGCGTTTCGCCATCTGCCCTATTTTCTCTTGAACCTCGTAGCCTGCCGGAGAAGCAATCCTGAAGTCCATTCCCGTAATTGCAGCCGCTAACAGAAGACTGTGAGCCACATTGTTACCATCGCCAACAAACGCCAGCGTCACCCCCTCCAGCTCCCCCTTCTCTTCATAAATGGTAAGCAGGTCAGCCAGCGCCTGGCACGGGTGTTCCAAATCAGAGAGGGCATTAATCACCGGCACACTGGAAAAGCTAGCCAGAAGCTCTATGGTCTGGTGCGAAAAGGTCCGGGCGGCAATAGCAGCTACATAGCGACTCATCACTCGGGCGGCATCTGGAACTGACTCACGTTTGCCCAGACCTACCTCAGACGGAGACAGGTAAATGCAATCTCCACCCAGCTCACGCATCGCCACCTCAAAGCTAACCCGGGTCCTTAACGATGGTTTCTCAAACATAAGGGCTAATATCTTTCCGTCAAGTAAAGAAAGCCTGCCCCCGGCTTTAATATCCACCGCATTTGATATAAGTGAGCGAATATTCTCCCGGCTCAGGTCAGAAATTGAAAGCAAGTCCTTCACATTAACCCCCCCCACTACGCCTTACAGTATATCACGAAAAAATAATTATTCAATAGTCAGTAGAGGGCATTGACAAATTTAAGATGCTATGATATATTTCAGCTATTAAGATATTTCTATATTTCTTAATAACCCAACTACTTTCGGGGAGGTATTTTTATGGAAGACCAGATTTATGGCTACCATGCTGAAATGTGTAAGGTATTCTCCCACGCCAAGCGGCTGGAACTCATCAACCTTCTCCGAGACCAAGAAATGAGCGCCGGCGAGCTTGGGGAAAGACTGGGGCTGGCACCGGCCAACCTGTCCCAGCACCTGACCATGATGAGGGAGCGCCATATCCTCGTCTCAAGGAAGGAGGGAAACATGGTCTACTATCGGATAGCCAACCCCCGCCTTATTGAGGCCTTCGACTTACTGCGAGAAATACTGTTTGAGCAAATCAGGCAGGATGCCGCCCTTATTCAGGGTAGAACAAGCTAGCCAAGAAGCGTGTTAAGGACACTTCACTAGAGGTGCGGAAATGAAACTCGGTATCATCGTGAATACCAATGACCCGGAAACGGCGTGGAACGCGCTGCGCCTGGGCAATGAGACGCTCAGCACCGGAAACAAGGCTAGCATGTTTCTCCTTGGTAGCGGTGTAGAGATAACAAACACTAGAAACAGGACCTTCGATGTTGCCGTGGTCCTGAAAAAGTTCCTGAACGGCGGCGGTAACCTCCTGGCCTGTGGCACCTGTCTCGAATTGAGACACCAGGAGGCCGGCGTATGTCCTACCTCCACCATGTCCGAGTTGGTAGAGATGATTTCTGACTCGGACAAAGTGGTCACCTTTGGTTGACCTGGAGGTGGTCACTGAGATGAACAGCACCGCGAGCTGAAATGGGAAATCCCAATTAATATCTTTTAGGTGGTCTAAAGGCCACCCTTTTGATACTCCGAAACTACCCAAAAGTAGGTGGTTCTCGGGGAGGGGAGGTTAGACAATTAGGTTTGAGAATCCTTTAAGTAAATGGGAACACAATAATGCGGCCAAGGAGGCAAAATGCAGAGAGTATTTCTGCTGATGCCTGTGGTGGTGGGTATTCTGTTAGTGGGTGCGTGCGCCCCTGCTGCACCAACGCCTCTGCCAAAGCTAATATTGCCTAAAAATACACTCTAAAGGAGGAAAAGAAAATGGGTTTGATGGACAAAATGATGGATAGGATGATAGGTAAAATGAGTCCTGAAGAAAAAGAAAAGATGATGTTGAAAATGATGCCAATGATGATGGAAGACGTAAATATGACGGAACTAATGGTTAAGATGATGCCTGAAATGCTGAAAAATATTAATGCATTGGATATCTTCAACATGCTGAAAAAAGCATTGCCTAATTTACCAAAGCTTATAAAGGTAATTAAGGAAAACATGCCTGAGGCGATGAAAGAAAAGTTGCCAAAAATAGCGAAGGAAATGATGCCGGTAATGGGTCATAGATTGGTGCCTGTGATGATGAAAGGACTTACCATGGACAATATGATGCCAGATATGATGAAGGAGATGATGCCCGACTGCCTTTGGCAACTCCTGCCTAAGATGCCCAAAAAAATGCGAGTTGACTTTATATCGAATATGACCGGTATTTTAGCACAACAGGGCAGTGTAGAAATGTCTGAGAAAGAGAAAGAAGATCTTGTGGCAAAGATGATTGAAAAGGTAAACGCTTAAGGATGTGCCTCCATCCCCCTTGCGTTGGAGGGGATATGACAACCACCAGAAACAGAACCTTCAATGTTGCCGTGGTCCTGAAAAAGTTCCTGAACGGCGGTGGTAACCTCCTGGCCTGTGGCACCTGTCTCGAATTAAGACACCAGGAGGCCGGCGTATGTCCTATCTCCACCATGTCTAAGTTGATAGAGATGATTTCTGACTCGGACAAAGTGGTCACCTTTGGTTGACTACGGCTCAGATAAGATACACTATTTACTAAACTTCACCAAAGGGGATAGGTTATTGACAATAACGTCAAGAAGGAGGTTGCGATGAACAGCATCGGCGACATTATGAAGGGCGGCATCAGCGCTATCCTCATAGCCCTAGGTTATGTGGTGCTATGGTGCGGCATAGTTTGCCTGATTATGTCAGCTACTGGAATGGCCGATCAGCCTACAAGCATACTCCAGTGCAGTATTGGCTGCTTGGTCTTTGCAGCAATTCTGATGGGCTCAGGCATCGCCTGGTATTACATAGTAAAGCCAAAGGCCTAAAGAAAAGATAGGTAGAATCACAGTCGCCTCAGCTCAGCGAGGGACAATAATTGGAGACTGTTGGAAGGTGAGCAGGCTCGCGTAGTTTTGTGGGACACGACACTGATAGCACGTTCACTAAACTTCATGAAAGAGGTGGGTTATGGACAAAAATGTCAAGACAGCACTGATTATAGGAGGCATAATCGTAGCCGTTATTACCATCTTGCCCCTTGCATTTGGACTAATATCAGGCTGGCAGTACGGAGGCTGGGGGATGATGGGGCCGGGTATGATGGGCTTTGGCTGGTGGTGGTTTATGCCCATTTTCATGATTATCTTCTGGGGGCTGGTTATATGGGGTATTGTGGCCCTGGTTCGCGGCCTAAGCGGGTCAAGAGGCTCTGACTCCTCAACGGCAGACTCGGCCCTGGAGGTACTCAAGAGGAGGTATGCCCGGGGTGAGATAAACAAAGAGGAGTATGAAGAAAAGAAGAAAGACCTGACCTGAGAAGAGACTGATTAATATTTTTTAAAGAGATTTTTGATGAAGAGAATATATCTACTGCTCATTTCTATTACGCTGGTGACTCTGCTGTCCCTGGCGTCCTGTGTTCCCGGTTGGGGGCAGCCGGGACAGGGTGGCATGATGGGTGGCCAAGGTGGTCAGGACGATATGATGGGTGGCCAAGGTGGTCAGGATGGCATGATGGATCAAGGTGGTCAGGGTGGTATGATGGGTGGTCAAGGTGGTAGTATGATGGGACCGGGGATGATGGGGGGTTGGGGTGCAACCAACCCGAACGCAGAACAAATCACCATTGACGAGGCCGCCGAAGCGGTAGAGCGCTATCTGGGTGCCTATGGACAGGACTTAGCCCTTGCTGAAGTCATGGAGTTTGCCTGGAACTTCTATGCCGAGGTAGAGGAAGAGTCAACGGGCATTCACGCCATGGAACTCCTGATTGATAAATACACCAGCCAGGTATTTCCGGAGATGGGCCCCAATATGATGTGGAACACCAAGTACGGGATGATGGGTAGCAACTACGCAGTCACTGCCGAGATGCGAGTAACCACTGAGCAGGCCAAGGCACTGGCTCAGCAGTTTCTGGATGCCAATCTGCCTGGAGTTACCGTGGGCGAGGCCGATACCTTCTATGGCTACTACACCCTGCACACCCTTAGGGACGGGCAGATAGAAGGAATGCTAAGTGTTAACGGTTACAAGAGAGGGGTCTGGTATCACGATTGGCACGGTTCTTTCATCGGCATGGAGGAATTCCACAATGATAGTTAGGGCGGACATTGACTATTGACAGAACCTCGTTCCTGTGGTATAAAACTAGAAATGAGAAATGAGGAGATTGTCTATGTTACCACAAGAAGTATACATTGTAGTTTTGCTGTTCCACCTGATAGCTATGCTCTTTATGGCAGCTCCACTCTATGCGCTCCTGGCCGTTGGTGAGAGGGGCCGTTTTACTGTCCCGCCTAACTACAATACCGACCGCTATCTGGAGAACATCCTCAAGAGTCAGCCTATCCGCTGCTATGCCTATCTGGCGGTTATCCTGGTAACCGGTATCCTGTTGACCTGGGCTAAGGGGTGGATATGGACAGACTGGGCGCTTATCATCAAGCTGGTAGCCTTTGCGGCACTGGTGAGCCTGCTTAGCTATGTTCACTTCACCATACAGCCTCATATCGAAAGTATCCTGACCGGGTGGAAACCTGGCGAAGAAGTTCCCACCGAGAAAAAACCGGCCTTCCTTGCCTGGCGCGGCCGGCGAAAGCGCCTGGCCGGTATCTGCCTCTTCCTGGTGCTGACCTCATTGATTATGGGGTTAAGGGTCACCTGGGGCTACGCACCATGGCTGGCGGCAGTCTTTACGATAGCCGCCGCCCTCTTTGCCTGGCGAGTGTACCGCACCCCTGTTCGCCTCGGCTGGTTCTGAGAGCACAAAGGAGGTTTGAAATGACCAAAACCGAAAAATTTACCGTATCGGGAAATCAGATAGTAGATAAGATTAAGCAACTCATACATGAAGGCAATATCAGAAAGGTGCGCTTGCTGCACGGGGGGCGAACCGTACTAGAGATTCCTTTGAGCATAGGCGCACCGGCAGCGGCGTTAGGGATTCTGGTAGCACCGGTTCTGGCCGCCCTAGGTGCCTTTGCCGCCCTGGTAACAGAGTGTACCATTGAAGTCGAGAAGATAGAAAAGGATACGGGCGAAAAGTAGCTGGCAATATCATCGGAACGAAGAAGGGTAGCCGACTTTTGAAGGGAAGCTATATCCTGCTTATCCAGCTTCCTGAGGAACAGACCATCGCCATCGGCCGCCGGCAAACCTGGTGCTTCCCTGGTGGCTTCTATGCCTACGTTGGCTCAGCCATGGGCGGGCTGAAACCAAGATTAAGGCGCCACCTCGGTGACCATAAAAGGCTTCACTGGCACATTGATTATCTACTGCAGAAAGCATCCATTGATAGCATACTCCTCTGTGAGACAGATGACCGGGCGGAATGTGCCATTGCGCGCGCTCTCAGCCACCAATTTGATTCTATCCCAGGTTTTGGCTCCAGTGACTGCCAGTGCCGTAGCCATCTATTTTTTGCCATTGAGGAGAGACAAATGAAATCAACCATAATGGCAGCACTTGAATTGCTGGCTATAAGACCAAGATTGGCAAGGGGTTAGCTCATAAAATGACGGAAATTATCTTAATACGGCACGGGGAAACGGAATGGAACGTCAGCGAGGTATTCAGAGGCAGAATTGATATTAAGCTGAACCGGACTGGAATAAAACAGGCAGAACTACTGGCCGGATATTTAAGTGAGCGCAAGATAGATGCCATTTACTCCAGCCCACTGCAGCGGGCCCTGAAGACGGCAGAAACAATTTCTGGCTGTCATGGACTTGACGTGAAAATTGCTCCCGGGCTGATAGATTTTGACTGCGGAGAATGGCAGGGCCTATCCCTTCAAGAAGTAAAGGACAGCCAGAAAGAGACTTATGCGGAGTGGGCCAGCCGCCCCGAGAGAGTAAAAATACCGGGTGGCGAAAGCCTGGATGATGTCACCCAAAGAGCCATGAAGATAGTAGATGATGTAATCGTCAAATACGGAGGGGCTGTAGTCTTAGTCGCTCATCGCGTGGTAAATAAAGTTTTGATATGCGCGCTACTGGGGCTGAATAACTCTCACTTCTGGAATATAAGGCAGGACAACTGCGGCATTACTACCTTTGCCTATGAAAACGGACGCTTCATACTTACCGAGCACAATAACACCTCTTTTCTGGGCCAGAAGGCCCGGCCCGGTGATTTTTAACCGACCATATTTTCACCCCCGGTATCATCAACCCAAGGTCTTTCCAAACATAGCTCAGCTCTTGGATGAGAAGAAAACTGTTATAATAGAGGCAGGTTAATCAGGACTGACGTAGGGAGAAATATGCCTAAAGTTTTGGTTGCCGGCTCTACCGGCTATCTTGGCAAATTTGTAGTGCAGGAGTTCAAAAAACAGGGTTATTGGGTTCGGGCGCTGGCACGAAACCCCAGGAAACTTGAGGAAACCGGCCCACCCCTGGAACCGGCGGTAAAAGACCAGATAGACGAAGTTTTCATCGGGGAGGTCACCAGACCGGAAACATTGCACCGTCTTTGTGACGGGATTGATATTGTCTTCTCTTCAATTGGGATTACCCGTCAGAAGGACAAGCTTACTTATCGGGACGTTGACTATCAGGGAAACAAGAACATTCTGGATATTGCTCTGGGAAAATCTGTTAAGAAGTTTATCTATGTGTCTGTCTTCAAGGCACACATGTATCAGTATTTAGAAATTGTTAGGGCCCATGAGGATTTTGTTAGAGATTTACAAGATTCCGGGCTCAACTACACTGTTATTCGTCCGACAGGCTATTTCTCAGATATGAGTGAATTCCTTAAAATGGCGAAATCAGGGAGGGTTTACCTGATTGGGAACGGCGAGAATAGAATAAATCCCATACATGGTGCTGACCTTGCCAAGGTTTGCGTTGATGCCGTTACCGACAAAGAACATGAAATACCGGTTGGCGGACCGGTGACATATAGTATTAGGAAAATTGCTGAGCTTGCCTTCTTAACCCTGGGGGGAAAGCCAAAGATTACACGAATACCGCCCTGGTTGGCTCATCTTGCCGTCAAACTGATTCGACCATTTAACAAGCAGATGTCAGATCTGGCTCAGTTTTTCATAACTGCTGGTCAAAACGATGGTGTTGCTCCGGCTACAGGTACACGCACGCTGAAGAGCTATTATGAAGAGTCGGCCTCACAATTGCTAAAAGAGAAAAGAGGAGATAACCTATGGCGAAAATGACTCTCAAAAAGGTAATGATAGCGGTGCTTTCGGTATTACTGGTAACCGGTGCTGTCCTGATAGGTGGTTGCGCTGGTAATCAAACTGCGCCCTCGGAAACAGCATCACAGATTATCGAAAACGTCACTCCACTGGAAGCGCTTAACCTGATACAGGAAAACCAGAACAATCCGGATTTTGTAATTCTTGATGTGCGCACCGCGGAAGAGGTGGCTGACGGGTATATAGAAAATGCTATCAACATAGATTTCTATTCCGAAACTTTCCGGGATGAAGTCGACCGATTGGATAAGAACAGAACTTATCTCATTTATTGCCGAAGTGGCGGCCGCAGTGGAAACGCTCTGGATATAATGGCTGAGCTCAATTTCAGGGAAGTCTACAATATTTCGGGCGGGATTCTTGACTGGGAGGCAGAGGGATTGCCGACGGTAAAATAGAAATAACTTTCCGGGAAGACCCGGGCCAGCTGGCTTGCCTGGCTAACCCAAGCCCTCCCCGCTCTGCTATAATAAACTTATGCCTAAACCCCGGTTGGTGCTGTTTGACGGCAATGCCTTGGTGCACCGTGCCTTCCATGCTCTGCCGCCGCTAACGGTGAGTAAAACAGGTGAGACGGTTGGCGCCGTTTATGGCTTCGCCCTTATGCTGCTCAAGGCAATAAGCGAGCTGAAACCCACCTGCTATGCCATTGCCTTTGATACGAAAGCCCCTACTTTCAGGCACCATCTCTTTGAGCAGTACAAGGCACACCGGCCCAAGACCCCTGACGAACTGGTCAACCAGTTGGGACGGGTAAGGCAGCTGGTAGAAGCCCTCCATATTCCTATCTATGAGCTTGACGGCTATGAGGCAGACGACGTCCTGGGCACCCTCAGCCACCAGGCTAGCGACCGGGACATGGATACAGTCATCGTTACTGGTGATGCCGACACCATGCAACTGGTGTCGCCCCGGGTAAGAGTGCTCTACCCAAAACCAGGGGGAAGCTTCAGCAACACCATGCTCTACGATGAAACTGCGGTAAGCCAGAAATACGGCGTGGCGCCGGAACATATCACTGACCTCAAGGCGCTGGCAGGTGACCCCTCAGACAACATCCCCGGCGTCGCCGGGATTGGCAATAAAACTGCCGCCAAGCTCATCCAGCAATTTGGCTCCATAGAAGAAATCTTTGCCCATATCGACGAGGTAACCCCACCCAGGCTCCAGGCTCTACTGCGTGAAAATGAAGCCGTTGCCCGCCAGAGCAAGGAGCTGGCGACTATTGTTACCCAGACGCCGGTTACGCTCGACCTTGATGACTGTCAGGTTAGTCATTACGACCGACCCCGGGTAACCGAGCTTTTCCGCGAGCTTGAGTTTTCCAGCCTGTTACCCAGATTGGCCGAATTGGAAGCGGCCATATCCGGGGCTACGACACCGGTCGAAACTAAACCGCCACCCCGGCGAGACTACCATGTTGTACAGACCACCTCAGCCCTGGATGACCTCCTCAACCGCCTGTCCGCCACCAGGTCCTTCGCCTTTGACCTGGAGACAACAAGCTTAAATACCATGATAGCTCAGATGGTAGGCATATCTCTGTCTCCGGCGCCGGGCGAAGCCTACTACATCCCGGTCGGCCATGTCGGCTGGGGGCAGGTTGAGCAACTGCCACTGGAATATGTTATCGAGCGGCTTAAACTGCCTCTGGAAGATGCCGGCCTGGTAAAGCTCGCCCACAACGGCAAGTATGATACAACTATACTGGCTGAGCACGGGGTAAACGTCGACAACCTGAGCTTTGACACCATGGTCGCTGCCTACCTGCTGGGCGAGAAATCCATTAGCCTGAAAACCCTTGCCTTTGGCAAGCTGGGCATTGAAATGACCCCTATCACCGACCTTATCGGCTCTAGAGCCAAGCAGATTTCCATGTCCCAAGTAGAGATAAACCAGGCCGCCGATTATGCCTGCGCTGATGCCGACATCACTGGCCAACTGGCTGAAATACTAAAGCCAGAACTCGAGCGGCAGGAGCTGTGGCCGCTATTCTCTGAGGTCGAGATGCCGCTGGTGCCGGTGCTGGTCCGCATTGAAAGGAACGGAGTCGCCCTGGACACGGATTTATTGAGGCAGATGTCACACCGCCTCGGTGAGCAGCTACTAAAGCTGGAAGCTGAGATATATAACTGGGTTGGCCACCACTTCAAGATAAACTCGCCCCAGCAACTGGGTTCTGTCCTGTTCGGGGAGCTGAAACTGCCTGGGGGTCGGAAGACGAGGGGTACCTACTCTACCGAGGCCTCAGTGCTTGAGGGACTGCGTGAAGTTCACCCGATAATAGGGCTTGTGCTAGAGTACCGCCAGTTAGCCAAGCTCAAGTCAACCTATATTGATGCTCTGCCCAGCCTGATAAATCCCAAAACAGGACGGGTGCATACCAGCTTTAACCAGACAAGGACGGCTACCGGCCGGCTTTCCTCCAGCGAACCTAACCTGCAAAACATCCCGGTCCGCGGTGAATTGGGGAAACAGGTCAGGCAGGCCTTCGTTGCCCCACCCGGCTCCTGCCTCCTGGCAGGAGACTATTCCCAGATTGACCTCCGCGCCCTGGCTCACCTGTCCCAGGACCCCAGCCTCTTAAGCGCCTTTCACCAGGATGAGGACATTCACGCTGCCACCGCCGCCCGCCTTTTTGGTGTCTCAGAGATAACACCGGATATGCGCCGCCTGGCGAAAACGGTTAATTTTGGCGTCATCTATGGCATGAGCGAGTACGGACTGGAGCAGGCAACCGAGCTGTCACGGGAAGAAGCCTCCCAGTTCATTGCCGCCTACTTTGCTCAGCACCCGGGGATAAGTCAGTATATTGAGTCCACCAAGAAACAGGCAAGGGAAAAGGGCTATGTCCAGACACTCCTGGGCAGAAGGCGCTCCATACCCGAAATTAACTCTGCCAACCGGCAGATAAGGGAATCCGCCGAGCGCATGGCAATAAACATGCCGGTGCAGGGAACCTCAGCCGACATAATAAAAGTGGCCATGGTTAATCTCGACCGGGAGATGAGCGAGCGCCGATTGAAAAGCAAGCTCCTGCTTCAGGTGCACGATGAGCTTATCTTTGAGGTACCTCAGGAGGAGATGGAAGCAATGCGTCAACTGGTACCCCAGGCAATGTCCACCGCCCTGCAGCTCAGTGTTCCGCTAAAAGTAGACATCAAGACCGGCAATAACTGGGGGGAGATAGCGTGAGAGTTGATGTCGGATGAGCAAATTCCATACCGGTATTTATATCTTCTTCCTTATTTCACTGGCGATACTTGGCTACCTTGCTCACCGGCTCCCCTATTTCCCGGGCGACATTGCCGTCAGCCTATGGCTACAAAAAATAGACCTCTCCTTCGTTAACCCGGTAATGCAGGCTGTCTCCTACATCAGTTCCCTGATTCCAGCAATTTTTATCGTTATCCTGGTTGCCGGCGGGCTCTGGCTGTTGAAAAAGAAAGCTGAAGCCCCCTTTATAGTCTCACTGGCCAGCCTCACCGCACTAGCTAACTGGCTGCTAAAACTGCTCATCAGCCGGCCTCGCCCCGATAGCGAGCTAATTCAGGTCCTGGGAGAAAGCAGCGGTTTTAGCTTCCCCAGCGGACACACTGCTTATGCCGTCGTCTTTTACGGTTTTCTTTTCTATCTAGTGCCGAGATTGACCAGGCAAGCGGCAATAAGACGGGCTTTACAGTCCATACTGACACTGCTTGTCATGCTTACCGGGGCGTCCCGCATTTACCTGGGGGCACACTGGCCCAGTGATACCCTCGCCAGCCTTCTGCTTGGCGGGCTGTTACTTGCTACCGCCATCGCTTTACACCATAATTATGCCGAAGGTAACCAGAGAAGATTGGGATATATAAATGCCTGAGCTGCCCGAGGTAGAGACCATCAAAAATGAGCTGGCGCCTCATGTTATCGGCCATACGGTCACCGGCGTCACCCTGTTCTGGGACAGAACTGTGCGCCAGCCTTCTGTTGAAGAGTTTCACTCCCATCTTATCGGGCAGCGGATAACCGGGGCAGCCCGTCGCGGCAAATACCTTATCCTCAGCTTATCCAGCGATGAGGTACTGATTATCCACCTGAAGATGAGTGGCTCGCTGCTGCTAAAGCCAGCTTCGGCTGAGCCCGATAAATACGTTCGCGCCCTACTATATCTGGATGGAGAAACCGCTCTTCACTTCCGTGACCCGCGCAAGTTCGGGGCGATGTGGCTGGTAAAAGATGAGAGGGAAGTTGTCAGTAAGCTTGGGCCCGAACCCCTGGATACTGGCTTTACCCCTCAAGTTCTGGCTAAACGACTCAATAACCGCACCGCACCGATAAAGGCGCTGCTCTGCGACCAGACTTTTGTTGCCGGCATCGGCAATATGTATGCCGATGAAGCCCTGTTCGGCGCCGGAATCCACCCCCTGAGGTCGGGGGGGAGCCTGTCCCGGGACGAGGTGGAACGCCTATATCATGCCATCGAGCAGGTGCTCCGTACCGCTATTGGTAATAAGGGGGCCAGCATTATGAACTACTTTCGCCCCGGTGGCGAGCTGGGGACAGCCCACTTTGAGTTCAAGGTTGCCCACCGCCGCAACCAGACCTGCCCCGTCTGCGGCACCCCACTCAAGCGGATAACTGTGCGCAACCGGGGCACCTACTTCTGCCCCAGGTGCCAGCCAGAACTCTAGTCGCTAAGACTAAAAGGTGGATAGCGGTCAGTGGTCAAAAGGAAAGCATATACTGCTACTCTCAGGGACCACCGGAATACACCGACCACAAAATCAAACAAACCACGGGGGTAACGGCCGGTAAACAATATGGCAAACCAGGCGATTATCACCGATACTATAGCCGCAATACCCAGGAAAAAAAGAACGATGTAGTGCGGGATAGCCAGGAGCCATTTTACCAGTGGCAACCAGGGATTAAGGTCTTGTTTGGCATCCGGATATGGTATCTCGATATGAACCGCCTGGTCTTCGTCAGTTGACGGGTATTCATCCCTGAGCAACGCCAGGTAAACTGAAACGCGGGTGCTAAACCTGGTCAGGGCTAAATTCCAGTCAAACCACCACCGGGGATATTTTTGCCGGAAGAGCAGCATTAATACGAGGGGTAGAACAACAAGTCCAGCAATGGCATACTGGTAATTCCACCCACCATCTCCACCCCCTTGGCCTGAGCCACTGGTAAGTAAGCCCAAGATGATAAAGATTGGAATTACCGTGAAAATCCGGAAAAAAGTGGTCAGTCTGTTTAACGGTCTATCGGGGTAATCGATGGACAGGTTCATCGGGTACGCAGCTGGATTTTCTACCATGATAGCACCTCCTTACTATTGTATTTTCTTAAAATACTACTGATAGCCTGAATTGTCAACAGGTTGCGCTGGAATAATACGGCACTTCCTTTGGACAAAACTAAAGTATTTTGTTTTTTGGATTAGCGAATAAACCTTCCGCCGATAACCCCGATGACAGCAACAACCAGAGCTAACTCGGCGGAAAAAAGAGAAGCCCCGTTCACTGCCGGGGGCTTCACTCTCTCAACTCTTCAAGAAGTCCATCAAATCCCGTCTTGGTGCGTGAGGCGTGGGCTTCGCCCGCCCGACCCTAAAAATCAGTTGGGCGGTAGGCACGCCGGCAACCATGTCCACAGTAGGCAAGACGCTGTTTGGCTGGAGTGACTTGATTATCTCCGAGAACCTTCCTCTTACTTCCGCCAGTTCGTCATATTCCTGCAATAGCTGATTCATTGGGTGGATATCCAAACCAAGTTTTGTCGCCGTCAAGAACACGCGGGCAAACCGTCTACCCACCTCTACCTGCTCTATCCGG
>SDBV01008608.1_pt1 | contig 13723 bp, 13 predicted proteins | sample 2277081 | NCBI WGS metagenome assembly SDBV01 (sample SAMN10402039, study PRJNA504765) | marine sediment metagenome | isolation source: marine sediment core GS10_PC15, 223 cmbsf | place: Arctic Ocean: Southern Knipovich Ridge | collected 2010 | reverse complement strand
TCGTCGTCGTCTCCGTGGTCGTGGGAGGTTCAGTCGTCGTCGGCGTCGTCGTGGGAGGTTCGGTCGTCGTCGTCGTCGTCCTGGTCGTGGGAGGTTCGGTCGTCGTCGTCGTGGGACGTTTAGTCGTCGTCGTCGTGGGAGGTTCAGTTGTGGGAGGTTCAGTCGTCGTCGTTGACTCTCCCATGGCCTGGGACCGCGTCACAATGATGATGGGGACCACGACGCCAAGCAGGAGGATACCAATCAGGAAGCAACACAGTTTGATACAGAGAAGCGGGTCCGTATGGAAGTGGTGGGGCTTCCTATCTCCAGGGTGCGGGTCGTGCTCCACCTCTGCATGAAATCCCCCGTGGCGCGTATCATCCGTCGTGTGGTGATGGAGTGTGTCATCCTTCGTGTGGGATTCGTGCTCCTTCTCGGCGTGCTTTCCTTTGTGTCTCTGCGGTCGGAGCATCGACGCAGCTTACATGACGGAGATCTTCTGGCCAACAGAGGAAGCGATGGATCGACACGAATAAACGCAGTTGACTGATTCTTGCATTCTTTGTGTGTGACATAATTATTTTTTTTTGCTGGACGAATGCAGTACACGAGTTAATGGCGACACAAAAAACAAGGACAAGCAATTTTTTTTTTACAATACACAGGGAAACGTCGTCACATACAATCCGCTTGGGTTTGCATGCCTATTTCCTGCAGCCAGTAGTAGATTGCCTAACGAATCGACCGCTATAGCAGCATAAATATCTGTAACTACCAAACACGTTGCCGTGATGATCCCGGTTGTAATGTCGATGATACCCACTTGCCTAGGGAAACCAACAGACATCCCAGGTACCCTGTAGAGTATATACACGAATCCATCCACTGGATTGAATGTAATCCCAACTGCACCAATTACCGGATCCCCCCCGGGAGCCAGTGTCAAGGGAAACTTTGCCAACACGCTGGCAAACGACGGTGTGTCTAGCTCCCATAATTCCGGCACGAAAGGATCCACCACAAACACACGGGTCCCATCCACCACTGCAACCCCACGCATTCCGGCCTGCGCCCCTGGCAAGTCCGGGTGGGGTGCAACGAACGTCCATGTGGCAAAGTCCAGGCTGACCCTCCAGATATCTCCGGGAACGAGCCGCTCCATCACCAGCCACCCTCCAAAGGGTGGATAGAATGCCATTCCCCCGACCTCCTGAATTGCACCGAATGGTACGGTGGCCAGATTAGGGCTCTTTGTCATGTTTCCGATGTCAAAGGACTGTGCAAAATCCGATTCGGCGCTTCCACCGGATACATAGTATATCCTTGAATCGAGAGGGTTGATAGCAATGGCCACGCCCTCTCCTCTGAAATCCCAGTCCACCAACAATGTCTCGTTCACACACATGCACGTGGGCACCATGGGAGTCGGCATTGTCACAATGATGATGATGGGGACCACGACGCCAAGCAGAAGGATACCAATCAGGAAGCAACAAAGTTTGATACCGAGAAGCGCGTCTCTATGGAAGTGGTGGGGCTTCCTGTCTCCAGGGTGCGGGTCGTGCTCCACCTCTGCATGAAATCCCTCGTGGTGTGTGCCATCCGTCGTGTGGTGATGAGGTGTATCATCCTTCGTGTGGGGTTCATGCTCCTTCTCGGCGTGCTTTCCTTTGTGTCTCTGTGATCGGAGCATCGACGCAGCTCATATGGCGTACCTAAGTGGAGACCAGGAGGGTGACACGGCATTAATAAGATGACGTCACCAATTTCCTCACTGGTCTCGCATTTCACTCGATTTCACCCTCTCTCTCTCTCCATCCCCCCGCCACGCCACACTTTGAATACGCAATTGAGCACTACCCACCCTCCTTCATGGAGGAAGCGGCGGAGGCGAAATGAATGAACCCTTATGTATGCAAATCAGCTCTTTCAGGAAGGCAAGGGGGGAGAGAGAGAGAGAGAGAGAGCGATTTCATGCATCAACGCTGCCGATGTATGTCTGATCACACACACACACAAAATACTGGTGAGAGTCGACTCTCCCTTCCTCTTATGTGTGTGCGTGTATTTTTGGGAAGGGTGTGGGAAACGTTTGAATGAACCCCCAGTGATCTGTGTGTGTGTGTGTGTGTGTGGAATAAGATGGAGGATGACGAGGTTCCGGCGGAGGCAGTGATCAGGATCATGAGGAGGGCGATCGGGGAGGAGAACAGGTACCCGGCGACGATTCTGAGGCAGAGGTACTCGGATGACATGAAGATCACGCCCAAGGTGTTCCTCCACCAATTCGGGACGGATATGTCGTTCGGGGAGTTCGGTGAGCCGCTTCCGAGGGTGGATCCACATCTGAGGATCGTGGCTGCGACCCACTTTCAGCGGTACGAGAAGGAAAAGATGAGCGACGAGGACATGATTGGCATCTATACACCCATCTACAGGATATTATGCGTAATTGCACTGGTAAAGGCGCACCTGGCAAAGTTCGAGGGCTACGGGGAGATAAAACCGGAGACGGTGCTCCCGCTGAAACCGAAGCGATCCTTCAGGGATGAGCCCTATGTGTCGCTCTATGAGGTGGCCTGTAGCGTGTGGACCAGGGTGTGCCACGGCTACTACGAGAAGAGGAAAACGGCCATGGTCATGGAGGAGATCATCTGCTTTTACCCAGACGAGAGCAGGGCGCACTACGTGTGGCTGGAGATCGACATGACGAGTGAGACCTGGGTCAAGGTGAGGGCGACCACCTTCACGGAGGACGTCAAGAGGACCCTCCTGCTCTTCATGGGAACCGTCGCCTGCAGGATCAACCTGGCACACGGCATCGTCAGCATATGCGAGGGCGAGGTGGACCAGGGGGAGGGACTCGCTTTCATGCCAAACAACAACGGCGGCGTCGGGTGCGTCCTCAGGAGGGGGGACAACAGCATGGACTACTTCTTGATCCTTACCTCCAACGGGGGAGAGTACGCTGGTTTCTACCGCAATGCCGGGGGCATCCTCATGACCTACCCGCTCTGGATGCATCCCACGCTGACGGCCACCCCAGATGACGCCCACGAGGATCCAGAGGAGATGACGGAGATTCCTCTCACCACCAGGGTCCGCTGCGCCTGCTGCGGAAAGGCCGACTACAGGCAGGAGTTCACCCTGCCCAATGGCATCAAGATATGCAGCAACGCATGCCTGGAGACCATGAAGAAGATCGAGGCGAGCAGGGACAATGAGATGGTCAGGGGCGTGGGGAAGAGAAGGGAGGAGCAGACCCGAAGGGTGTTTCTCGTCGAGGGCATCTCCTCCCACAGTGTCTCATCCGATGGGAAGGTATGAAACACACAAAAAAAAAGAGAGAGAGATGGAAGAGTAAAAAGAAAGAAGAAGAAGAAGAAGAAGGGAGTCTTGACTTTTGCGATTCATTTCTCCTCTCCTCGTGGTTGTCGTCGTCGTCGTCTTCTTCTTCTTTACCACATGCTAGCCTCGAAGTGATACAGCGCCGTCTTCGGCAGATTTCTCACCGACTCCACGCCGGAGTGTCTCATGAACTCCGCCTCGGTCAGGGAGGACATCACGAGAAGGGGATGGACCATGTTGTGGAGCGGAACGCGGTGCGCCACCCTATCACTGGGTTTCAGGTGTTTCACGATGGTCCTCACCCTCCCGCTGATCCCACCCACGTTTACTGGCCTCTTCTTGAGGGCACGCTCAAAGCTCAGGCACTGGCTGTGTCCCAGGGGGCCATTGGCAAATCCCGTGACCACGACGACAAAGGTCCACGGTCTTCCTCCCTTCCTTTTCGTGTGCCTCGCCCCACCGCTTATCTCTCCGTTGTGCTGCCTATGCCTCCTCCTTGGATTGTTCGTGCTTCCGGTGTACGGAGGGACCTTTCTCGGACTCGCGGCCCTCAGCACGTACACGTACCACGCAGAGTCCTCTGCTACGCTGCGGCTCATTCACATGATCGCCTTCCCCCGCTGCTGCATATATGTCCCACATGGAGCGATTCCAAACGAACGTTCGTCTCTGTTAGGGATCAGTGATTGGGAATGGGAGAGAGAGAGAGAGCAGCCACGTGCACACGTCCCTCCTATCCATACACACACACACCTTTGACCCGGTCATCTTTCATCACGGGATTTGGATATCGATAGCGATGTCAGCAACCGGCACCGTAGTGATGACAAAAGAGGATTCAAAGGAGGAGGATGGATCCGGGGCGAGCGAGGTGTCCATGGATCCTGGATCCCTGAGGATGCCCGGAGAGGATGAGGGGGTAGAGGCATCAAACGATGGGGAAGACTCGGGGCCGATGGTGGTGATGGTGGAGGAGGACCCGGAGGTCCAAGGGACTCCCGGAGGCTCTTTGAGGGAGAGCGGATCGGACGAGGAGGATGAGGAGGAGGAGGAGGAGGAAGATGACTACGAGATGATGAACGGAGAGGCCGACAAGAACAAGGATGGTGGAGCGGGAAAGAAGAAGGCGAGGAGGAGCGTCAAGCCGTACGATCCCGCGAGGAGGAGACGAGGAGACGCATCTCGGTCCCTTCCAATCAGGGATAGCCACTTGGCCAAGCAGCGCATGCGCAGGGAGAAGAAACTTTTGGCGTCCGGTGGGTCGGGAAGCAGGAAGAAGAAGGTGAAGCTCAGTGCGTCCACCAGGGCCAAGCAGGACGCCTACTGGTACGGGAAGAACAACGGCCTGCTCATCCCGACGGCCAACATCGAGAGGTTCGCGCACTCCCAGATTGACAGGATTGCCCCCATGCTGGAGGAGGAGCGCCGCAGGGTCGCTAAGAGGCTCGAGGCGCAGGGCCTTCCCGTTCCAAAGAACCTCAGCAGGGATCTCCGCGAAGTCGACTGGAGGCTATCCGGGAACGCCCGCCAACTCCTCAGGGGTGCCATACAGGCAGACATCGATAAGAAGACCAGCGTTGCGAGCCGCCTCCGAAAGCATAGGGGAAGGGTTACCGTGGAGATGAGCGATATCGTCCTGGCAGATGAGCTCCTCAACCTTGTGTAGCTCACCGATATGCGTGTGGCACTGGACGAGGAGAAGGTGATGCCGCGGAGCAAGGTGCACGAGAGAGAGAGAGAGAGTAAAAAAAAAGAGTCAAACAAGAGCACAAAAATTTTAATTTCCCTCGTCCTTACTGGTTCTTCTTCTTCTTCTTCTTCTCCCCACCGGTACACGCTGTGTCCAGGACACTCGCCAGAAACCAGGAGCTCTGCAGGTTAATGGCCGATATCACCACAGCCACGATCAGCAGGACCATCACGTGAATTCCCCCCTGGTAGACCGACACGTCCGCGACCTCCTGGTCTCTCTGTCCCATGTTGACAACGTGTACGATTGAGAGCGCGGTCGAGATCAGCAGCATGAACAAGACGGCCGCGGCGAGGCTCCGGCTGTTTCCTGCCAGCTTAAGAAGGCCCTCTGCATTCACCCTCCCGTCGTTGAGCCTGACCAGCTCGCTCTTGATGACCCATCCCTCCCTGTTCGGATCCTCGGTCTTCGTCGTCTTCTTGATGTCGCCCTTCGCTACTCTGGGATTCCCTTGAACCTCTTCCTCCCTGCCGTCAGCCACTTTCTCGGGTTCCATCTATCTCCCCGGTGTGTGTGTAAGGTCCAATCAACAAGTGTCCCGTATTTGCACTTTGACCCTTTGTCTCTCTTCCAAACTTTGAGCGGTGGAGTGTGAAAGAAGGGAAGAAGAAAATGAGCGTGTGGCTGCTCGGCGGCCTCAGCCTCGTGGCCCTGTGCTGCTTCCCCCTCTACGGCATGGAGATGGAAAAGTTCCAGATCCACTACGTCAAGTGCTACGAGATTTTTGTCGCCAACCAAGAGCTTCTCCTCAACAGCAACTACTGCGACAGGGGCCAGAGGGAGTTCACCTATAACGGCAAGGTCGACTGCGCCACGGCGAGGGAGGAGAACCGATGGGGACCGTCCTGGTGTGCCCTCTGCAAGTGGTGGGATAACTTTGTCTTCCACCGTGGGTTTGAGTGGATCAGGAAGTCATGGGCCGTGTATGGGTTCCTGCTGGTCGTTTCCGTCTTCTGGGTGAGGGCGTGGTGGACGCACCGCTCCGAGGTCGCAAAGCACACCATTACCGCTGCGGCATGGAGGGAGGCCTCCGCCAACATGAGGATCGCCAGCGGACCCTACATTGCTGGTGGAGGTGCAGGAGGACCACCAATGATGCTTGCTGCAGGTTCCCCTCTCACTCAAAGAGCCCTTCGGGCGGAGTGCTCTTCGAGTCGAGGGAGCTCCAGCATGCCCCAGATGATCAGGGGATACCTCCGGGCACCGAACGGTGGATTTGTCTACGTGGACAACACTCCGGGGTACTACATGGAGGGAGATGTGTAGTAAAAAAAAAAGAAAAGGATTCTACTTTTTTTTTACTCTTTCTCTTTTATATTCCCACACACAAAAAAAGATCCTCCAAGTGATTGGTGTAAAAAAAAAATATAAAATGTAATAGTGTCACAGGTCTCCCCATTTGGCGAGTCCACACACACCTTCCTTTCCTTTCCTTTCCTCCACACGGGACACGGATTAAAACAAAAAAAATGAGGGTGCGGGTGTTGGAAGCGATCCGCCGGACCCCCCACACCATCCCGCTCCTTTAGAACCCAAGGATGCCGAATGGAACCTTGACCATGCGCTCCATTTGACCGTTGCGTGATGCCTTGCTTCCCTCAGCAACGTTGGGTCCCCATGGGGACTTATTTCGCACAATGTTGCGATCGAACCCGTCGGATCTGGGGTTGTAGGATCCCTGGGCTCCTTGCCAGAAGACGCGGTTCTGGTTGGGGTTGTTGAGCCGGAAGAGGGGCTCGTCGATCTCGTCAGTGACGCGCGCCTGGTTGTACCAGTTCCAGATCCTGTTGTAGTAGGGAGCGGTGGTGTAGTGGAGCTTGCGGTTGGCCGGGTCGTCGGCATCAATCATGCCCTTGTCCATGTAGGAGTAGAAACGTCCGGAGATGTCCATGACCTTGCCGAACTTGCGCTCCTCGTAGGGGACGGCGGTGACCCAGATGTCAGCATTGTACTCTCCCTCCTCGGGATTGTACTGGGACCTATGGGTGTAGGGCTCGACGCCCATTCCCCCCAGGCAGCGGTTGGGGAAGATGTCGTAGGCTATAAAGACTTCCTTCTCGTTGTGGATCACGCTTTTGCCTGGGAGGGGGAAGGATAGTTAGAGAGAGAGCGAGGTGAAGAGAGAGAGAAACTCACCGTAATGGGTAAAGTTTCCGTAGTGCACCTTGAGGACGGCATCGTCGGAGAGCTGAAAGTCGCTGTGGCCGTAGTAGGTCCGCCCGGTGGTTTTTCCCCTCTTGCACTTGATGCCGAGGGCCATGTCGTACATGCCGTTCCTCCAGAGCAGGAAGCCGATGGGCACGGGGATGTTGTTCTGGGCGAATCCCATGAGGGTATCGGCGTGCCAGGGGGCGCCGTAGAGCAGGGCAGCCGCGAGCTTAGCCAGCCCGGGAGTGGCGCTCTTGCTCATGTGCTCGAGGTTGTAGGCCATCGTTCCGAAGCGGAGCTCCACCGGCTGCATACCGATCTGCCCACCTGCCCTGGGGACCCACCCGCGCCTCGCCTGCATGGCATCCACGTCCATTCCGGCCATGGCACCGACGGGGTCCGCGTGGTAGTCGGTCAGGGGGGCGAAGGGGTCGTCGACGGGTGTGGCGGCCCGTCCAACGTTGTCGAATCCTGCACCCGTGTTGACGTTCCTCTGCTGGGCGGCGTGAAGTCCCCTGAAGATGGGCATGTCCTTGAGGCGGGCAAAGTCCCCAATAATGGTGGTGTTGGGTCCCTGCATTACACCGCCTTGGAACGTCACGGTGGGGTTTCCGTCACCGGGCTGGGTCAGGTCGAAGCGCGACGCCAGGACCCACCCTTTGTCCATGGCAGAGCCATCGGTGAAGTCCGGATTGTCGGGGTACACGGCGAGAATGGAGAGGGTTCCAGCGCGGCCGACGCGTCCCAGCTGACCGCCACCCGGTCGCCTGTCCAGGAGGTCCTGTTGCCTCGCTGCGGCACTCCTGTAGCTCCTGTCGATCTCATCTAGCCACTGTCTGAGATCACCGGCGTTGTTGGCCCGGGTGAGGGGGACGTTGTCGAGCAGGAGTTGACGGAGCTCTGCATAGATCTCCGGCGTTATTCCCGTGAGATCGCCACCTAAGGTGATGCGTCCGCGGATCACAACCAGGGCAGCGGTTTGGGTAGGAGTGAAGTTGCGTCCCCTAATCACCGCTGCCTGGGCGTTGTTGGTATCATCCAGGAAGCCCGCCATGAGGAACGCCAGGGCATCTCTGAGCGGTCCGCTGGCATCCCCCGCTACCGCCACATTAGCCCCGTCGGTCACGGAAAAGACGGGCACGGCCGAGTGGTTGAGGAGGTTCTCGTAGAGGACGGTGGCCGGCTCGGGTTGTGCGCCACCTTGAGGGGTGGGGAGGCCGTTGGATGGGTCCAGAAAGATGTTCCTCCTGTTTCCGGTGTGGCCTCCGAGCCTCCTGGCGACCTCCCTGATAGCGGTGACAAACTCGAGGATGGTATTTCCCGTGTCACCGGGGGCGTTCCCCGGGATGTTAGCGATCTGGATCAGTGCGCTCCAGGTGGTCCTCCCGGCCATGTTGGCGTCATCAATATTTCCCGCGGTGATGTCGGCGAGGTCGGCGGGGAGCGGGAGGCCGTTCCAGAGGTGCACGAGCTGGAGTCCCTTCTGGATGGTATCCATAAAGGAACTTCTCTCATCCTTGTTGGGAAAGGCAACGGCGGCGATGGATCTCCCGACGTTCCCGGCGCTGTTGACGCTCAAAAAGTCCTTGTCAATGTCACCCATGTACTCGATGGGCATAAAGACGTCGGCTCCGGTGGTGGAGTCGGGAACGTTGCGGAGGAAGAAGACCTGGCTGAGGTCGCGGGCGTCCTGGGCGTTGCGGTTCATCGGAGGCATAATGGGGGCCCCGTCCTCGTTGAAGAGCATGCAGTTCTCGATGCAGTACATGAGGTCGATGGTGTGGCCGGTGTCGTTGTCCTCGTCGTAGATCCTCCTGCTCCGGATGCACGACTTGTATCCTCCCTTGATGTACTCGCAGTCGGTGATGTCCTCGACCATGGTGTTGAACTCTCCGATGCTGCTGACCTGATGAGAGAGAGTGAGTGAGTGAGAGTGAGAGTAAGAGATAGAGAGAGAACTCACCCTGGTCATGAGATCGATGGGCCCGGTGCGATCAATGTGGTAGGTCCGCGTGAGAAACACCTTGTTGCGCTTAAACACGGCGTATGGCTCGACAATGTTGTGGATCCTCTTGTTGGGGGCGTTGGCCTCGTGCGGCCTGCCCGCCCCTGCAATGTCGTTGACCCTACGGGGACCCTCGTCACCCGCCAGGTACTGGTAGACCTTCTCGGCTGGGACGAGTCTGAGGTACATGGCGGGCTTGGGCGGCATGAGCCATGTGTCTGCCTCCGACCTTTGAGAGATGGTTAGAGGAGGAGGAGGGGAGAGAAAGAGACATAATGAAGGGGGGGGGGGGGCAGGAACCTGTAGCGGTTCATCCACTCGACGATCTGGGCGTCCAGCTTCTCGAAACCAAACTCGGTCTTGACGGTGATGGCCCACATAAAGTTCTGGCGCTCGAGGAGCTCCTTCAGGGTGGACTTGCGAAAGTAGCCGTGCTTCTCCTCCCATGACTTGTTATAGTTGTGGCAGGTCAGGTAGGCGTAGATGACACCGAACGCGGTGGTCTCCTTGACGGCGCGGGCAATCTGGGCAAGGGTAAGGTAGTAGTTGGCCCTTCCCTGGGGAGTGCTCATGAAGCCATGCTCAAAGATGGCAGCGAGGCCGCGGCGAAGGAAGGACTCGGTCCTGCTCTCGCGGTGGCTCGACACCAGCCTGGAGACGCCCTGCTCGGGGACGATTCCTGACAGAGGTAAGGAGAGAGAGAGAGATAGAGAGAGAGGGAAGGCTAACCGGTAAAGTGCTCATTGAACTCCCACTTGTCCCACTGCACCGACACCTGATCTGTAAACTCGTACGGTAGGAGCTCCGACGTGTAGTAGTTCTCGTCGGTGTAGATGAGCTCATCAAGGGTCTGGGCTACCGTCAAGTTCTGGCCCACGTAGGCCTCCGGGAGGTTGTAGTTGTGGCGGTCATACTTGTCGTAGGAGGTGGTTTTCCACGGGGCGGTGGGTGAACCAAAGAAGGCAGCCCACGGGTTGTCGGCGGTCGAGTAGCTGTTGTTTCCAAAGGGGTCGTAGCGCTGGGTCGAATCGGTGGCAACAGACATGATTCGATCCGGATTTAGCGCAAAAAAAAAGCAAAGGGTGTTAACTAGAGGCTAGGGTTCCGTGTATAGCGCCAAGCAAGGTCAGAAGTGAGCCTAGGAAGCAGATTCTATAGCGCTGCGACTAACAATCACTCAATTCAAGCGCCTTTCTCCTCTTCAAAGATACTGGGAGGACACCAATGTGGTATCATATACAATGTTTAATTTGTTTCTGATTCCCTTCTTTTTACGCAGAGAGAGAGAGTACCATCCTCTCTCTCTCCTCTCCCTAGCTGCCACCTTACGTAGGGTTGTGCGTGGGGGACGCGGAATCACTTTGCCGTCTTTGCCTTCTTCTTCTTTCTTCTTCCCTTGCAGGGCTCCGCCGCTGTTGCCTTGATGGGATGGTCCGTCTTCTTCTTCTTCCTTCTCTTCCTTCCTCCGGAAACGAGCTCCTGGATGCGCATGCTCTTGGCCTGCTGCGTGGGGTTGACGTTGATTATCTCCCCCTTACACCTCTCGAGGAGGTTCCTGTGGAACTGGTCACCCTTCCTCGTAAAGTCAATTACGACCTCCCTGAGGACCTCCACGACGCGGAACCCATCCTTCTGCACCGCGGCCATGAGCTGCAGCCTCTTCTTCACCGACTTATCCCTGGGGCTCTCCTCCGCAATTACCCTGGCACGCTCCCTGATGTATTCCATGGTCTCCTGGAAGTTGTCTATGGTGCACTCAACGGCTTTTTGCGACTTTGACTTCATTCTCTCTCTCTCCCGTGTGTGCGTGGACAAAGGGAGGGATGAGAGTTCGAGGAGGAGGAGGATATGAATTTGTGCACGACACTCCACGACACACATCAAAAACCATCGAGAATCGGCCCTTCCTATCCTCCGTTATCCCCCCCCCTTTTTTTGACATGATACGAGGACGATAGACACCACACACCAGAACCACGGCAAGCAGAGGAGGGGTGTCATGTCGGATGGCGGTAGTGACGTATCAGTGAAATATGCAGTATGGGATGATGCAATGCCGCACTGGAACGAGGATGATGATTATTATGGAGGAGACGCGAGGCTGTTGGACGACATTGGGGATGATCTCTCCCAGACCACCCCATCGGTCCAGCAGAATCCACCAGAGGGGTCTGGTGGTGATGGTAAGATGATCAACGGGGAGGTTGGGTCAAGTCCAAAGGGAAAGGACGAGGATTCCGACGAGGAACCCCCTGCGTTCGACGCGGTGGAGAGCCTGTTTGACAATGTCGACGACGAAGGACTCGCAGGAATGGACCTGGACGACGATGAGGACGGAGGTGGCGACCTGGAGTTTGAGGGATCATCATCATCCTCCAGCGACGAGGACCCACCGCCGCCCTCCATGCCTCCACCGGAGAATCCCATCAAGAGGGCGCTGGCGGCGGACACCGAGCTAGAGAGGATCATGGGACTCGCGGAGGTGATGGCGCCCGTTCATGAACCGGAGGTCCAAGGGACACTCAAAGATTCCTTCGGTCCAGGTCCAAGGGACTCCAAGAGGGACTCCTCCGCGATGAGTCCTTTGGACCAGAGGCGGAGTGCTCTTCGAGGCGAGTCGCGGGAGCCCGCCCCACCGAAGGTGCCTCTGGAACCGGAGGTGCCCCTGGAACCAATGATACCTACGCCCCACTGGAAGAAACCCCAGAAGCTCAAGCAACTCAAGGCCCTGTTCGAGGAGAAGGCACATCTGGTTCCAGTGTCACCTTCGGTTCCAGTGTCACCTTCGTCTCCAGAGACACCTTCGGTGCGCGCGGCAAAGAGGAGAAAGTCCTCGTCCAGGGGAAGCAGGGTGCACCAGAACCACGATCCCGAGAACCCCCTGTTCCCGCACGTGACCGACATCGGAAGGCTCAGCGGCTACGTCAAGGCTATGGCGTACAGGTTGTTGATGACGGGGAGGCTGGATAGCACCCTGACGGAGGAGCAGAGGAGCCACGCCGACCCAAAGTCGCTCACCGATGCTCAGATATTCTACACGCGGTGCAAGAAATTCTCTCTCCAGATACTGGCCGCCTTTCGTGAAATGTGCGCCCGAAACTCGGTAATGACCAGGATACTGGAGGCCCTTCCCGCGTGCAAGCTCATCATATCCAAGACCGGGAGGCGACTGAACGAGGATGAGAGCGCCATGTGCGTCTGGACGTGCACGAGGATAGTGGAGGCTAAGCATGTGTGCCCTGTGGCGCTCGTCCCCCTTCCACCCTCTATGGTGGCGCTCCCTTCCTTCCTTTCCTCCATGGCGGACGGGCAGGTGCAAGGGATCATGTTCCACGTATCCACGCAGTACGTCAACATCCTGAAAAACATCCACACGGTGGTGTTCTTCCTGGACTTTCTCAACGATGGGATCGTGACCGCCATGCAGAAGGTGCGGGACGAGCAGGATCCGGAGGCGAGCGTCTTCTTTACGGAGAGAGACTGGTGGATGAAGATGTTCAACATCGTTCCGGAGGGTCAGCCACAGCCCTCCAAGAGCGTCATGCATCCATTCACGAGGCTGACCACCGACTACGGGGAGAGACTCAGGGCCTGCTCGCTGGCGCTCCAGGAGGTACTGCGCGGAGAGCACTTTCTCGTTGCGGTGTTGGATGTTTAATTGTTGTTTTGTTGTTTGTATGGCGTGGTTGGCGTGGGGAGAATGAAAGGAGAATTGGTTCTGTGCCTGTCAATCTCTCTCTCTCTCTCTCTTCTGGGATATGGAACAAAAAAAGGATACATTATTTTTCTTTCTCACATTGTATACAACCACACATCAAGGCGCTCCTCCGTGCTCAGCTTCCCATGCCCTCCTCTCCTCCTCCATGGCCTGCTTCATCGCACGCTCCTTCTCCATCTGTTGTAGATACTTCTGCCTCATGTACCACTCCTGCTTCTTCTTCGTCTCCTCGCTCCTCAGCCTTGCGCGATACGCGTGGGCCGCTCCGTTGTCTGCGGGCCAGGTGTCGTCGTCCCGCTCCCGCTCGGCGAACCACGGACTATGCTGTGACTCCCTCACGTCGAGCTCGATGACGCTTGGGCGATTCTCTCCCTGCATGGCATTCCTGGGGTGCACCCTGGGGTACGGATCCATGTCCGTCACCACCATCGTCTCTGGACTCTCCCACCACGGGTGTCCCCTTGCCTTGTACTGTAACTCAGGTGGCCATCCAGCCATCTCTCTACCTACTGTGTTTCTGTTGAAGCAGTGCTGGGGCACAAAGTAATAGGTTGGTTCGGCAGAATCGACAAATGTAAATAGGGCTGCTCAGGTCGACTCGAAGAGGAAGAAAGAGAGAGTACATGGAAAAAAACAAGCTTTTCAGTTCTTCCCTATGAGCTCCATTGAGTTCCTCCTGGACCCTGCCCTGGAACCCTTCCTGGATCCTGCCCTGGAACCCTTCCTGGACCATACCCCGGACCCCTTCCTGCACCCTGCCCTGGATCATTCC
>SDBV01008607.1_pt1 | contig 13723 bp, 14 predicted proteins | sample 2277081 | NCBI WGS metagenome assembly SDBV01 (sample SAMN10402039, study PRJNA504765) | marine sediment metagenome | isolation source: marine sediment core GS10_PC15, 223 cmbsf | place: Arctic Ocean: Southern Knipovich Ridge | collected 2010 | reverse complement strand
GCAGGGTTAAATCTGTTTTGGGAAAAATCCTCCTCAAATCCGAATCTTGCTGATTATGGTCAAATTGATTTTTGCGCAATGGTTCCTTTACAGGTTTATAATTCTATAACTAATAATGATGCCTTTAATAATATCCGTAACCTGATAATTGGAGGAGCTGAAATTCGCAGTGATCTTTTGGCATTGTTCAGCAATATGCACAATAATATATACGAAACTTTTGGAATGGCCGAAACCTGCTCACACATTGCTTTACGTAAAATAAGTGGAAAAAATCCGGATAAATACTTCAAAATACTGCCGGGGGTTACAATTTCAATTGACAAACGGTCCTGCCTTGTAATTAATACTTCCTATCTGGATTATGAAATTATAACTAACGATATCGTCGGATTAATTGACAATAAACATTTTATCTGGAAGGGAAGAATTGACAACCTTATCAATTCCGGAGGAATTAAAATTATTCCGGAAGAGCTGGAAGCCTCAATTACAAAAATCATCGATTTGAAATGTGCTGTTCTTGGAGTAAAAGATGAAAAACTCGGGCAGAAAATTGTACTGATAGTTGAATCAGAAAAAGAAGTCTATAAAGATAAGCTGTTATTAGATATGAAAGAAAATCTCAAGGCATACCAGGTTCCCCGTAAAATATTTATTGTTGATAAAATCCCCCGTACGAACTCTTTTAAAATTGACCGTTCGAAATTAGAAGGTTTGATTAACAACTAATCTATTTAAGGGCTTCTTTCATTGTTTTGAGCAGTTCGATCATAGAATAGGGTTTCTTTAGAAAGTTAAAACCTCTTTCGAGGATAACCGGCCACTGTGATTTATCATCCATATAGCCGCTGCTTAGCAATACTTTTATTTCCGGCTTCTTTACAAGGAGCCGGTCAACCAGTTTGATACCGTCTATACCGGGCAGGACCACATCACTGAAAACTATGTGAAGCTGTCCCTTTCCCTGTCAAAAAGATCGAGAGCATCTTCCCCTTTTCAGCTTCATATACATCATAGCCGTTTTGAGAGAGTATCTGGCGCAATTTACCCGGATCAACCGTGATATCTCCGGGGAGATCAGGTGAAAGCATTATATCGAACTTATGCCCCTTCTCTATGATTTTTATGGATATTAATGATTCCAGTTCACGAAGAAGTTGTTCCAAATTTATATTCGAATCTTCCCTCACCATGTGGCCGGCTTCTATTTTTGAAATGTCCAGCACATTATTAATAAGATTCAAAAGATTTTCTCCGCTGTTGAAAATAATGTTTAGCTTCTTTCTTTGATCTGAGTTTGTATCAGGGGCTTTTCTAATCAAATTGGTAAATCCAAGAATTGCATTAAGAGGAGTACGTAATTCATGGCTCATGTTGGCCAGGAAGATACTTTTCGCCTTATTGGCCACTTCGGCCTGTTCTTTTGCTATTGTAGCCAGTTTTCCCGATCGATGCATCGCTCCGCTCATGAGGGATATCAACGGCATTTACTGCGTGAGCAACTTCAGCAAGACGGAATCGCTCAACCAGGAAACCGGCGCCGAGACAGGCATAGTGGCCAGGTCGTCTGCGAGACGACCCCCCTATTCAGACCTGATGAGGAGGTCGAGGTTCGCTTGAACCGCATCTGTTCTGCTGTTCAAGCGAAGGAGGAAAACTATCATACCGGTACCGACACTTTGCTTGTTCTTGAACAGCCTGCCGCTTATCTGCGGGAGCATAACCTGCACGCGAGAGTTGTCAATGTGCTTCATGAGCGATCGTCAAATTACGAGAGAATCTATGTGATCTATGGGTCGGTTGTGCAGCAGGTTAAGTAGGGCACGATAGGCGTGGCCAAAGGGAGAATGTATGCCAAACCAAATCATCCGTGACGAGTTTATCAATATAATAAAGTCGGCGCTGACAAGGGCGAAAAATGTAAGTCAGATCGATCATGCTGGATTGAGAGGGAAGGCACGGGAGATATTTGCGGCGGACATGTTACGCCCCATTCTTCCCCCTTATGTCGAGCTTGGTACTGGAAAAATAACTGACTCAAATGGAGTCGTTTCAGCCGAAACTGATGTAATTGTATATAGTCGCCAGACCTTGCCCCCGCTTGTATTCGAAGCCAATTTTGGTTTATATCCGGCAGATGCTGCTATATATGCGATTGAAATCAAGAGCAAATTGACTGCGGATGACGTTCGGAGCACGATCGAGAAATTTACTCGCCTAAGAGACCTTCAATATCTGTCTTCGGAATACAATGAAATAGGTCAGGCTGTCGGGTCTGATTGCCTTCCGGTCATACCATGTTTGTTTGCATTTGACACCGATCTAACAACTGGGGGGAAAGAGGAGTTAGATAGATATCGAGAGCATGACGCCGAAGCAGACACCAACCCTGTGTTGCGCGTGTTTTGCGTAGCAGGCAAAGGCTATTGGTGGTTCCAACCACACGAGCCAAAAGAAAAATGGATCAAGCATTTACCCACCGATGATCATGAAGAAGTTGTGGAGTTTATTGGGGGAATTGCCAACACGATACCCGACCGAGTCTTGCTCAAAGGCCGACCTCGTTTTGGCCAGTATCTGATTAGGCCGAGAGAGTTTGAAAAACGATAATTATGTAACAAATCGCTTTGCTAGATACCCACCAGTCGACCTCTTTGAGCGGGCGAGCTCTGAGGTTAGGTTGAAAAATGTGGAATAACGATCCGCTCCCAAAAATGGTGCGCCGCGAATATGCGGATAGCATAAAGGAGGGAATGTGGAAGCACTTTGGTTCCTGATCGCAATTGCCTCCATTGGTTTAATTGCGTGGGGAATTGATTTATTTATGCATCGGGAACCACTAGCTGCTGATGAACTAGTTCAGCTTGCTGAGAAACGACAGCGTAACGCGGCTCTTTCCGAGTACAGTTTTAGCATGTTGTCACATCTAGCTAGCCCTTCCGAGAAAAAGGCAATGAAAGCCCGAGGGGAGTTTGTAAAGTGCGATCTCGAGTTCTTCGATGCTCCTGTAAGAGTTGCTGGTCTGCTGAAGTACAAAAAACATGAATGGATCGTAATAGCACTGATTTCTGCTAAGAAAGTTGGTTACTTGTGGTGGAATAAGGGGCCGGACGGGACACAGGTTTACTCGCTTATTGATCATCAAACACTAAAGTCAGTAATCGAAACTCTCCAGATTGATTCTATTGCCATTCTCCACAACCACCCTAATCCAAACCCATCCCGCTACACAACAAGCCAACCTAGCGAGAGAGACCTACAGACTGCCGAGAAAGAGCAGGAGGCTTTGGGAGCGATAGGCATAAGCGTGCTCCATTTCGTCTGCGAGCGGGGGATGCCATATCTTTATTACGCTGGCTTTACACCTACTTTGGTCCCGATAGCGCCGATATTATCTGAGATTGATCTGGCAAATGGGGTCAGCATCTTGGGCAACTACTCCTTGCGCAAGGAGCTGAAAAGAAAGACACTGGCGGAGCAAATCGCTGGAGGCTTGAGTTGCGAGAGATCACCGGAGCTTGATACGATCGTGTTTAAATGATAGTAATAATCTAACAAATCGCTTTGCTAGATGTCTCTTTCCTGAGCACCGTGGACAGCGATGGGAGTGGGGCGAAAAGAATAACAGGTGGACATGAGAATTGAACAAGGATCAAACAAGATTAGCGTCGTATCGATAAGCTCCAGCCAACAAGATGAACTCGAGCAACTAACGCATAGTTTTAGTACGCCGAATGGATATAGGTGGCTCTCCCCCGGAAGTTATCCCTCCGTAATCCCGGGCGGCCTGCAGGATAAGCTAACAGCCGCATTGCTCATGTGGGAGCGCACAAGCAGTGGCTGTACTGTGATCGTATGCAATGGCTTGCGAGTCGACCAACAAGCGAACGCTCTCGATCAGGAACCATTTGGTGTTGCTGTTCGGGCATCAGGCGCCAGCACTAGCGGGATTTTTGCACATCATGGTACATGGCAGGACAGAACTATCCCTATTACAGCTGAGATAAGGAGTATTCTCGAATCGACGAGCTTAGGAAAGCACTTTCCACTCGGCGAAGCTCCACCTAACTCATCAGGAGCACTTTCCGATTTAAGTGACACATCTCATGCAGGGGCATTTGATGCAGTGGTTCACGAGATTCTCCGACCAGGGTCATAGTGACACACACTGTTTTCTAATAGATATATAATGACCTAATATGGAACGTATTCAGTCTATAAATCCGGAACGTATTGCTTGGTGTTCTGCAGACTTTGGCATAACACCTGGTGAACTTGCGTCTGAATTGGGTATCGCGACGACCAGTATGGAGCGTGTCATGGCAGGTCAAGATGGCTTGACCTTCATCCAGCTTCGGAAGATCGCCGATTATTTTGGTCGAGGGGTCCTATTTTTTTTGGAAGCTGGATCAGTCGATGAGGCGCAGGTGCATTCACCGCAGTTTCGCACTCTTGCCAATCAAAAGCCGGAGTTGTCTGCTAGGTTTAAAGCACTAATCGAGAGGGTCGAAAAGCAGCGAGCGGTGTATCTAAGCTTGCGCGAAGACCTGGGTGATACTGATCGGCCATGGTTCAGCCCTCCGAACCTACCAAGTCAAGATTCGCGCAGAGCAGCGCAAATTGCCCGTGAGTGGCTTGGTCTGGGAGACCAGAATAGCTTCGACACATATCGCGCGGCAACAGAGGCTCGGGGCATTCTGGTGTTTCGCAGCAACGGCTACAATGGGAAGTGGCAGATTGCCAAGGAAGACCCCATTCTCGGCTTCACACTTTACGATCCGACCTGCCCGGTGATAGTCATTAAGAAACAGCTTTGGGAGTCACGGCAATCTTTCACGCTTATGCATGAATTAGGTCATCTATTGCTGTACCAAGCTAGTTCTATTGATGACGAGAACGATTTGCTGTCTCGTCAAGGCCGGGAGCGCGAAGCAAACGCCTTCGCCGGGCATCTACTTGTACCTGATGCTTTTCTTGCACATATTAGTGACGAAGAGCGTCCCAGCGAGGTCTCTCAGTACGACCAGTGGCTAGAACAGCAGCGCCGAGAGTGGGGCGTAAGCGGCGAAGTGATTTTACGTAGGTTGTTGGATGCCGGCCGACTGTCTCAAAATCAATATGCTGCTTATCGAGAATGGCATGCGCAGCCAGCTCCCCAACAAACAGCTGGAGGTAACAGAAGTTACCGCTATCGGGAACCCAAGCATGTTTTTGGGGACACCTTTGTTCAAACCGTTCTGGAAGCACTGAATACCGATCGCGTCACACTCGCTAAAGCGAGCGGCTATCTTGATGGTTTAAAAATAAGAGATGTGCACCGGTTGGAGCGTTTCTATGCAGGTCTTTGATGCATCATCTATGATCAACGCATGGGACAAGTATCCAATTCTTCAATTTCCAGGCCTTTGGGAGTGGATATCGGTTCAGATTAGGGAAAAGAAACTGGTGATGTCGCGTGTCGCATACACGGAAGTCGCAGACATGGCTCCAGATTGCGGAAAATGGCTCAAAACTAACGCTCTTGAGATACTTGGGATTAGCGATGTGGTTATTCAAGGCGCCATGCGCATAAAAGGATTGCTTAGTATTGCAAATGACAACTACCACGCCAAAGGTGTCGGGGAAAACGATATCCTTATTATCGCCACTGCTCGCGCCTATGGATATGAGCTGATCTCCGACGAGGAGCGGCAACCTATTCTACCAACGGAGATTCGCAGGCGGAAAATCCCGGCAGTCTGCAACATGGATGAAGTTGCTGTTCGCTGCATCAGTTTCATTGAACACATTAAACGTTCTGGTGAGATCTTTCGCTGACGAATTCAACTGTTCCGAAAATAGCAGCCTCCAGTTCGGTTGCAGCCGCTGACTCGGATTCTGGCAACAGGTGTCCATAGGTGTCAGCCGTTACCTGTATACTGCTGTGGCCCATCTGACGCTGGATGACCTTAAGGGGCACATTGCGGCTAATGAGAATGGCGGCATAAGAATGACGCAGATCGTGCAATCTCACTCGCCTGAGACCTGCCCGGCTAAGAGTCGGCCAGAATATGCGTCGCAGTAGGTTTGTCCCATCAATTGGTGTGCCAGCTTCGCTAGGGAAGATCAGCCCCATAGGATTCTCTGGCCCATCCACGATCTGTTTAGTCTGATGTTCGCGCAAGGTATCAATCAAGGTGTCTGAGATCGAGATACGCCTCCGAGAATGCCCCGTCTTAAGGTCGACAAGTCGACCTTTATAGGCTTGCTTCTTCAGACTGATCGTCTTGGCGACAAAATCAACATCGGACCATCTCAGGGCCAAAAGCTCACCTCGTCTCATACCTGTCATGCAAGCGCAAAGCATAAGTGCATAATGGCGTTGGTCAGTCGCTGCCAGTAGTCGCTTAATCTCGTCGGGGTTGAGGAAATCCATCTCTGAATAGGGGATCGGTGGTTTTTTAATATCGCTAGCCGGATTTGCAGCTGCATAGTGCCACCGTACCGCAATCTTAAGGACGCTCTTGAGCGTTGTGAGAATATGTCCGATTGTCCTGGGTGAGATCTGACCCTCCAGATCTGCCTTAAATAAATCGATTGTCTCAGTCGAGATCGCCCGGACCTGCAGGTGGCCGAATCGAGGCCTTAGATAGTTTTTTATGTGTCCGCGATAGCTGATGTAGGTCAGTGGTTTGATGTCACCCTTGGACTTTTTAAGCCATTTATCGCAGAGGTCTCTGAACAGAATCTCCTTCGGTGGCTGGTATGTCCCTTTGTCAATGTCACCACAGATGACAATTAGTGCACGCTCGGCTTCTCGTTTTGTGACAAACGTCTTTTGTCGCTGACGACCGTCAGGTTCGCGCCATCTGACCGCCCATCGGCCGCCTCTTTTCTTAACCGAGCCCTTCATTTTGTTTGACCTGTTTTACGTGCTTTGGCCTTAGCGGCTCGTCTTCGCTTCTTCTCTCTGTCGTAGCATTCGTCATGACGTTTCTTATCGCTTCGCTGGCCAGTCGTATCCATCCAGCCCTTGCAGATCGCGCAGCGGACGAATTGCTTGTCAGAGAACGCGCTGTACAGCTGGAGCCACAGGCAAGCACGAAGATTGTCTGGTGATACATACGGCACGAGTTGCATGTTTTCATCAAAAATCAGGCATGGTGATGTCTCGCCGTAAATGTTGCTGTTTATTAACCTAGACAGCCACAATCGTGCTGGTTGCGTGACCTCGCCTGGTTCGAAGCTCTGGAATATTTCGCTCGATCGCCTAACCGACGCGATTTCTCCTTTTATCGGCGCATCTATGGGGATGGCTTTTATACCTAGGCCCGGGCGCGTGTTTATGATCGTGCTGTGTCTTAGATCAAAAGATACACGCGATCCATCACCGCTCCAGACGATGTGTTTCCCTAGCGTTTTTAGTGCCGCCTGTTTCCGTTTCTCGGCTCTCTTAGATTCAGAATCTTTTAGATATCCAAATATCATTACAGCACAAGCCATCGTGTATATCTCCCGTTGCCACGTCTTCAGGAGCTCACCGAATTGAGGTATCCCTCTTGCGCCAGTGGTACTCTCAATTCCCAGACGACCATACTCATTAGCAAAATTGACAATTGAATCCTCGCTGCCATCTAGTTCTGCAAATTTCGTAAAGAGAAGGGGCTCGGTGACAAGTGGTTCATAGGTGCGACGTCGAGTATTGCCAGGCGCTACACAGAGATATCTCGCTTTTTCATATCCCTTTTCATGCGGAAGCTTTGCGATTCCATCAAAAAAGCCGTAGCCCTTACCCTTTCTGACCACCCATTTGAACTGAAATATATCTAAGGCTTGTCTCTTTTTCGACTTTTTCAAATTGACCAGGATCCTCCCTAGTTTCTCGCCCCAGGATATCTTGAATACCCTAGGACCATAGTCTAACATAGGACTCTATTAAATGATCGTTTGTTTGTCAAGGATTTAAAAAACTGGAGGTACAAATGAGCAAGGGCAAAGGTCAAATTTTACTCTACCAGCTGGACATTCCTCAGCGGCGTATCGCTGAAACTGCTGAAGTCGACTCAGCATATGTTTGGCGGTGTTTAGCGGGTCGTCAAAGACCTAGTAAACGTCTGATTAGGGCGGCATTTAAGGTGACGGGGCTTCCGGCGAATGCATTATTTGAGCTTGGGAAATCTGATGTCTGAGAAACTACTTAGCGTAAGAGAGCTGGCAGAATGGCTAGGATTACCTGTCGGTTGGATTTATAAGCAGACATCGGCTCGCCCCCCAACCATACCGGTCATTAAGCTCGGAAAATATTGCAAATTTAGAAAATCCGAGATAGAAGCCTATTTAGACCGGCAGCACAGCCAAGGTGGGGGAGGTGAGCAAATATGAGTTCACCATTGTGCCCACTGCTTGCGGCCACTGGATACGGCGGATGCACAGAAGAAGGATGCGGTTGGTGGGATGAGGATAGTAGCTGTTGTGCAATTCAGACGATAGCGCGGTCACTTAGCGGCTAGGCAAAAAAAGTTGGAGGTGACCCTCGGACTATGTGACCGATTATTCCGACGAATGCACAGCTAGTTGAATGGGCTGCGCACAAATGTGCACAAGAAAAAGCCAAAGTGGTGAGCTTTGGCAGGACGCGGTGGTGAGCCGTCGTTACTGTTTTAATACCGCACGGGTCTCAAGAAATCAATCACTCACTGCAAGAGAAGTCTGAACAAAGGGACACATTGATATTAAGGAGTTTGGAGAACATGGAAAAGAAAAGGAAACCAAAGCATGAGAGCAACGAACGGCTAATATCTGCTCTTGATTATCTCGAGCGCGGCTGGAGCGTCATTCCGATTCACGGGATCGCAAATGGAAAATGTACATGCGGGGAAACAAAATGCAGCCGACCCGGGAAACATCCGATTGTGAATTGGGCCAAATACCAGAAGGTACGAGCAGACGCGGAGCAGATCAAGAGATGGTGGAAAAAACGGCCTGAAGCCGGAATCGGAATTGTGACAGGGGACATTTCTGGCATTGCCGTATTAGATATCGATGGCCCCGAAGGAACGCTTAGCCTTCAGAAGGCTGGAATTGAGATACCAGAGACTATCACAGTCGAGACCGGTGGTGGCGGATTTCACTACTATTCATCTACTAACGGCGCTGCGATTGCCAACAAGGTTGCTGTTTTAAAAAAAGTAGACATCCGGGGAAACGGAGGCTTCGTAGTCGCTCCTCCATCCGGTCATGTTTCGGGTGGTAGTTATCGATGGGCCAAGGACCGTGGTCCCGAAGAAGTCGGGCTGGCTCCATTCCTAGCAGGATTACTGAACTCACAGGTGACGAAGAGGACAGCCAGGACCGGCGCAATCGATTGGCGGGAGCCGATCCAAGAAGGGCAGCGCAATGCGGAGCTTGCACGCCGAGCGGGTTCATTGTTCGGTAAAGGGCTTGGTTCAAAGGATGTTCTCGAACAGATATTGCTGCTGAATGAGGCTCGTTGCAAGCCGCCTCTTGCTGACGCGGAGGTTATCAAAGTTGTCGAGAGCATCAGCGAGCGAGAGCAGCGCAAGGGCGGTCTGGATCATATAAATAGATTGCTCGAGGTGCCGGTGCAAATAGTCGAGATACTCAAAATGGTCAGCCGTGATCGCGAAGGCGAGTGGAGCATGGTCCTTGAGGACGGTGAGGTGATACATATAGGACCGACCTCAAAACTATTAAGTTTCGCTCATGTCCGAGCGCGGATCGCCGATGTGCTTCACCACAATATTGACGTGAAGAGAGGCCAGTGGAATGGAGTAGCACAAGCAATTTTGAAGTGCGCAGTTGTCCGTGAAGACGATGCACCTCAGGACGAGATGCGGGAATGGCTACTGGCGCTTCTAGTGAGAAATTATGAAGGGCGCATGGGACCGCGGAAAGCGGTTTTCCTTGCGTACGACATGAGTCAAGTGGAGCAACGTTGGGCTCTGGTCGACCACCTTCAAAACGGTAATCCAAGGGAGAGCGTTGTCGCTATGGATACCGACGGGCGTATTTATCTGCGGCTAAGCGCCGGGACGATGTGGGTTGCCCACATGCTTAAGCCGCGGTTTGACACAGCCAAGGATCTTGCTGTTCGCCTTCAGCAACTTCTGGGTTTTAAGTCAAAGGCGCTAGATATAGTCCACCAGGGAAGACGAGCACGAGTTAAGGCTCAGGTGTCCCCCACGGGTTTAGCAGGGGGGTTGGGGATAACCATCAGGCCATTTACCCCGAAGAAACTAGAGGCTGTGGAGGCAACGGAATGAACGGACATGAATATTTTTCAATTTCCCCTCTTTTTTATAAAGACTAATCTAAGTAGATCTTTTTCCAGTGGGACTGGCGGGTTTGGTGGGAGCAAAACACCTGAGCTATAGAAACTGCTCCCACCAGTATGGGAGTTCTGGAGGTGGACTGGTGGGGAAGCTGGAATATCGGGCCGGAAGGGTTTCCATATATGCCCACTGATTCACCAGGATAAGCGAGAAAAATTAATGGGAGGTTTTCAACGAATGGAACAGAAACAGTCGGGTTACAAGAATAGAACTAGAGCAGAACGTCAGATCCAGAGCACTGGGACATTGAGCGATGCTGAACAAGAAATGGAGGAAGAAGGCCAGGAACAAATCGATCAATGTGCAGTCGAAGAAAACACATGGAAAGCAGCGCATAAGATGGTGCAGTTTTGCAGCCTGAAACTCCGTCTTGGATTCGTATCTATCCAGTGGTATCAGCATACAGCCGGGCGCGGCGCAAAGACAAACGGATTCGCTCTAGTCCAGGATACAAATGTTATTTATTTACTGGCGGGACGATTGCCACAAGAGACAGCGCAAACGGCAGCTCATGAATGCTTTCACTTGGCCCAGTATCGGGCGGTAGGAGGCAGGGCCTATAAGGTCGGCCTTGATCTGGAGTGGGATGCAGAGATATTCGCGAACTGGGCTATTTGCCGGTGTGACTTCTCCTATTGTTGGGGTCGCTATCTCGCTGATGCAGCACACGGCATTGATGCAGATTTTGCCAAGGCAGTGCAACTTCGCGAGCGCTTGCGGGTGCTATCTAGGCAATGCGAGGTCAATAGCAAATCCGCAACGACGGTCAAGTTGGTGTCTCCGGCTCCGGAAATCGAAAGGCGCCAAGCTGCCCTCCAAGACGAATTATATATCGTGCTTGCTTCTCGGGAGGTTGAGCATGCGGAGTTCGGGCGGTTCCCCGGAGATATTGTCGAATTTGAATATGAAAAGTGGGGCCTTTATCCTCTGTTGATGTGGTTTGATGATGAATTATTCGACGCTGAAGAAGATCCCGCCTATAAGATGCTCAAATCATATGAGAATGAGGATGGCGAAGTACATGACGCTTATGGAGTACGCGAATTATTTGATCCGGCGGACGAGGCTGCAGAGAATGATGAGTGGCTCCGTACACTCATCGAGGAGCGCCAGTGATTTTTGAAGACCCAGAGCAAACCGAAAGTTTCAGATCTAATTAGGCAGCACAGGCCAATCGAGTTGCGCCGTGTTCTCCAATCCCGCGTTGCCATGCGGTGCCAGCTCTTCAATATATAATGAAAGATTTTTGTCAGTCGTTTTTTGTCATCAAGTCTTTTTGATAATCTCTCATTTCTGCAATTGAGGTCGTTAACATATCTAGGTCAGGTCTGCCGTTGTCCTTGAAATGATGGATTTGATTTCTAATAAAGGTATGAATGCTTACCTCATTTTCATGGTCTTTCCATGGAGAATCAGCAGGTTCATTCTTCTCACCTTGAAAATAGTCTATGTCAAATTTCTTGATGGTTTTATCATCTCCTTTTTGATACTTTAGTTCTTCGTAGAGCTCGTTGTGATATTCTTCGGTTGCTAAATCAAATGCCAGAAAATTTATTTCGCTTGCAGATATATATGGCAGAACTCTTTCTTTGACGGGCACAATTTTAACGGCATCTTTAGTTCTTGATAAAACGTCAGTTTTTATATTTACATTGTAGAAAAGCTGTTTGATTAGAAGTGGAGAATGTGTTGTTAGGATGACTTGAGATGTTTTTGAAAACTCAAGCAACAGCTTTACAAAACTTTCCTGCAATGATGGGTGTAAATGAAGTTCGGGTTCGTCAATCAATAAAATGAGTTGCTTGCCGCTTTGCTGTGATAAGCAAAAAGAATATAGCAAAGAAAATACCATTTCATATCCAGACCCCAGCATATCGAGCGGTATCTGTTGATTATTATCCTTTTTCTCTGCGAAAAAAGATTTGCCGAACGGTTGCCAATTATTTATCAAGTTTAGGGTAATTTTTGAGCCACTTATTTCTTCAAATTTATCGAATGCATCTTTTAGAAACTGATTTTCAGTAATCTCTTTGATAGCGTCTAACTTTCCACAGACATCTTCATTTTCTTTTCTTTTCTTGATATATTGGAAATCAAAATCTCCCATTAAGCGGTCAAATCTTGTCGGATTGTTTGTCCCCGAGCGCGTGTGATAAGTGCGGTTTCTACTTAGAAATAGAATGTCATTTTCATTGAATCTCTGTCCTTTAAGTGGGTTGTTAACGTTCACTCTAAGATCAGGACTACCATCCTTTGGCTTGGTTTCCCCGTCAGCTCGAATATATTTCTGATCTTTTACGACTACTGACGATAAATAGGACTTATTGTCTTTTGATCTAACACCTGCTTCAAAAGAAAAACCTTTTGACTTAAAAGAGCTTTTGGGCATTGTCCCGTCGACACTAAATATGTCACTGGCCAATACTTCAACATGAATCTTCTCATTCGGATCAAAAAAATCATTCAGAGAAACCTTGTCAGCTTTATAGGATAGAAGGGGTAAAGCGATAACATCTAGTAATGCGGTTTTGCCGCATCCATTCTCCCCGACAAAAGCTGTCAAACCACTGCCTTCGTTAGTGAAATCAGGAACATTTATATCATCTACATCAAATTGTTTATCTGCTGCAAATAACCTGTAGTTGCTTACAGTAACTCTTTTTATAAACATGGCATTACCCTCGCTTGATAAATTAACATTTCACCCTCACCGTACCGCTCAATCAGTTTTTGATAGTGAATAGTGTTCGCATAGCCTCAGTGAAAAGTTGCTCTTCCAGGATGTCCTGAGCCGCAGATAACGATACTGGGGGGACTGGCACTGCGGACAACGCGCAGCGGGAACGTCAACCCTTATATCCCTAGGGCACATGGTTAGCTTGCACGCGAAACAAACGGCTCACTGACAATTTGTCCTCTTTTAGCAAACATCCTTCTTTATTCTATAATAGCAAGCACTCGATTGACTAGTGCGAAGTACAAGCAATAACTTGAACTGGAGGGCTGGCCTTTCTTCAAACAGGTTTTTGCCGATTTTTGCGCGCAATTGTGCTCAATCAGGCTCTGGCTGGCGTAAGAAAAAATTAAGGAGCTTAAGGAGCAGACCAAATCAGTCTTGACAGTGAGCGGCTTGAGTATGGTCTGATATTGGCTAGTGGTAGGGTCGGGGCCATCAATGTGCTCCTTAAGCTCCTTTTCTTCCCCGGACTTTGTGCTCAATTGTGCTCAATTGGACTCGTGAGCTGCGAAATGGTGGAAATAATCGGTTATATAGTCCGAGTGTCATTTAGCTAAGTTCTTATGTTTGACAATTGCGGACAGCGTCTTTCGTAACCATCTCTTTTATCGGTGCTCACTAATCACTTATTCGATAACCAAAAGCCGATCTG
>SDBV01008606.1_pt1 | contig 13724 bp, 11 predicted proteins | sample 2277081 | NCBI WGS metagenome assembly SDBV01 (sample SAMN10402039, study PRJNA504765) | marine sediment metagenome | isolation source: marine sediment core GS10_PC15, 223 cmbsf | place: Arctic Ocean: Southern Knipovich Ridge | collected 2010 | reverse complement strand
ATTATGTACTGGATATCTGATTATTGCTTATTAAGTACAGAAACTGAAGTGCTTTCTATTCCTTTCTAATATAGTTTATTATCCTTATGTTGCTCTTTAATTTTGTGATTGATTTCACTCATTTTATTTTCAATCCCATTAGATATTCCTGATAATCCGTTATTGTATTCTTTAAGCAGGTCAAGGTTTTCTGAAATTTCCTTTTTTAAAGTTGCTATTTCTGTATAAACAGAATTGAACTCTTTAAGGTCGTTGGATTGTTTTTCGAGCTCATTTATTGCTTTATCCAGTTTTTCTAAATCCGCCATATATTTTGCTATTAATTGTTTTTAATCGGTCATGTTGAATTTTGATTATTGTTGCCATGGAGAAATCATCTTCCAGCTCTTTATGTACTTTCAATAGGAATCTGTAGTCACTGAAAGTCTTGTAAAGAGATTCAGATAAAAAACCTTTGTTTCTTTTAGTTAATTGCTTCCCAATTTTCAAGATTTGGTTAATGATGAAGTCAATTTGATTCTTTTCGAACTTCTGAATCTGATTAAGTGAACTTTCAAGACGATTCCTTCCATCAGCATTATCATAATCATCCAACCATAAGCGGATCATACCGCTTATTAGGTCTAATCCTGTATTGTACATGTAGCTTTCCAGAAAGCGACTCAGACTATCCCTCAGTGCCTCTCTTTGTCTAGTGGACAAGAATTTGTCAGTTACTAGATTCTTTTCAACCTGATAGAATACTTCAAACCACCTTTCATAATCTTTAGGATTCTCGGCAATATGTTGAAGTACAAAACTAGATTCATTGAATTTGAAGTAGTTTTCTAATTGAATTTTGAATCCTTCTTTAGTAATTTTTCCATCTGAAAACTTGCAACAGTTTTCATAGATATTCTTCAATGATTGTCTACGGTTATAGGCGAAATTATTGTAGGACCATTGTAACAGGATAAGGATATTCTTGTCAAATTCATTATATCCTTCAGGTGCATTTAGTATTTTCCTGTATGCAGCATACTTTGTTTCTTTATCAATGCTTTCAAAGGAGAATTCAGGATCGTATTTATTAATATTATTAAGTAATGAATTTTGAATAGAACTACTTGTATATTCTTTATAATCAACTCGAAATACGCCACCCCCAAAAAAGTTGTCAATTGTCCAATCTTCTATTATCCCTAGCTGACTAAGTCGATAAATTGCTTTCTCTGTTTTCGCTTTGTTGATACCAATTACTTTACCTTCAACAACTACATTATTTTCATTTGTTACGGAATATTTTTCATGAAGCTTTTTGATATTTTCAAATTCATCTTTGATTACATCTAAACCCAGCGAGAAAAGAAAGAAATTTGTATTTAAATCTCCATCTATCTTTCTTCTTATTTGATTCAATTTTGAAAGAGGTGTTCCCCTAATCCAACATTGATCTAAAAGCTCTTTTGAAACCGAAGATTTAGATAATAAGACATAACATTTTGCTTTCTTCTTCTTAAACTTTTTCTTATCTCGACCAGCCCGTCCACCTTCCTGGTACAATGCTTCCATTGAACCAGGAATTCCATAATGCATTGTGAAATGAATATTTGGTTTATTAACACCCATCCCAAATGCTTTAGTTGCTGCTAAAAGGGTAAAATTGTTATTTCGAAAATCTATTTGTACTTGTTTCTTATGATCATCATAATCTTGTACAGACATTATATCACTTCCATCTGTTGTAGGTATTCCTCCAGAGTAGAATTTCACCTGAGATTGAAAGTGTTCACTCAGTGATAGAGACAGTGGATAACATCCTTTAGGACCATTTACAGTGGGTGTAAAGATTATTCCACAATGGGAGTCTGTACCTTTTGGTGATAGAATATCATCTGCTCCATCAAGTTCACTTATCAATTCTTTAATTCTATTGAGCTTGTTATTACCATCGTCAATTATTTCAAATTCTAGTTCTTTTCTCGTATAGTCAACAGGAGTTTTTACATTTTCCTGTTTTATACCAAATTCGATTTGAATGTCTTTCAGAACATTAATGGAGGCGGTTGCAGTTAATCCAATAAACTTGAAATTGGTACATAATTTCAATTGTATTAGAAAGATTTAGATAAGCTGTTCGGAAATCATGTCCCCATTCAGACAAACAATGAACCTCATCTATTACAGCATATGCAATGTTATAGTGCCGATTTACTGCACTAAAATATTGTCGGAAAGTTCGGATTTGAAACCTTTCTGGTGAGATAAAAATGAAATGATATTTTCCTTGACCGAATTCAGTTTGAATTCTTGCCTTATCCTCAGCATCATCATCGCTAGTTATATGATTTACCCTTGTGAAGGCACATAGATCGAGATCAGCCTTTTGATCATACATAAGTGATTTAATTGGACAAACAACAAAGCTAATTGCTGGTTGGAGGATAGCAGAAAGCTGATAACATACTGATTTCCCACTTCCTGTAGGAAGAAGTCCTATAGTGTCATTTCGGGCAAGTGCATTCGCTATAATAGGTAATTGTCCTTCAATGAAGTTTAGATCTGGGATGTCCTGGAGAAAGATATTCTGTAGAAGAAATAGCAACGGAATCTCATCGGATTCTCCCCCCCCGAATTGTAATTGATATTTTACAGGATTGGTGCATGATACTTGGAAATAGTCATATGATTCAAAGGATACGAATTTTAGATTATCTATCGAATCACCCTTCTTGAAATATAAATATTCATCCAGGTAATCTGTTCTAACAAATATTATACTAGGATTAGTTTGAAATTCATCTGTGTATCTTTTAAGCAGTGCGAAATTTATCCTAACTATATCTGATGAGTTCGAAAATTCTTGATTTGATTTCAGATACTTTATTGAATATTTTGGAATTTCCCAATTGATCTTATGAAGCTTAAAGAGGGGGGCCAACCATTGAAATAAATCCTGAATTGCTAGTTCAGTAAAATCTGTAATATCATTTTCGACAATTTCAATTTTCCATTCCTTTGAGAAGTCGAGTGTCCCATATTCAAGAAATTCAAGAATTAATATTTGAAACCTAATAACCGCTGTAGATAGATAATTTGGATTTGATAGGCCCACCTTAGCTTCATAAGCAGACTTATAATCTTCTAATGATATGAAATATGGATTATTCTCTCTTCTAGATTTCTGCCTGTCAATAACCTTTTCTATCCTGTCAATTATTTCCTCTATTGATTTCTTGAATGAACCGTTTTCTGCATTAAGGTCAGTAGTTTTAATTCTAACTGTCTTTATCCCATATTTGGCAGTTTGCTTATCCCTTAGGCTATCCTGAAAATCATTATGATCATGTTGAGAACCATCAATTTCAATAATAAGATATGCTTGTGGCAGATAAAAGTCAACTTGCTGATTTGCAAATTCATCAACATCTACCTGTGTAATAGTATTAATCGGGACCTCAGGAATAATTAGCTGTTGTATAAAGGCATATTCAGGTATATATTTCGGAATAAGTTCTTCAAAGAATTTCTTTGCAGGAAAGTAATTGCCTTTTACATCACCACGGATAATTCTATCCCATTTGGGTATAGAATTATCAATAAGTGGATATGAATTGTGAAATTCATTCAGCTTATGAATTGGTTCAAGTTTTTCTTGAAGAAATTTTGACAATAGTGTTGGACATCCCCTTTGTAATATATTTTTTAATATGCAGACTATCGGCAAACACTCATCATCAATTCTTTGCCCTTCAAGGTTTTGAATGACAAAGTTGTGGTTCGAGTGAGAGTAGTTTGCCGTGAATTTCTTCATAATTAACAGGCACTAGTTTATATTACATCTATTTGGATCATAAACAATTATAGAACCAACGATTATAATTCAGCCCATCCCTTTCTATCCAACAGTTTATGCAATCTTACTGCATAATTCTGAAAGTATTCGTTCTCAGAACTCCAATAAGATGGTTGTCTGCAAAGTGTTAGTGGCATTAGATCAATTCATTTTCAATGAATACATTGTTGATCCTTTCTAAAAAAATATCCTCTTCAATCTTTATCCTTCTTTTTGCTTCTTGATAACTCCCAGAGAAATCTTCTAAGAAAGTTAGATTTACTCCATCAACACCAAATGTTGCCTCATTATCAGAATCTTCAAGAATAGACTTGTGATAGAGGTCATTTGCAACTGCTTTTTTTGAAATAGGATAGATTAATCCACCACCAAGAACATTTTTTTCCCCTCGATAGAATTGAAGATATGTATGGATTTGAAAGAAATCGGCACGATCAACATCTATAGACCGATACTCCATTCTTTTATATTTGGCATCCCATACGATTATATCATCCTTCTTTTCTGCTATAATATCAGGGATTAAAGCCCTTTTATAAAAGTGTTTTTTATAAGCTATCCATTCATCTGAATGAACCTTCCATCCATCTTTTGCTAGATTTTTTTTAATGATGCCCCTAATATAGATTTCCCATAATTCGGCTATGTCGATGAAGAAAGCATAACCACTATTAACATCTTTATTCTGCTGATTCTTCAATCTCTTAGACTTAATTATATCCCATGATAAATCGACAACAGATTTATACGATAAATAGACATCCTTGTATCTGAGATTTTTATATTCAAATTCAGGGATATATCGGGATTCCGATACATTTCTTTCGATTTCAATAATTGCATCATGTGCATTTTCGGGTAAAATATGAGTATCCAAGTCATATTCCCTTTTTAATATCTGAAATGACTGATATAAAATTTGAGCGATTGTATCATCAACTATTTTAACTCGTTTTTTACTAACTAGTTGGCCACTAAGAAAATATGGTTTAATAGAATTACGGATATCAATCTTCCCTCTTATTGTATATCCTTTATTTTGTTTATCGGTCTTTTCCCTAGGTAGTCCATGAATATTCGCATTAGCAAGTTTGTTTGCCCAAATAAAGCCGATTATTTTTTTTATATAATCAGTAAAATCATCTTTCGTAATTTCAGACTGACTCTGAGTGATTCTTATGTTAAAAGCATCCTCCAATAATTTGAATAGAAAGTAATTTCCAAATCTTGGTTTAATAGAAACATGATATGTTAAGTCGTTAGCATTTATATATGCTTCTCCCACAAATCTACCTGCGTGCCATGAACAATCGGAGTAATTATATTCGGCTATATTGGAATCATCATGATTGTAGGTACTTTTTACATGTAATACACTATGGTCTTTACTACTAATAAGCTGATTTACTACAGTTCCAAATCCTGGATCATCCTGGTTTGAAAAAGGCATGCAATCTTGAGCTTTTATTTCAATAATCTCAGACATTTCCAAGATATATGTTTCTGTATTTTTCAAGATTTTCTTTTCTGGTATCGGCATCCATATTTCCCATAAATGCGTTTAGAATCGGCATTATTGAAATACTCCACAGCACTTCTACTGGACCGTTATGCATGAACATATTGAACTTTCTTGTTCGTCCTTTTATCTCTTTAAATGATTGGTATATGTCTATGATTTCAGCAAAAAAAGTATGTCCTATCTCATAAGACTTACCAAGTTCATCAGAATTAGCAATATTCCGATTTAATTCACTTACATTATCAATGAAATCCTCAATATCCTTATCATAAATGTTTACACTCATTTCATGGATTTTTGAATTCATTATTTGTCGTAGAGATTCTTCATTATAACCGTAAAAGAACCAAACAAATCTTCGTCTGAGAGCAAAATCCAAGCGTTCTAATGAAAAATCTATCTCATTCATTGTTCCAATGACATATAAATTATCAGGAACTGAAATCTTGAATCCGCCAATTGATAAATTTATTTCGTCATTCCTGTTTTCTAAGGCAGAAAATAGCTCACCAAAAAGACTGGATAAATCAATTCTATTTATTTCATCTAGAATGAGTACATGTGGAAATTCGTCCTTACTTACGGCCTTTATCAAAGTAAGGAAATCACCTTCCACAGCTTTAGTTTCACCGTCTATAATCTGAATACCAGCTATGAAATCCTCATAAGAATAATTGGGATGTAATTGTAATCTATGAATTCTTTCTGATGTAATATCAGGTTTTTCCTTAAAGTAAGCTTTAACATTTTCTCTATCCTTAAAATAGTGCTGATAAATCAATGTTTCTGCTAGCCACTTTGCAGTAAAGGTTTTAGAAGTACCTGGTGGGCCATATAGTATGACAGCTTTTTTGTAAAGCAAAGCTTGAAATTCATTATATTCATCTTCACCTAAGTTATAATTCCAAATCTCTTGAAATTCATTTTCATAAAAATCAAAGCTTTTACCATCACGACAACTTGTGATCTGATCACGAATATATTTGATCTTAACCTCTCTATTACTATTTAAGGTTACTTCGTTCGCATCATCTAATAATCCTTGAAATGTATAGTAAATATTGTTTTTATGGTTCTCTGAGGCTATTCTTTCATACTTTTCTGGATTCGACAAATGAAGAAGAATGTTGCTCATAGCCAGACTTCTCTTTGGAATGTTGTCAACGATAGCAGAGGAAAAATTATATCCTTGAATGTCCTCATCATACATTGCTTTTAGGCATATATTTTCAATCCACTCCTTTGCATAGCTAACATCAGGGGATTTATTATCTTGAAATATCTCCTTCAAGGCTTTAATAACAAGTACACAGAATATTATTTCATTAGGTTTATTGTATTTTAAGAACGGTCCCGCAGAACCAAAACCATTGCTTAGAAATGCATCTTCATTAATCTCAGGTTCATTGTCCAAAATAAATGTTGATGAATGCCTCTTAGTCTGCTTTTTAAAATCAGAAGCAGACATGCACCAAAGCCATATGGCATGTGCCATTACCAACTTTCCTTCAGAGGAAACATCTTTAAATTGTTGTTTGATTTTTGTTTCAAAATCGCTATCACCAGGAATCTGACTGAGCACAAAATGCTCAAAGACTTCGTTAATTGCATCTAAGGTGAATATATCGGATTCGGTTGTAACAAGACTATCATCGTTAAAAATGCAGGTCTCGATAAACTGATCCAATAATTGATAGATTTCTTCTGCACGAACTACTTTCATAATTTCTTCAGTTTCTTTTCAGTAATCTTTAAAGCTTCAATTGGGTTCTTCTCGTTTTTAAGGATGTCATACACTTTATCTGAAAGCCAAAGTGAAATAAGCTCTTCATCATTATACTCATATAGTGAAGCTAATTTTACGATGAATTCTCTTTTAATATTCTTCTCACCTCTCTCCATCTTACTGATAAAGGCAGTATCCACTTCTAATACTGCTGCTACTTGCCGTAACAGTAGCCCTTTCCCTTCTCTTAATTCACGCAATTTCTTTCCTATAATCATCTTTTCAAGAATTGGCTTGTCAGTAATGGTCAAATTACAAAATATATTACGGTGATCCAAAGAATTGGTTTTCATTTCTTTAGGTAACTATGGTGCTTTTATAAATTGCAGTCCATATAATTAGTGCCTGCAAGAAAACTTGCAATTAATTGATTTGCAGTGATTTATTGTTGATAACTTGTTTGAATCTACCGTGGTTTTTGTTTGGTATATTTACCGAAAATACAGATATTCAATGCATTAAGCAAATGAGATTCGGATATTTTCGGTAAACCATCAAACAAGGTTCAAAAATGAGAAAGACATTCGAGCAACAATTCAGACTGGGCAGGTTGCCCATCAGTGAAACACCAATTCCGACGGGTAAGCGAGGAGGTGCTCTTCCGAAATTATGTGCAGCCCTGAAGGAGATTTTCATCACTCCTGAGTGGAACGAGCGGGTATTTGAGATTCTTAAGAAGAGGATCACCGTTGGCAAGAAGCAGACCGGTCGTCCAGGGATGGATCTATGGCAGATTTTTGTATTGTCGCAGGTCCACTTGTGCCAGAACATCAGCTATGATGAACTTTATCATATTGCAAATTACGACAGTCTTACTCGTCAGCTCATGGGTGTTGAGAGCGGATTTGGTTACGAGAAGTACAAGTTTGAATATCAGAACATCTTTGATAATGTATCGCTTTTGGATGATGAGACTGTACGGGAGTTGAACCATGTTATCGTTGAGTTCGAACACGGGGTATTTAAAAAAAAAGAGGCGGAAGCATTACGCTTAAAGACCGATAGTTTTGTGGTAGAGAGTAACGTGCATTTCCCAACGGATTACAACCTGTTATGGGACAGTGCTCGTAAAAGTCTTGACATGGTAGACAAGTTCCTGGAGAAGTATTCCTGGATACCTGAATGGAGGAAGATGGGTGACTGGCGCCGGCATCTGAAGAACTCTATGAGGGCGGTAGGCAAAGCATCTTCATCGGGAGGGAAAGGTAAGGAGCAGCGGTTAAAGCAGGCGGTGAGGCATTATTTGACAAAAGCACGGGCACTACAGCATAAACTAAAGAACTCAAGTTTTCCCCTCATAGATGAGATGGATGCGCTGATCCTCATTAATCTGTTCCGGTATATGGAATTTCTGGACAAGTTTATTGATCAACTTGACCGAAGGGTATTACAAGAGGAGCAAATTCCTCATGAGGAAAAATTGTTTTCCATTTTTGAAGAGTATACTGAATGGATAACCAAAGGGAAACAGTATCCCAATGTGGAGTTGGGAAAGATGCTGGCTATTACTACCGATCAGTACAACCTGATTGTTGACTACCGTATCATGGAACATCAGTCTGACTCGGAGATGGTCAGACCTATTGCAGAGGAGCTTACCTCACAGTACAATATCGTAAGCTGGAGTTTTGACAAAGGCTACTGGCACAAGGATAATAAGGTGCTGTTGGAAGAGCATGTTAATAAAGTAGTCATGCCCAAGAAAGGCAAGCGCAACAAGCAGGAAGAAGAGGAAGAAAATCAGCGACAGTTCAAACTGCTGAGAAACAAACACAGTGCAGTGGAATCCAATATCAATGAACTTGAACACAGGGGGTTGGACCGGTGTCCGGATCGTGGGCATGGTCATTTCAAACGGTATGTTGGCCTGGCAGTCTCAGCTTATAACCTGAGGCGCATCGGGCAGGAGTTGATCGCGATCCGGCGAAAACGGGAGCTGGCTGAAAAAGAGCTAAGGGCAGCAGCCTAAGCGCCTACTGAAATATATGAGCATAAATCTTCCAACATGGGAGAGGTGCGCCCTGGAGTGTAAAATTATGACCATTTTGGTCATGTAGCGCCTTAATGAACAGGAAAACAGTGAGAAAATCCCTGATCCTTTACTTGTCCAGGGATCAATGAAGAAAATAATGAGAGTTTTTGTTATGAAAAATCAGAAAACGTGAGTTTTCTTAGAGACACTAATTATCCATTAAAATATTCTTTGTGCATTACTGGAAAAAGCAGAAGCTTCTCCCTTTGCAGTTCCACAGAATACTACATCTAGATCATTTATTAGTACATCTTTTAGCATGATTCCATTGCATTTACCGCTAAGATACCCAGATATTTAATTAGATGTGAATTCCCTATGAAGTAATTTCAACCTGAATTGATCAGCTTTTGATAATTCATCCCCTTCCTTCGTAAACTTCCACTTCCCATCATCCAAAACCATGTGAACCATTTCTTCAGGATGATCATACCTGTAAGCAAAGACATCCCCTCTATCAGAAATAATAAGTTCAAGATTCCTATCAAAATTCATCAGAGTTTTCAACTTGATATGACAATCATTATAGATATACCAAATAAGGTATGCTGCTGTTCCTGTAACTAATTCGAATTTGGTTTTTTTCATGACATGTAGGTATTGGTTTGCACCAATTAATGTGATGAGAAGTCGAATTATCGTATCAAGCGTTGATTATTTTCAAAATAAGAAGTATATTTATTCGAAAGCCCTAATAGTCAAACCCATGGACAAAACCCTCAAAGCTGCATTATTGCTGATATTTCTGCTATTTACAGTATTAGATTCCTTTGGGCAAGACTATCTTCCAACTTCGATTATTGACCAGATAATTAAGCATGGTCATTATTCTTTGTCTTATTCTGAAGCAATTGAACAAGCTGAATGGGTTGCGTACAAATTGACAGCATCAATGGTGTCAGGAAGTGTATCAAGAACTGATAATTTCAGGATTGATCCTAAAATAGCATCTGGATCTGCATCATTAGCTGATTATAAAGGATCAGGCTTCGATAGAGGTCATCTTTGTCCAGCCGGGGATATGAAAGTTTCTCATACTTCGATGTCAGAATCTTTCTTTATGTCCAACATGTCTCCACAACATCCATCATTTAATAGGGGGATATGGAAAAAGTTAGAATCACTTGTTCGGAGCTGGGCGTTACAAGAACAGGAAATCATTGTTGTAACTGGTCCAGTGTTTTCTTCAAATAGAGGATCAATTGGAACAAATGTTGTTACAGTGCCTGGATACTACTATAAAGTCATTTACGATGTTACAGGAAAACAGAAGATGATAGGATTCATCCTACCAAATGAGAAAGGAACAAAGGACTTGAAAGAATATGCTGTATCAGTGGATAAGGTTGAGAGTGTTACGGGAATTGACTTCTTCTATCAGATGCTATCCAATGATAAGGAAGAAGCATTGGAAAGTACAATCAGTGTAAATGATTGGACCTTTACCGCTGTAAGCACAAATTCAACTTCGAATAGTTCTTCAACAAGCAGTTCAGTTCAATGCAAGGGGAAAGCAAAATCAACTGGACAACGATGCAAGAACAAGACAATGAATTCGAATGGATATTGTCATGTTCATCAAAGTCAAGCACCAGGGTATGTAGCTCCAAAATCGACAGGTAGTTCATCTGATGGTAGATGTATGGCAACAACTCAAGAAGGAACTAGATGTAAGAGGAAAGATGAAACTGGATCAAAGTACTATTGGCAGTATAACTGATAAACAATTAATTTCAATATTATGGCAATTTCTATCATACATTTATCCGACTTGCATTACATAAAAAATTGGGAAGAAGACGTTTTTACTGTACTAGACGCTTTCTTTGAAGATCTAAATAAACAGATTAAACAGTCAAAATGTAAAAATTTTTATCTGGTCTTTTCAGGTGATCTCGTATATGAAGGAAGAGATTCAACTTTATATGATGAATTTATCGAAAGATTTGATGTAGAATTAAATAAAGTGAATATTCCGAAGGCAAAACGTATTTGTGTACCTGGGAACCATGATATTTCAATTGATGAAGTTAAAAAAGTGTCAACAGAGCATGAATCTGTAATATCAAAGTTTCTTAGTGAAAAAGAATTCAATGACTATATTACCAACAATCCTCCTCTCTTCACTAATAAATTTGAAAATTACCGAAACTTCCAATCGAAATTTTGTGATTTTGGATTAAATAGTGATAATATTTCTGGAGCAGGATGGACAATTGAAGACAATATTGGAATATACTGCATGAATTCTGCAATCTTTTCAAGTGGTAATTTCGAGAACATTAAGGATAAGAATAGATTATGTATTGATACTCGAACATTACAAAAATGGTTATCCCAAAATGAGACAAAAATAAAACTGCTTATATTGCATCATCCTTTGTCTTGGTTAACAGACTGGTCAGATAAGGAGCTTAATAAAATCATCCAAAACAAATTCTCTTTAGTATTATCAGGTCATACTCATGATCAGAAACTATTTTATTCCATTCAAAATGGATCGAAAATCCTTGAGTGTACGGCCCCTCCATTATTAACTTCTAAGGATGGTAATCTAGGGTATTCTATTATAAATATCTCAGAACTAGGACTTGATTGTCTCCTATATAGACAATGGACTAACGCCAATAGATTTGTAACTGGAGTAAGCTTTTCTAATACTGACGATGGAAAAGTAAAATTATTAGATGAAGAATCAAATTGTTTTCAATCAAGCGATTTTACAAAAATCACTTTCTCGCAAAGATTAAATAAGGCTCTTAAGTCATTTCCAGCACAGCCAATAATATGGATAGATCCTATATTAAGTAAAACAAATGAAATACCCATAAATCCTAGCGATAAAATTGATGATAAGGTTCATCTTTCAGAATTTATATCAAATCCAAAATCTACATTAATTAAAGCACCGCCCCAATATGGATTAACTTGTTTAGCTCACTATATGGTAAAAGAAGCTTGGGAAAAGCATTCTTCTTTTTGGTTATACCTCGACTGCAAAAACAATCTTAAGCCGCATAAATTAGATAAAACAATTAAAGGTGAATTGGAGGGGTTTGAAATTGATAGAAATTCTATTGATTGTCTGATAATTGATTCCTGGAATGACTATGATGCTGATTCATTTAAGCTTCTAAAAAGTCTCTGTGATTTCTTTAAGGAAAAACCGATAGTTGTTATGCACTCAATAGAAGATTCAAAATTTCTAACGGATAGAAATACTGTAAAAATTGAACGAAATTTTGAGGTCTTTTACCTTTTGGCATTACCGAGAAGAAAGATTAGAAAAATTGTTAAAATGTATAATGAGAATAATTACATTACTGATGAAGATTCTCTTATGAATAAAGTAGTAACTGATTTAGATGTATTAAATATCCCGAGAACTCCTCTCAACATTTTGACATTACTTACAGTTTCTGAAAAATACTTTGATGAAAGTCCAGTTAATAGAACAAAACTATTGGAATTAGTTCTCTTCCTTTTATTTAACATCGATGGTATTCCAACTTATAAGTCAAAACCTGATGTTAAGGATTGTGAATATGTATTGGGCAGATATTGCGAAAAAATGATTAGAGAGAATATTAATTACTTCTCTCGTGAAGACTTCATCAAGGATTTAACCTCTTTTTGTGAAGATAAACTATTAGACTTAGAAATAGATTTAGTATTTGACATCTTCTATACTAATAATATAATTGTCGATAGTGCGCATCTTTATAGATTCCGTTTTACATATTGGATATTCTATTTTGCTGCTAATAGAATGCATCATGATCAGAATTTTACTGATTATATTTTTGAAGAAAAGAGATATGCATCTTTCCCTGAGATAATAGAGTTCTATACAGGCATTGATAGAAGGAGAATTGATGCATTAGAACTTCTAAAAAACGACCTCAAAGAGACTTGTGATCAAGTACAATTCAAAGTTGGTTTGCCTGAAGATATGAATCCGTATCGCTTAATAAATTGGAATCCTACAGATGAGAATTTAGAAAAAATGCAGAATGAAATAACAGAAAATGTACTTAATTCAAATTTGCCAGCATCAGTTAAGGATCAACATGCAGATATGTCTTATAATCAGAGAAGACCCTATTATCAAACTATCCAAAAAATCTTTAAAGAATACTCCGTTATAATCTTACAGCAAAGTATAAAAGCTGCGTCAAGAGCATTAAGAAACAGTGATTATGTCGATCCAAAAATTAAACGAGAATTAATTAGTGAGATTCTTAGAAGTTGGGAACAGTTATCAAAAGTTTTATTTGCAATAACTCCTCTTCTTGCCTTAAGAGGTAGTGCTGTAATTGATGGAGCAGGGTTCTTATTAATGGGGAATTTTGGAGAAAGTCAGGAAGATCGAATAAAAAACATCTTGACTGTAATACCTTGTAATATTGTTAGTTGGTTTAAAGAAGATGGCTCTATTCTAAATGAGGAGTGATTTTAAATATACTGCAATTTACTGATCCTATCTATATTCTCAACCTGTGATTTATAGTTTTTCTTCACTGGGCATCTATAAGTTCTCTGTGATAAA
>SDBV01008605.1_pt1 | contig 13724 bp, 10 predicted proteins | sample 2277081 | NCBI WGS metagenome assembly SDBV01 (sample SAMN10402039, study PRJNA504765) | marine sediment metagenome | isolation source: marine sediment core GS10_PC15, 223 cmbsf | place: Arctic Ocean: Southern Knipovich Ridge | collected 2010 | reverse complement strand
AACTTCCGATAAGAAATAGTTAAGCCTTCTAAATTATTTCGCGGAATTAGCCGACGTAGCTCAGTTGGTAGAGCATCTCACTCGTAATGAGAAGGTCAGCGGTTCGACTCCGCTCGTCGGCTCCAGTTCAGAGTGCCAATGTCGCTATTTTGGTTTCTATTAAGTTTTTATGAAGTGCATGTGAAGTGCACTTGGTTACTGACTTTGATGTATATGTTCGAGAGTAAATAAGATTTAATTTTTTTAATGATGATTGAAGAGTTGAAGCTCATACAATAATCCAGCGCAATACATTAAGAAGCCGCGCATTCCGAAAAAAGGAATGGAATTCTTAAATCTAATGAAATTAAAGTGCTTATTGAAGCTACAGAAAAGCGCTATAGGGCTCTAATAGCAACCGCTTGCCAGGGTATGCGACTAAGTAAGTTGTTAGCACTAAGGTGGTCTGACGTCGAATTAAATAGTAATCGTTTATATGTAAGACAGGTACTAAGGTCGGGTAATTTTTATGAACCAAAAACTGAATCATCAAGACGTTCGAGCGCAGTTCCACAAGTCATAATAGAAAAACTAAAAATTCATAAACTGAATCAAGCGGTTGAGTTGTCTTGTAATGAATTTGATTTAGTATTTTCAAACAGTGTTGGAAGACCCATTGAAGGTCGAATTTTTATCGACGTGTTTTTGAACCGACATTGAGAGCGGCTGGAATTAGAAAAATTTCTTTTCATGCATTGCGTCATAGTTATGTGAGCTTATTATTAGCCCACGGTGAGTCTATTAAATTTATTAGCAACCAAGTAGGACATTCTAGCGCTAAACTTACGTTAGATATCTATTCACATTTAATTGAGGGTTCTAAAGAAAAAGCAATGGAAAAGCTTCAAGAAGCAATATTGTCTTACTAACGGATGTCAACATTAGATCATTAAGCGATGTTTAAAGAAAGGCTGTTTGCTAGAATTAAAAAATAGTGTAAGAATCTTTCTAATATGACTTTATCTATTAGAGCTCACGTTATTATAAAGGATGTCATTTGGAAGTAATAAGGGGCGCAAATATTTCAGAGATATGGCCAAAAATTATTGAAGCCATTGTTTCAAAGGGGGAGATTGTTTGGGACGAGGAAAACCATAAGTCTCTGGAGGTATTAAATCTTATCTCAAATATATCAGGACCTCATAATGAAGATAGCATGTTGACTGCAAATATGGATATAGACCAAGCTAAAGAAGCAGAAAAATGGTTCCTAGATAGCGACGCTGCTGCAGAATATGAGTTTATTCCAGGTTTAAGAATCTATGATTTCTTTTCTTTAAATCAATGGGAATTAGCAATTTCCACGCTTAAAAATTTTCAAGGTAGCCGGCGGGCATCAATTTTTACTTGCAATCCAGTAACTGATTGGAATACTGAGAGGCCCCCAAGCTTACTTTTGTTAGATTTTAAAATGAGGAATGATGTATTAAATATGTCGTCAATGTTTAGGTCAAATGATATGTTTAGGACATGGCCTCTAAACTCTTGGGGTCTATCAAAATTACTTGAAAAGGCTTGTTCAGAAACAGGAGCACAAGCCGGAGAGATAATTATTCATTCAGCCAGTGCTCATATATATATTGATGACTTGGATGAAGCAAGGGCAACACTAAAGGCACTGACTAAGTGACTTTAAAACTAGTTCATTATTTTTTTTCATATCCCCAGACTGATTAGCTAAAAAAGAGGCATTAAGAATAATGGATGCTTTGTCATCTATCATTTTTCCCGACAGTATTTGCTTAGCTAGTTTAGTCGATTTTTTGTAATCCTTAAGATTAAAGTCATTGATGGTACATTTATCTAATTCTTTTTTTATGAGTAGAGTTAGTTCATCAATATATGATTTATAAAGTAAAAACAGCTTTTGAAATTTTTCCGCAAGACCTTCATGCCATTCGTTCCATAATTTTGTCCCTATTTTTTCAAAACCCATTTCTTTTAGCTGTATATATAAGTAGTAGATTCGAAACGTATTCGGAGGGTGCGGATTTGAAAAATCATAATTAATCGACTCTGGATTAAAAAATTTAACCAAACTCCTGAGATATACTGGGCCAACTACTCTTATGGCAATCAAGTCGGCAATAATTTCTTCAATCCAACAAGGGTTTATCTGATGTTTCTCCACAGAAGAAACCAAAAGGTCATAGTGATAATTTATGTTAGTAATGACGTCAGGTAGATCATCTCTTACCTGCTTGAATCGCTCTACAAATTCTTGGCTCGTTTCATCATTTCGAGGAATAATAAATAATGAAAACAAATTGCTTAGAACAAGGTCATTTTCTAAAAGATACGTTTGCAAATCTTTATAGAATGAGTTTAGATTGGTTTTCAATTTTAAGAACTCATCAAGAGCATTGACGCTTATACCGTATCTTCTTGAAAATTCGTGTCTAACATTTTGAAAAGCTCCAAATACGATTTGTAGATTCATAGAAATTTGAGAATGGATTTCGTGAGATAGTTCGTGAGCTAAGAATGATAAATCCATGACATTATATTTTATCGATCTTGGTATACAGAGTTCTTTGTTGGGAAATTTAATTACACAAGTATCAGATATAAAGGGGATGAAATGCGACGTTTCTCCAATATCTATGCAAAAACTCTTAAGACATCCATCAACGGCCATTAAAAAAGGTGTTAAATGTAGGTCAGATCTTTGACTGTATGCAATTTGTAGAGAATCAAAATAAGCTTCAAGTGTTAATAAATCTGTTCGCACGTCTGCTAGGAAGGCGGCGTAAAATTCTTTACTGAGAGTCACAATACTTGCATTAGATTTTACGCTCTCAATCCGAGAAATAACAATGTCAGCAAGATTAATATTTTGTTGAATTAGCTCAGATAACGAACCATGAGCATTATAAGATAGAGCTAATACTTTTTTTTTCAATTCGATGAAGTCATCTTTTACATAATTTAGGGAAGAAAAATAATTATCGATTTTTTCTATGTGTAAAGGCATATCAATAATGAGATCTTAATCTCTCTAGATCCTTATTTTGGTCCCTTGTTAATTCGCTCCTCACTTCTCGAATCAAATCTCTAAATTGATTCAAATTTGCAGTAGGGATATCATCGTATCTTTTGGAAGATATTAATTGAAGGGTGTCACTGATATTTTCTGAATTGGGAGAATTAGAGGCTCGAAAGTCGAAAAATTTAAAAAAAAGATCTATAGCGTCTACTTTCTCTCCTATAAAGATCAGGCATTTTTCTTTTTCGATATTATTTTTGTAATTGTCAATTATTTCGACACACCACTCAGCATCTAAAATTATTTTAAAGAATTTGCTTCTTGCCTCAAGCCCGAGATGCCTGTCGCTACTACGAGTAATCATTTTCCCTCCAATGATATAAGGAGTATATCAAAAAATATATATTTAAAACATAAAGCAAGAACTGGACTACTTATTGGCTCTTTGATATTATTTTAGAACTGTCTTTAAAAAGTGTCAAGCTGTCTCTTAAGAAGATGATTATGTCTCTATATAAGACACATAAAATGATCTTAAAAAAATTATTTGGATCTCAGGTGAGAGTTGATTTAATAGAGATCTTTTTAAGGAATCCAAAAAAGGAGTTTTATTGTAGGCAGCTTGAAAGAAAAATCAATCACGGGAGAGGTCCCATTTGGAAAGAGCTTAAATATTTCAATGATATAAAGTTAATAAAAAAAATCGAAAGAGAGGGAATCGAGACATATTTTATTTTAAATAAATTACATGGTTTCGTAAAACCTCTAAAACAAATATTTAAAATATAACTAAGCTTTCGAAAGAATTAATATATTGTGAGCTTCACCCAAAAACTGATCAATCAAAAGTGCTATGGAAAGACTTCAAACATTAATTTCGGTGGCTATGGTAGCTGAAGCATTGTAGCTAGAATAGTTATGTCTCTATTTTGAGACTTTTTAACTATCAGTTTGGGAAGAGGAAATTACTAATTCAATTAATTTGCTTCTTTCTTCATTCAGATCAGCGTTAAGACTTTTCAACGGACGTTCATTAGTTAATTCGATTAATTCTGCCATATTAATTTTGTGACCACCAAAGGGTGTTCTAGTTGTAAGCCTTAAAGATGTTGGCCATGTGCTTTCTTTTGGCATATTTATTCCTCCACTTTCTATATCGACAAATAATAGCAAATATCAAACAAAATAATCAAGTAGTCGGTTTATTAAAAGATGTCACAGCCGAATTTATATACATTAATATTTCATTAGAATTATTAACATCCAAGCTTAAAGCCATCATGAGAATCGTTGCAAATAAAGCCAATAATGAAACGACTCTGAAAGGCGTAATTATATCTAGTATTACTGTGGATTTATGTCGGATGTCTAAGAATGTAAAAAGTAGAGCAATTAACCCTGTCAAACCTATTACAGCCGCTGAGTTCCAGTTTTCTTGTCTTAAAATTTCTAACAAGTTAAAAGAATTTTTTTCTAAAATAGTACATGTACCTAGAAAAATTAAAATTGATACTATTGCCATTGATAAATATCCAACAAGCAACCATCTGTCTACATTGTACTTTATATATAGGGTACTGATGTCAAAGGCTTTATCCAAATGATCAATTCTTTTTTTATGTTTTGATCCACCGATTACTTCTCCTTTCTGTTTTGTTGAGTACATATGAATGATATTATTTCCGATATCAACTCTATCAAATACATCTCCAAGAGGTACTTTCAAATAGGGGAACAGATACGAAGCTCTACTATTCTTTATAAAATCTGGCATAAAATTAAAAATGAAATTTCTTGATGTTGTTCTGATAAAGCTTCTAGATAAATCGACGCTAGTTTCTCGGTCAGGAAATTTTATTTCAAAATGTAAGGTTTGTGTGTCTCCCAAAGATAATTTATATCCGGTTGAAAGCAGGTCGCTATAAAGAGGTCTCTTAAAAATAGCTTGAATAACTCTATCAGCTTTAAATTTTATTGCTATAAACTTAAGTATAGATGCAGTAAACCTTATTGCTCGACGAGGATATCTAAATAGAAAGTTAATGATTTTCTTATGCAGAGTCGCTGTCTCGGGCCTATATATACCTCTCGACCCAAGGTCTCTTTTTATCGGGATATTTTGAGAGAGACTAATCTTAAAAGGAGTATTAATAACTATATCGATAGGTGAAAAGACCACGTAAGTAGATACAGAAAATCGAATTTCATTATAAAAATCATTGATAAGATTAACAGCTTTTTGTCTTTGAAGGAAATCAATATTGCTATCTTTTTTGATTGACTCAAGGCCACTTAGGAGTTCCTTATTAAAATCAGTGATTTTTTGTGCTACGAGAATGAAATTCACTATAAGACTTGTGTAATCATTTGGTGTCTCGATTTTTCTTATCCAATTTTGCATTTTAGCGAAGGCCTTTACCCAGAGGAAGGGGTTCAAAAATGGAGAGTTTGCCACATAATAACTATCATCTAAATGTAATTTGTCACTATAATTAGTAAAAATATCAGTAAGTGACGATTCAATTCCTAAAAGTACATCATCTAAGGTATCGATTTGATTCTTTATCTTATTAAATGACAGGTTCAGTGGCATTGCATGGAATATTTCTGAAGCCATCCACTCTTTTATTTCAGCGTGGTTTGCAGGGATCGAATTATGTTTAAAAATATTGCTTTTTTTAAATCTTTCGGCAGTTGATGCATTGTCATTAAATAACATTGCTCGCATTGATTGCAAGAGGATTGGCTTCAAGCTGGTAATACTATTAGATTTTAGAACGTTTGGAACAGGTATTTTTTTTGGAAATTCGTTTGATAAATTTGTTGCCAAGTTTAAAAATTGCCTTGTAACGACGGGCGTCATCATCTGAGATGTTTCAAATCGGTTATGCCTGCAAAGGCGCTCCCCACTGGCATCATGGAGTTTTGCGGCAAAAAGACGATTGGTTCTGACTATAGGGATTGAATACGAAAGCTTAGTCCACTTGAAAATTTTAGGATCATTAATTCTATCGTCTAAGTGCTTTTGTATTTTAGTATTATCCGTATTTTCTGGATCGTTTTTTATTTTAATGAGGACGTCTCTAATGAAACGATAGTCTATTTTCATTTGATATAAACTTTGAGTGTCAAATGAAGAATTGTCTTCCAACCAAACAGCCTCTGTTCGTCTCTGCCTCCATCTTGTGTCTTCAATTAATTGCAGAACAAAGTAGGAAAAGAATTGGTCATGTAGTGAATCATCAATGAGTTCTAATAAATCCGCCATATTAGCTCGCTTATCGCTTGATTGGTTTTATTGATACTATTATCAAATAATCATTTGGTCAAATTTCTGTCCGAGCTATCGAAAACCATGGTTGACAGTGAAATATCATGGTGGATAGTAAGTCGCAATAAATGCAGCTAATGAAGATATCAGTTGAAAAAGGTTAATTATGGTTAACTAATAAAACCACACTTGCACGGCGGAGGCCACGAGATCAGAGGCATGTTACGAGAATATTTGATTTTGAAAGATAATTTTAGTGCGCGTAAAGTGCATTCGTCCCTTTTTTCCATCTGTCGCGAGAAGGAGCATATCGGGTATTCTAGGAGGCAGATAAGTGAGTAATATAGATATACCGGTGGTATCGACTTCGTTTATGTTGATAGAGGAATAATTGTTTCTAACAATAAGGACCCTATTGATAATCTTATTGAAGTAAAAATATTAAACTTAACTAGCCGAGATCAACTTGGAACACCTTCCCCAGCAAAGGCATATGTATTAGCGTTGCCAGCACGGGCAAATCGGTGGCTTTTTCAATAGCTTCCTTATACGATGCAAGTTGCGGCGCATATTGTTTTGCATGCTCCTTCGCATCTGCGCCCGGATAGCTTTTATGATCGATCACAATAAATCCTTCTGGAAGTTCCAGCAACATATCTACCCATCCATGCATAAGCTGGTGGTCGTCATTGTATAGAGTTACCGGCCATTCACGGAGTATTTTTGCTGATGGATATTTTTTATCAACAAATCCTTGTAGACGGTCACCGGCCGCAATAATACTATCCAGACTCATCGCCTGCCCGACCCCCCACCGCTGCAATAATCCTGTAGCTATTTCAACTCGTTGTTCTATATTTTTTCCCGGATAATCCGCCCCTAAAAAACCATGAACAGCTTGGCCAAGTAATGCCATGTCCGGTTTACCCTTAACATCTAATCTATGACCAAGATCGGCAACCTGATGTGCTTCAGCATTGGGAAAGTCTTCAACGGAAGTAATATCACTGGCTACTAAACGGGCGGGCGGATACTGCTTTTCGACAGCTATTGGCAAAGACAGATATTCGCTCGGCTCATCTGGCATGCTTGCCCCAACTGACTCATCAGCCGAAAAATCTCTAACTATAATAGGAATAGTAGCGTCGCCGATCTCTAAAGTCTTGGCTCCTGATTCCAGCGGCCAGCTCAGCACAGGATTTCCATCTTTGTCAGTTAGTTCATCCAACCAAGATGTCTTGTGACTTACCGAGGTCTTCGCTACGTTCTTTCGAATAGCAAATACCATGCCGTCGCGGGCACGCGTCAGGCCCACATATAGCAACCGGCGAGATTCTCTCTTTGCTTGATCAAGTGCATCCATATGCTCCTCTCTAGTCATCAACTTATCTTCGAGCGATGGAAACATCTTTTGAGTCCCAAATGGCCATGGCCAAAAACGAATGGTCCGGTTGGCAAGAGGCACTTTTGGATCAAACTCTTTCGCCGGCACAATATTTATACCAAAAGCACTTTCTGTAAAAGATGAGTTTAGACCCGCCAAGACGACCACTGGCCATTCTAACCCCTTTGCCCCGTGATAAGTCTGCACTTGGACTGCTTGATCCCCAGAGCCATGTGCCTGGCCCGGGCTGGTTTCCTGAAGATAGATTACAAAACCGGCAACTGTCGCGGCGCTTCTGCGCGCCCGGCATTGACCAATATATTCTACGCATGTCCCACGCAAAGCATCAACATTTCGCATGCGTCGTGCCGTATTCGACCAGGACTTAGCGGTAGCCGGAAGATCCACTATGGCGATAGCTGTCTCTAGGGCTTCTAAGGGTGTCCAGTGGTTCAGCCCATGGCGCGCCTTCTCTAATGCCGCAATAAGTGGTTCATGCTTCCACTTAGCTATTGCATCCGCTGAGTCGGCAAGTAAAGGAGTCAGCCACTTACTTTGTCCATCATATAAATTTGAAAGGTGAATGATCTCAGCCAGAGCTACGGTATCGCGGTTATCATTCATGTAACGAAGCGCAGCCATTGCCAGACGGCACTCCCTGGTGTCTATTAATGAACCCTGCTCTGCCGATGCCCTAATCCCGATCGCCTCCAAACTCTTGGCTATATCCTCGCACTCAGAGTGTTTTCTACAAAGCACGGCTATATCTTGAGGCTCGACATCGGAGCGGTCCCCCAACATATTCTTAATGCCGCTTGCAATAGCCGCTGCATCATCACTTTTATTATTCGTACAAAGATTCCACGACTCCAGCCAACCGCCCTTAGCATCCAAAGCGCGCTCTTTTGGAATCTTTAAGACGACCTTCTCGGGGTCGGTCTCATGAAAGACTTTTGAAAATACCGCGTTACTAAAATCGACAAGGGCTTTTCGCGAACGCCAGGATTCACCTAGTGTCTGTGTCTTTTCTAACCGTTTGGTTACCTCTTCCATCAACTCCGGATCGGTACCTCTAAATTTATATATAGACTGTTTGGGGTCGCCAACCCACACAGATCTGCCTGCTAACTCATGTAACTCTAAAAATAATGCTAGCTGGATAGGGCTCGTATCTTGAAATTCATCGACCATGATCTGCTGAAGACGATCTTTTAAAGAAGCGCGAAAAGCAGCATTACTACGTGCCAAGCCCAACACCTTTGTCTCTTGATCGACAAAATCCATCAAACCCTTTTCACGTTTATAATCATCATAAAGCTGCAAAGCATCACCGGCGCAGTCAAAGGCTCCGAATATTAGTGTACGCACATCTTCCTGAAACTTCTGATTAATAATGACATCGCCGGCAATGGCATTGACCTCACCGAGCATACCTTCTGCGTCTTTATTTGTTGTCAGTTTGGCAAGACGAAGCCAATCGGCCCAGGTGAACATATTTCGGTGGTATAGGGTATTCAAACTTTTCAATTTATCTAAAGAAGTCTTTGTACCTTTTGTGAGCTCAGGAATCCCTTGGATCTCTTCGATCGCGGTTTTCATGGCTCTCTCTAATTGAATCGCATTATCACCAAGAAGTGGCGGACCAAATAAATCGTTTAGCGAATCCCAAGACTTATGGGCGCAATCAGCCAGATCATCGGAACCAATTTGATTCGCCCTTGCAAGCTCAACGATCCGGCGCACATCTCCGCGCCAATCTGCAAGTTCACTGTACTTATTCCCGCCACCAATGCGGCTGAGTCTCTTGGCTGCGGGATCAATGTCGTCTGCGCGCACATTGATTGCCTCTTCAACAGCAATTCTAAAAAGTCGCTCACCGTCTTCTTCCGGGAGAACATCAAGAGCCGGCGAGAGGCCGGCATCAAGCGCGTATTCAGTGAGTAGTCGAGCACAAATACTATTGACCGTTCCCACAAATCCGTCAAATATCCGCTGAGCCTCAGCGTTCTTACCATGCTTAATAAGCTCCACCCTTATGCGTTCGCGAAGTTCAGCGGCGGCCTTGTTTGTAAAAGTCGTCGCCATTATCCCTCTAGGCATGACGCCTTCTAGAATGCGTTCAACAACCAAAGAGGTCAGTTTATAAGTCTTACCGGACCCGGCACCGGCGTTAATAAGCTCGATATTTTTCATCAACCATCGACCGCCAATCCACAAAGCGCCGAAAAATCGCAAAACCTACATGGGGGTTGTTGGTAAAGTAACCCCTGATCGTCACAGTCAGTCTTAACCATGGAGATTGCTTTTTTACCAGTTATATTAAGTTCCATTCTGAGTAATTGCTCAGTTACCCCGCTAGCCTCAAGTACGCCGCTATTTATGGCTTGCACTCGGCTGTTCCAGTGTTTTACGCCTAACTTCCAAATTTGATCCAGCCCTCGCTCCGGTATCAGTGCCTCAGCTCCAAGCAGTCTGCTGTCGCTTAACAATTTTCCCTGTGCCAACATGAAATATCCACTATCTGTCCAGCGGCCGCCATCCTCCGGCCGCGTTATCCATGCATAAGTGGCCAGTTGAAGAGAGCTACCTTCTTCGATCTGATTTTTATGATAATTAGCAGACGAGGACCATTTTAAATCCAGCACAAAAAGATGGCCTTCCTTATCTCGAAGCAAAAGATCAGCAAAGCCAATAAATGGAACCCCGTTGAAATCGGCCTCTATTTTTGTTTCAGATTTCTCGACACTTAGCTCCAGCCGATCAATAGCCATGATCAACTGCTCTACGGCGTCGCATATCGCCTGCCTATATCGATCATTGTCTAACTTATGGCCCTCAAGCAGCAGCTCCGATGCCATAAAGCCCACCATCGAGTCATAAAGCTGAACTGCCTTTTCCCTTGCGTCTTTTGGCGTCCAACTCATATTTGGATCAGAATAAAGCTCTTGAACGATCCGATGGCAAAAGGTGCCGATCATCGTGTTTCCGGTAGGCATTGATAGGATATCCGAAACTCGGAGCTTGGCTTGATACTTAAGCGCCCAACTCATGGGACAACCGAGCATAGTATTCATCTGCGAATACGATAGATATCTTGGCTCCAAAAACAAATCTTTTGAGACAACGAATTTACCGTTATGAGGTATAAGTTTGTTCTTTAATACTCTTGGCGGATCAGCAAAGCGGCCGGACAATTGGAAGCGTTCACCAACGTAGAGTCTTTTTGCGTCTCTTGTTATAAATTCGAGAGGATCTTGGTCTGCTCCTTTTGGATGCGCATCAGTCGCGGCACTGGATATTTCATCCCAAAATGGATGATCATAAACCGGCTCCCCGTTCAGCTGTTTGGAATTAAACATCAAATAACGTTCTTTTGCTTGGAGAAGACTTTGTCTCCATGCTTCTGCTTCACGGGCGCGATAAGTCTTAGATTCCTCGATCGATACGTTATGGCGATCAAGGCTTTCACGCTCCGACTTACTCCAGTAAGCAGAAATATGAAGTAAAGGCTCGGTAAAGCCCCACCAAATAACCGTTTTAGCAGGCTTTGTCATCTGCCCCGGGTGGTTATGGACTTTCCAGTGTGCAGCCTGCTGGAATCTATCCGGAGTAACGCTACCTACGCCAATGACCGTATCAAGTATCCGCTCAACCTCGACCCGTGGAATTTCACCCTTTCCTTTGACAATCTCTTGCATCTCTCTAGCATGGCTTACCACTTCTGCAAGCATCGGATCATCGTCAGCGCGCCAAGCCAACCAATCGATCACCCACTGGCAGCGACGGATAAGTGCATCTTCCGTGATGCCGATATCCGGTGAGTATCTATCAGCAACCAAAAAAGCATTAATATCTGCCACCAATTTTCGAGCATCTTTTTCTGCGCCTGCCTTTCCTTTTTCAACTGAGCGTTTTTTGTGTTCGCTCTCAATGTCAGCTAGAGCTTTTTTCCACGTTGGACCATCGACACCGGGCTCACTCCGTAAAGCCTTGAACAGATGATGAGCAGCATATCTGTGAATCGGCGCAAGAGGTAGAGAAAGTAACTCAACAACTCGTCTAATATCGACCGGCGTCCAGGCATTAGTAAGTACCAGAGGCAAGACCTGTAATGCAGCACGCCAGCGAGATGACTCTCCGCCTCCAAGCTCCGGCAGACCGTGCCGCCGTAATGCCTGATCCAATATATAAGTATCCGTGCCACATATTATCGTCACATCTTGATTTTCAACTCTTTCGGCAGCTAGCCACAGAGCCAGACTTTCCGCCGCCTCCCATTCGTCTGCTGCCCTGACTAGCATCAACGTTTCATCTCTGTCAGACAACTCTTCCGATGGTGATTCGCCGCTTAAGCGAGATTGAACAACAGCAAGATTAGATGTTCGTTTTGGATGCACGATTTTGGGAGCATTATCAACAGTAACGCCCATATGCCGTAATCGATCAAAAATCTGTTGCCATACTAGAGGAAGAAGCTTTTTATCCTCCTGCAAACGAACGTTTGTAACAGCAACCGATTGAGTCTGCTCAATCTGCAGAAGGACGGTGCGTAGACGGTCTGCGCGCCCTAGCGACAGCGGTACTTTAATTCGTTCCAGCTCTGCCAGCGCCTGCAATCTAGGTGAGTCAGCTGTGCTGGATTGTCCTTTCCAACCAGCTTCAATTAGTTCATCCCGCCAAGCCAACATCTGCTTCGCAGTCGACCATGCGTCGGCTTTAAGTGACCTATGAAACCAAGCCTTTTCTTTATCACAAGTCTTAAGACGCTGCATATACTCGTTGATTCTATAAGCGGGGTGAATCGTCGGCCCGGAAAGTCCGAACTGCGTTTCAAGTAAACTCAGCATCCCCGATGGCCCAAGTTGAAGCTCGCCTATAGAAGCCTGTTTCTCGCTCCAGGGCGTACCATCCAAGTACATACCGAATGTTATATGCATCTTAAAGTCATTCAATAGCCCGCTTATTTTATAATAGGTATTGGATAATAAGTAATAATTCGTAAGGTTTTTATTTGATAGCTTAGTTTATGGCCTCTAATTTCGTCACTGATTATTCACCAGTTTACCTCATACGCATTTATTCAATTTTATATATTATATTGCCGCATGGTTGACCATAATAAAGACATTATGTGCTTTTATGAAATTCGATACTAGATCAATAAATGTCATCAAAAAAATGCTAATCACTCTTTCAGCACAGCAAAAGAATTTAGTTAACTCGAGTTAACTTTTTCGTCTTTTGCCTGCTATTTAGACCCGACCCTTCCTTTAATATTTGAAAGAGTTGGGGATAAGAAGTGATTAGACTTGCATAATAGGGAAATTTTGACGATACAACAATTTATAACATCATTATTTGCAATATTTGAGGATATAAATAAATGAATTATCAAATAACGAGTAATTTTAATGCCGGAAAATATATTCAACGTTATTAATATAAGAGATTTGAGCCATCTTGTATCAGCAAGGTGTTTGATTGGACCGATAAAAAAATCGGTTATGCCCAAAGAATAATATGGAATATAGGGACGTAATAAACTAATTATACTTACGCATTGCTGGTTTCTAGTATTTGAGCTCTCACTTGATATCTCATCAAAGCTTTCTTTGTTATTTATTTTGCTAAATCTTCGAAGATCAAAATGCCATAAAAAAAGTTAACTCGAGTTAACTATTATTCTCTTGCCAGCTATTTAAGACCTGACCCCGTCAAACTAAAGATATATCCCAAGTAGTCGAAGAATCCTATATTAATCTGATGTTGTTTACGTATAGCCCATATAAAGGTATATTATACGCATGAGTAAACTTTTATATAAACAAAATAGTATAGAATTTATAAACAGAGATTGTGAGTTCCATGGTCATGGAAGAAAAAAATGGTGGGCGGAAAATCTTGGAGTATCTTCTATGACGTTATCTCATTGGATTGTTGGACGCAGGCATCCAAGCGCTAAACATTTAGAAAACATATTTATTTTGTGTGAAGCAGTCGCTTCCAATAATGAAAAGTCAGAACTAGCTGATAATTTATGGCAA
>SDBV01008604.1_pt1 | contig 13724 bp, 20 predicted proteins | sample 2277081 | NCBI WGS metagenome assembly SDBV01 (sample SAMN10402039, study PRJNA504765) | marine sediment metagenome | isolation source: marine sediment core GS10_PC15, 223 cmbsf | place: Arctic Ocean: Southern Knipovich Ridge | collected 2010 | reverse complement strand
GATTCCGCACCGGGGGCCACCGGGGGCCAAAGGGTTTTTCGACCGACTTTCGCGCAGGCACAGCGCTTGTGTCGCTTTTAGTGTGGCAAAAAACAACGGGACAACTCACCGCATGCTGCGCATGGGTGAACGATCCCGCTTCACAAACCTAACAGTAGAACTTTTTTCTTCTCGTCCAATGTCGGTTCGACCTAGCTTTGTAAAGATCAGGGACGACATCAGGGATCCCCCCAAAAACCAAGGGGGCGACGTCGCCCCTTTGGTTTACGCGTGAGCTAGGAAGACACAATCACCAAGCGGAAACGGGTGGCTAATTGATCCTATCTATTCAGCCGGAGGCGACTCTGGCGTTGGGTCGGGCCGTTGCGGACGGGGACGCCGCCCTGGTCCTGCGACCTTCTTGACGTCTTCTATGATGGTCAGGATCTCGAGGACCTGATCCTCAGTGAGGTGCTGGGCCAATTCCATCTGGAGTGCCGGGTCCTTCGAAATGGCGCGCGACAAGACCTGAAGGGCGGCAATGGCAATGTCGTCCACACGGGCTTTCGAGGCCCGCTCGAACGCCCCCCATACGGGAGCGGCGAGCGCAGTACGCAGGGCATCAAGGCGATCGGGCTCCAACGATTCGCGAAATGCGCGTACCCGATCGGCGAACGGCGTGGACGACGTAGTGGGGCCGGAGGGGCGCCCGTTGGTCGGGGTGGCTTCGCGGGCATCGACGTCGACCGGTTCTCCGGACTCGTCCACCTCTTCGTACTCCTCGTCAGAGGGACCGGCGAAGCGCTTGGCCATCTCGGCGAGAAGATCAGCGCTGGCATCGTCACCGCGCTTGCGCAAGAGGATCGAGAGACCCGCGAGACCCACCGGCGCGGCCTTCATCAGCGCCGGACCAACACCTGACGGTGCGGCCGGTGTGGTGCGCTCGCGCTCGTCCTCAACGTGACTGGCCAGCCGCAAGCGCTCGTCGACAACATCCGACTTCATCTTCATCGCATCCTGGAACGCTTGCCACCCCTGCTGGGCGATCTCCTGGAAGTTTTGGAAGCTCTTGGCGTTGAGCTTGCTGTTGTCGGCCAACTGGCGCTCGAGCGCACCCATCCGCTCGCGATCGTGCTTGGCCCCTTCGATGAACAATGTCGTGACCTGCTCAAGCATCGCCAGGTGCGACCTGTTGTTCTGATCGGCCGATCGGTTGATATCCTGGATCATCCCGGACATCTCCTTGCGCATCTCCTTGACTAGCGCCCGATTGCTCTCCATTGACCCCTGGTAGGCGTTTTGGGCCAGGCGCAGGGCATTACTTTGTAGGGTGACGATGAATTGCGGGTTCAGGTGGTGCGTCGGCACCGTGTGCTGCTCCCCGCTGGGAACGAGGTGACTCGGGCCCATAGGAACCATTGCGGACGGCAGCTCATCTGCGTCGTCGTGATCGTCCTCGTCGTCGCCTTCTTCTTTCGGATCCTCGTCGCTCTCAGACTCATCTTCGTCGGCGGTCTTGTCGTTCGCCTCCGGCTTGAGTGTATGTTCGGTCTTGATTGTAAAAACGCCCTCGCTCAAGCCCTCGGCGTTGAGACCGGTCAGGTAGATCCGGAACTGCACCTTGAACTTCACGCGACGCACATAGCGTTCGGCGGCGAGCCACGCCAGACGACACAGGTAGTCAGGAGTCCAAGCGATCTTGTCTTTGAAGTTGTAGACGAGATCAAAACTCTGAATCGTTCCCTTTCGAACGAGACCGTCGGTCGTCGTGTGCTCGATGGCAGCGAGCCGAAACCCGCGGAGTTCACCCGCGTGCTCTTCGAAGCGCTCAAGTAGCCGCGGAAGCACTTTGGCTTGTGCAATTCGGCTCTCCGAAGGCAAAGACCACAGCGGGCGGGGGCGGATCACGGGTTTGACCATGGCAACGGGCAACGTAACGCCGCCGATTACGCGTGGAAACCGCCTTTTTGCACTTTTTGCACTTTTATTTCTTGGTATTCGGGCCCTTTAGAGGGTGTTTGCACATTTTGCACATTTCCAACCATGAGCCCCGGTCTGCACTTGCACATTTTGCACATTTTGCACGTGGGCACTCCGCGCCGGGGGTGGCCCCCAGGCAAACGCCTCAAACGGCGCGTACTTGGGGCGCCATTGCCCCAACGGCTGCGAACTTGAGCATTCGCGCTTTGTTTGGTGGGGTCTTGACGAACCTAGGGATCCACCGATGCCGGCAAAAAGACGCTTCAACCCCAAAGAGTACAAAGAGGATTTTACCGATCTGGCCAAGGTGAATCCTCCGCTGGCTGCCAAGGCGGCGACCGATCTAGCCCGACGCAAGCGCAACCAAGACGATGCGCTCGCCGAGTCCGACATGGCGACCAAGGGGCTCATGGCCTTTATGGGGACGACCGCGATTATGGCCACCGCGGGATGGTGGAACGGATCGATGAAGGCGAAACGGGATGCGCTCATCGCCGACTGGGAGACCGAGGGCGCGGTGGGCGTCGGTGCGTCGACCGCTGAGTATCCCGATCCGTGGGACCACGCCGCCGGAGTCAGCGACCCGTGCTGCTGGTGGATGGTGCCCAAGCTCATTCTGTTTCCAGCGCTCACCGGAGGCCTTGCGATCCTGGCGGCGAGCATGCGGCCCGCGAGAAAAGCCCCCGGTGGCTTCGAACGCACGATGACGATGGCCTCTGGGGCGACCCTCGGCCTTGTCATCGCCAACATGACCGCTGGATGGTCCTACAGGCGCAAGGAAAAGAAGCTGATGACCACCCCGGTGCTGGAGTCGGTCAAGACGGGCACCTGAATTTCTTCCGGCGAGTTCCCGCGATCCTGACGAGTACGGAGGGATCAAGGGGCTCGGGACGAGCGGAAACGCGAGAACGTAACAGCCGGATCTGCAACTCAACACCAAACAAAACAACAGGACAAGTCGATGAACAGCAGAATCCCAGCACGCCAGCAGCTCGCTCTGGCACAACGACGCCTTGCACAGGCGCAGATCCCCCGAGGCGCCCAAGCCGGCGCTCTTGGGCAGGTCCCCGGGCAGGTCCCCCAAGGCGCCGATGGTGGTGCTTTGGCCGGGTGCGGTCCCGACATGGGGGGCGGCTGTGCAGACGGCTATATGCCCAGCCCCTTCGCCGGATTTCCCACCCAGGGAGTCCAGAACGCCGCAACCGTTCAGCCTAACTCGCTGCTCGGGATCTTCGTGACGCCGGCAACTGCCGCCGCCACAACCTTGGAGATCAGCTGCGGAAACACGTTCTTCAACGCGTGCGGCGCTCGGTCGTTCACGCCGGCCGGCAGCATCTTGCTGACCAGCATCATCAGTGGGTTTGATACTCGCGACCAGCTTTGCCCCGGATCGGGCATTGACGTTGCGTTCTTCCAGACCGACTTCTGCTACTGCCCCTTCCAGTTCGGGTGCTTCAGTAACTTAGCGCCCCTTCTCATCACCTTCGATCCCGTAGACACCCAGAGTGTCCTGCAGCCCTTGAACATGATCCTCGTGGGCGACAGGATGGAGTTCGACGGATGCTTCCCGTATCCGCCTGGTGGCGTTCCGGCGCCGATCAGCATCCCGGGCACCCAATGGGTTCCGCCGGGAGTGCCGCCGGCACCACGCGGACCCGGTGGCGTTCGTGCGACCCCGCTTGGGCCGACCAACCCCTACGGGTAGGGCTAGACCCTAGCGAGAGAATCTGCCTCGCGAACAAAGGGCGGGGCCACCAAAGCCCCGCCCTTTTTCATTTCGAGACCTTTTAGAGGAAAACCCACGATGCGCAGCAAACCCAGTCTCAATCCGAGCAGCTCTGACTCTGCTGCGTCCGCTCGCTCGCGCCGTTACGATGCGATCCAGCGCTCTCGTCCTACTAGGCGATCCAATCCCGCATTCGCAGCCCGACCGGGGATCCTTTGCTACGACGCAGGCTCTGGACGGCTCGCCGGCGATCCCGGGAGCCCCTTTCACAACCTGGTGGTCACCCTCACCGAGATCTACGAGAACTCCGAGACGGTCCTGGTCCAGAGCCCCCAGCTCCCAGGCAACGAGCTCATTGTTCCGCTTTGCCCGGACTCGAGCCCCGGGAGCATGATTGCAACGCCCACAGATCCCGTCGATCCCACCGCAGGGTGCTGTATCGACGAGGAGACCGGAACGATCAGCTGCCCCGGCGGCGCCGGCCAATGGGAGATGCACGGCAGGACCGTTCCGCTGACGGCCGTCACTTGCTTCACAGACGACGACGGTTTCAGGTGGTGCAAGATCAGCACCGGCGACGAGCGGTTCACGCTGCCCGTGTGCGACATGCCCAGCCTGACGGCGCCGACGCCCACCCCGCCTCCACCACCGCCGCCTCCACCGGACTTGGTGCCCACACCTCCAGGGCCGCCTCCGCCTCCGCCCCCAGATCTGGCACCCACACCTCCTGGCCCCCCGCCTCCTCCACCGGTCTGCTGCTACGACATCGCGGCCGGCGTCCTTCGATGCGACAGCCCCGGGTACGACGGCCTTGAGGTCTCGCTTCTGGGGATCTCCGCGGAGCCCGACGGCTCAGTGGTCGCGATCGTTATGAGCGATCAGCTCGATCCCAACACGATGGCCTTCGCCCTCTGCGACGATCCGGTCTCCGAGTGCTGCTACGACGCCACGACCGAGACGCTCGTGTGTCCCGGAAGCGCTCTGGATGGCATCCCCGCAGGGATCATCGCGTCGTGGATCGGCGCCGATGGCCAGATCTATGTGTGGGCCGCATGGAATGGCGGAGCCGCGCGCATGCCCATTTGCCCGGGCCAGGACGAAGAGTGTCCTCCGATGTTCTGCTGCATCAACATGCAGACGATGACCTACGTGTGCCCGGGACACCCCGAGCTCAACGGGCAACCGGCGCCCATCGTCGAGATCGTCACCGAGGACGGCTACAGCTGGGGCGTACTCGAGGATGGAACGCGGATCCCCATGTGCGGCGAGCACTGCCCGCCCCCACGGCTTTGCCCGGAGTGCCCCACGTGTCCCCCGGGGCAGTGGATGTCTCCGGACGGAACACTGCCCGATGAACCGTGTTGCGATAAGTGCGGGCGAGGGGGCCCGTGCTTAGGAGGCACCAAGAGCCAGCGTCGTGGTGCGGCCATGTTCAACGCGCGCGGGCGCCTTCGGAACCCGCATAAACGCCGTATTCTCTCGGGGAACTAATGACCGCCCCCTGCAATCCACTGACACCCGACGCCCAGAAGGCCCTCGTTGAGGTTCCGGAGGTGAACCCGTTCGCCTTTCAGTGGATCCTCGCCAACAACCGGCGCGATGACGATGTTGGCAGCAACGTCACCTTTGTGAAGGCACCGCGATCCCTGCACCAAGGGCTCAACGGCGCCGTCATCCACATGGGGACCGAGCGCTTGGCCCAAAACCCTCCCCTTGGCAAATGGCACCACGTCAGCATGGACGTGGCCGGGGAGCTCATGACTGACGCCGGGGCGACACCCCCCGCGACCAGCGACGTTCAGTCGATCGGCAATCGAAGCTCTCTGCTCAAAGCACGGATCACCTTGGACATGGGGACCGGGCGTCAGCGGGACTTTGACTTCGATATTGGCGCGGGGGTCGAGTTCGACGTGGCGTGTTACGCGGTGAGCAAGATTGAGGTTCTGATCCCCGATCCGCGAGTGGCGATCCCGACCGACCCTCCCTTCCAGCCCACGCTCCCCACACAGCAGCTCAGCACGGTCCTAACCTCCACGATCTACTTTCTCCTGTATGGCACGCATCAGCGCGCCCCGGTCACCTATACGGTTCCGGCCATCATCACAGGCGCCCCTGGGGACATGTTCATCCCCCGTCAGCCCGATGCGGTCGCGCTCTCCTTTTGTGTCGATAGCGTCGCCGTCCTCGCCGGGGACTTCACCGTCGACTTCATCTACGTCGCTGGGGGACTACCCCAGGCGACCTACGTCGCCCCCGGCGCGTTTACAGTGGTTTCCCAAGTCTCGACCCCGGCGGGATTCAGCTGTGTTCCCCAGACACTGATCCCTGGCAACGCCAATGCCTTTCGCGTCCGTCGCTTTGACGGAGCCCTCAGTCCGCGCCTCTCGATTATACAGGTGCTCAATCCGTGATCGTCACGGTGCACATGTGCATGCCAGAAGGTGACGCGATGAGGCAGAGATTCAGCGATCTGATGGAGCTTCTCAAGCGGGACAACCGTGGCGTGATTGCGGCCATGCTCGGAAACGGGATGCCGATCCCCGAGACCATGGATGATCTCGGCCTTCGCTATATCCCCGAGCAGAACAGTCGCGACGAACACGGCGAGCCCGTCATGGCGTTGTACGGACTTCGAGACATGGTGGAACGCTCGAGCTTTAGCTGCGGGGACGCGGCCGCGTACGAGGCGGCTGTGATGGAGGAGATCTACGGGATCCCGACGATCTGTTTGGCGGTGGCGCAAGGGGACGAGGACATGCACGCGGTCTACGTGACCGCCGAAGACGTGGTCGATCCGACGGCCAACTTCATGAGCGGCCGACGCTCGCCGGTGCCCCAAGGGGAGCCTACCGTTCAGGGATCGGTGTGCACCATCGAGGACGGTCGCGTGGTGTGCATCGAGGACGACGTATGCAGTGTGGGACCCGACGGAACCTGGGACTGTCCGTCATTGCCCGAGCTGTCGGGACGACAGGCCTCGATCGGACCGGTGCAACGGAGCCCTAACGGGCAGGGCTGGGCGCGGACTGCCGACGGAGCTGTGGTGCCGGTCAGAAGGGGCTTCGGGCTCGTATGAGTGCGTGGCTCAAAGTGTCCTTGGTGCTCGTCGGGGCGGGCGCCGGCGCAGCCGCCGGTTACTACATCGCCACGACGCGGGCGGGTCGCCAGGCCATTGCCGCGGCTGAAGAGGCGATCGAAGGGGCGCGTCTGCCCGACCCGTCTTTCGCTATGGATCTTCCCTATACCGAAGCGCAGTTCAAACTCTTGGACGATCTGGTGTGCGAATGCGGCGATCCGATTATTGAAGCGTCGTCACCCAACATCACCATTGACGATCTGAGCCAACAGATCCAGGACTGCATGGCCCTCGAGCTCTACCCCGACTTTCCGTGGCCTCCGATGGCTGGAGACCACCCTTCGGTCACCCAGCTCTATGCAGAACTCGGCGTCATTGCGCGTCGGGCCTTGGCGACCGGCAAGATCTGCCCGTCACCGCTCCCGTCGCCCACAGAGATCCCTGTTCCGAGACCCAACCCAGGAGCCTACGCATGGCCTCGATCTTCCGGATGAGAAATCCAATCACGCGCACCCAGGTGCTGCTCATGGCGGGCACCGTAGCGGTGGTCTTCCTCGCGACCGGGGGGATCGCCTATGCGGCATCCAAACGGCGCAAGGAGCTCGTGCCCACAAGGCCGCCCATCGTTCCGCCGGTGATCCCCGACGGCGAGGAGCCCATCGGGCCCATCGTGCCGCCGGCCGTGCCCCCCGATACGCTTGAGTGGCGCGTGGTCACGCCCGACGATCCCGGCTACCCGTGGACCTTTCCGGCGATGCACTACGAGAACTACCCGACACCGGGTACATGGTTCGACGCCAACGACAAAGACGGCGCCTTCGCGCCCTCGAATGGCTTCGACCGATTCGTCGTCGCGCTTCTAGGATCGGCGCTCGCCATGGCCGGCAACGACTACCGGATCGCCAACGCGGTGGGCCAGGATCCGAACGCCAATCTAGGACGGCGCCTGCGCCGGCAGGTTCGCGAGTCCTTGATCAATGTCGGAGGGATCAACGATCTGCTCTACGGGCAGACCAACCTCAACATCGCGGGTGGAAACGATCCAAACGCGTCCGGAGGAGACAAAGAAAAGCCTCTATCGGCCCAGTACGTTCTCAACGAGGAAGGCCGCGGCCTCAACTGGCTACCCAGACACGCCGACAACATCGACAGGCTCCAGGGCGGCAAGCACATGAAGCGAACGACGCGGATCAACGGCAAAAAGCTTCCGTCGCCCAACTCAGGAAGCCGCCAGATGTTGATCTGGTCTCCCGCGTTCGACCTAGAGGCCCTGGGCCCCGACAAAGTCGTGCCCTCGATCCGGTTCTTGCAGTGGGACGACGGGAGCAGCACCCTCGATCCGCCTCCTATTATTTCACAGGTGGGCATCAACCTCTCAGGAGTGACCCTTCCCGGCGTCGGATGAGCCATTCCTTACCATCGAGGCGGACGAGGCACGGCTACGTTGCGGTGCCCCGCGGTCCCACGCAGGCATGCGGCCAGCCGATCATGCACGGGCGCCTGGACGTGACGCCGCACTGGATCGTCAACTGCTTCATGCCGGCCTTCGCCCGAGCGCGGGCGTCGTGGGGTCGTCACGCGCGGGCGATAAGCTGCGAGATCGTCTCCGATCTGATGCCCGACATGACCCTCGGTGACAGGCAGACCGGATCGGAGCGCGAGTTCTCTCGTCGTGTCGATCTGGCGGTCGCCGCGAGTCTCAACGCGGACGGCGTGCCGATCCGCTACCCACGGCCCCCTGTGACGCCCCGTCCTCTTGAGATGCCGCCCGGACCGCCCTGGTACCGCGCGCTCATGACAGGGTGGCTCCAATGAGCGACACGATTATTGTTTCTGTGCGCCGCGACCGAAACGGGTTCGTCATCGCCGACGCCCGTCAACGCGAGCACCACGCGGCCGACGAGCAATCACTGGGGCACCTGATCGCCATGCTCACGCTCGACGATGCGCTCCCGAAGGTCGTCACCGAAGAGCATCACGACATGGTGGGCCTCATCGCCGGACTTGCTCGTCGCTTCGTTCCGGGCCGCGCCGATCTTGTGGACGCCGCCGAACCTATGGCGCACCACGTGGCCTCGTTGGTCAAGCGCAACGGCGCCAGCAGAACACCGCGCATGAAGGGGGCGAAGAGGTGAATGGTCAAGCTCTCTCCTTGGTTAGCCTACGGAGCGCTCGGTGTTGGCGTGGCAACGTTGACCGGTCTGTCGGTCTATTTCCTGCTGCCCGAGCCGACGCCGCGGGAGCTGTGCCGGGGTTGGGTAGACAAGACGGCGCCGGCGCAGATCCAGGCGCTCGCCAAACCGATCGAGAAGATGACGGGCCTCAAGGGTCTCGGGGACTTCTTGTCAGGGGTGGCGTGGATCGAGAGCCGGGGCAACCCGCGCGCCGGATCGGACGAGGGCAACCGGGCACGGGGGATGTATGGGATCCGCCCGGAGTCGGGGAGGGTCTACGATCTGGGGATGACCGGAGACGCGCTCAAGGATCTACCGACGGCGACGGCGCTCGCGGCTTGGTACATCCACCGGTGCATCCCCTATGCGTTTCCGGGTCAAGAGATCGATTGGCTCGCCTTCCGTCGATGCTGGGGCTATCCGACCGACACCGACGAGATCGATCACCCGGGTTACCGCACTCAGTTCGCCCGCGGGCTCGAGTGCGCGGGGATCGACCCCAGCTTCATGTACAAGACGGCGATCCGGAACGACTACACCTGGCCGGGGATCGACGCCATACTGGCCGCGGTTGGACGCCCTCGCCTAGCCTGATCGACGGAGAATCATCATGAGCACCGACAATCCTCACATCCGCGCAGTTCCGAATCCTCCATCAGAGACCAACGAGACCAAGGAACTGATCAAGACGGTCGCGCTCACTGCAGCCGTCTCGTCGCTGGTTGGGGTCTTTGCTGTGGCGGGTGGTCAAGCGATCTACGAGCTTCTCAAGAGGGCGGTCGGCGGCGGTAAAAAAGCGACCGCTCCCCCTTCGGCGCGGCAGCCCTTTGTGCCCGACGAAGAAGACGATATGCCCGAGTCCCTGCGGATGCGACCGCACCTTCGCCAATCCGGACGTCGAAAGAACACGGGCGACCTGGATCGGATTATGAATATGTTCAAGGAGTTCGAGAAGCGCCAGGACGATCGTCTCCGTCGCATGGAGGAGCGCATGGACGAGCAGTACGAGGACGAGGACGAAGAAGAGGATGCGGCGTAGGTGGCCTATGGCGGGAACAAGAGACGGAGAAGGAATGCGCTCTCGTCGATCCACGATCCGAAGGATCCGTCGCCGCGGACGTTGCCTAATGAGGCGCGCGAGGAGTGGGACGAGGCGTATCGCAATGCCGCTGAGGTCTACGACGAGAACTACCTCGTCAAGCGAGCGGCGTGGCGAGAGATCCGGCTACGGTGGAATCGCACCGGCAAGAAGACCTGGGCGCGATGCCAAAACGGCTTGTGCTACTGGCCGGACCCGATCGCCCTCCCGGAGCCCCAGGCCGATCTCGTCGGCCTTGGCGTCCTGGTGGAGTACGTGTACCTCACTCCGCAAGGACGGATCCGCAAGATTGAGATCGACCGGGACCATCCTCCGATCCTTTGGTGGGACGACGATCTCAAGATCCTCTACATGTTCCCCCATCAGGCGTACCCGGAGTGCCGCCCGATCCCCGAGGGGATGGACGAGGCCGTCGATACCTTCGAGCGATGGAACAAGCGGGAGCCCGAGTGCTACGACGAGCTCGAGATCCCCGACGTCGACATCTTTGCGGTGGGGGCAGCCGACAGTCTCAGCTACGCATCGGACAAGTGGAAAGATCCGGACCCCGATCCCCGCCTTCGCGCAGCCCAAGAATACATCCACGATCACTGGTACGACGTGTGGGTCTGGCAAGACCGCGAGAGAGATCCGTCTGTGATCATGATTGAAGGCGGAGAGCTCGACCTGCACCAGAAAGGACTGATTCACTGATGGCATACCGACGAAGACGTAAACGAAATCCAGCCTGGGTCCTCCCCGTTGTGATCGTGGGTGGCGTTCTCGCCGTGGGCACCGTCCTCTTCATCGGGCGTCAGGCGATGGCCAAGGGCAACGGCAAGTCGAAGTTCAAGCCCAAGGGAGGAGCTGGCGGCGTTGTGGAGATCGCCGAAGACGCGTGGGGTGGCGAACGGATCAGCGTCCCGCTCAACACAACGATCAAAACCGTGGGCTGGACGTTCTTCCCCGACGCGACGTTTGGGGTGTTGGTCGATCGGTTGGCCGACAAAGGCGCCTCCCTAAAAGTCGAGAAGGATTCTCAAGGATGGGCAGGAGGACCCGGCGGTCTCTCCGGCCACCATGACATCACACTGTTCACCGGGTCGTCTTCAGGTCCGGTCGAAATGCGTCTCCAATCGAGTCTCTCTGGAGATGACCGAACCGAACTCAAGCTCCAGCTAGGAGGGTGAAATGGCACGACGAAGAACACGACCAGGAACACGACGACGCACGCGCAAGCGCAACCCGGCTCCATGGGTCATTCCCGTGGCGGTTCTCGGATCTCTAGCGGTCGTCGGAACCGGAATCGCACTGGCAGTGCGGGCGATGCGAAAACGAGAAGTCTCCGACCCGGCCTTCTGGCAGTCGGCCGGCCGCCTCTTCCCCGAAGGCATTCCCATTTCATAAGGCAAGCCAATGGCATACAGACGCAAAAACCCGTCAGGTCTCACAACAACCCTCATTGCTGCCGGTGCGGCAATCGCCGGATGGGCGATCGGCTACGTGGTTTGCTCCCGCGTTATGGCGAAGAGCGCTCCGAGCATAGGACCGTAAAATCATGGCACGCAGACGCAGACGCAAGAAAAATCCCAAGTGGGTCATACCCGTGGTCATTGTCGGCGCCGTTGCCGTCCTCGGCACCGGGATCTTCTACACGGTGAAGAAGTATCGGAAACCGCTCCCGCCCATTCCACCTCCCTCAGGCGGACCTTCTTTGAGTATGTGAGTCCCTCATGGCACGACGACGCAGACGACGACGGAGAAACCCCGTCAAGAACCGCTCAGGGCTCGGCGCCTTCTTGGGCAGCTTCGTAGGCAGTACAGTGGTCATGACTCCAGGGATCCTGGTCGGGTCTCCAGCCCTTGTGGCCCTGGGAACATTGGGCTCTATCGGGGGCGGTGCCATTGGCGGATGGTACGGAGCGAAAGGTGATCGGCGGCGTCGCGGTGCAATCGGGGGCGCAGTTGGAGGGATCGCGGGTCCGATCGGGGCGGCTATCGGCGGATACGTCGGAGGTCTCGAGCCCGACGCGCGCCGAAGCAACCCCAGCGGGGCCTCCGTGGCCCTGGCGATCGGTGCTGGGATCGCTGCCGTCGGCGCAGGCTACGGGGCGTACAAGATGGCGGAGCGCCGTAAGTTTGAGCGCAAGGCCCTTCCCTCCGATGTAGATGTTCTCCAGGGGATCGTCGGCAACTCCACCCTTGAGGAGACGTCGTTCATGGTGGGCGACATTCAACAGCCGATCCTTTTGCAGACACCGACCGATCCCCTTCCGGTGGATGACGAGTTCGATCGAGTGGCCCAGCTGAGGGTCCAGATCGTGAGACCCGCGGGTGAGACCACGATCGAAGAGCCGGCCGGCGCCGTCTTTGGCGTAGCCGGTGATAGCGATCAGAAGATCATGCTCGTGCGGCCCAATGGAGACTACGAGGTTCATACGATGCCCAAGAAGGCGATCGCGTATCTAATCTCGGGTCTTTCACCTGAGTATGCGCGGCTAGCCTACGAGCTTGCACTCGTCCACATCGTCGACAAGGGCGTCGTCTGGGTCGACGCAACACAGCGGGATGCCGCCACGGCGCAGATCTTGACGACGCTCGCGCCCAAGATGGACTGGACCCAAGGCCTCGGCCCCTACACCTACGGCAGCCTCCCCTGGAAAGCGTGGGTGGGCATTCAAACAATAGGGATGGTCGCCAACCAGAGCTACTTCAACAAGATGGCCCTTGCGGGCGCGTAGGACCTTTCATGTTCCATCGAATCATACGAAGCGGCCGCGTCAACAGGATCAAGAATCCGCTCCGCTATCTGACCCGCGAGCAGAAGCTGATGTTCGGGATCATGGGCGGCGTCGTCTTGCTCGGTGCGACGCTCGCCACGGTCGCGTGGGCTTCGAAGTCCGCTCCGGTGCAACCGAGGAAGGCCATCGAGGTGGGCGACGCCTGCACTCAGTTCGCAGTCATCAGCGATCAGCAGTTCGGTGACGATCTACGCGCGCGACTTCGGTCCGCTGCTGAACGCGGACCTATCGACCCGTTCCAAGTGGCCTCGGTCTACGTTCGCTACGTGGCGCCTGCGTGCCCCACCTACCCGTCGAACACCACGACGCCCGGCCAGGTCAAGCTGTTCGCAATGGTCTACATGCGACTGTTGCAGATCATGCAGCAAGAAGACTTTCTCTCAAGCACTGATTTTCCCATGTGGTACGGGATGCTCACCACCTGGGCATTAGGCCAAGGCGTCCCGGTTGAGGAGCTGTAACATGGCGATGCAACGACGAAGACGAAAAAAGAACCTCAGCACCGGAGCCTGGGTGGTAATCGGGCTCGCGGTTGGGGTTGTACTCCCCATGGCGATCTTTGCGACCGTCGCTATGTACGGCACCAAGAAGGTCACCGATCAGATGCCGATGGCATAAGGGAGAGATCATGGCTCGACGACGAAGACGACGAAATCCTACCGGGATCGAAACCGGCCTACTCACAGTACTGGGCGTTGTGGTGGGAGGCGTCGCGGCCTTTTGGGTGGCCAGCTGGGCCTGCGGGCGGATTGTTGCGGACGTCGAAGCGGGGATGTTCGGTCCACCAGGGGGAGAAGCCTGATGGCTCGACGACGAAATCCGACCAGGGCACAATGGGGAGTTCTTTTGGGCGGGGGTTTCGTGGGGCTGGGGCTGCTGGCGTACGGCACCTACTTGGCCGTACGCAAGC